>ERZ1740067.972-NODE-972-length-21146-cov-5.691053_pt1 | contig 21146 bp, 24 predicted proteins | sample MGYA00581736_ERZ1740067 | MGnify/ENA primary metagenome ERZ1740067 (study PRJEB43018, sample SAMN04849236) | marine metagenome | isolation source: floating plastic debris | place: Pacific Ocean | collected 2008-08-27 | study: EMG produced TPA metagenomics assembly... | reverse complement strand
CCACCGACAGTCTGATCCTCGCCGACGGGCAGGCGGACGCGCATATCGTGGCGACCGATTTGGTGAGCCAGGCCGAACACGGCTACAACTCGCCCGTCTGGCTGGTCACCGATGACCGGGCGCTGGCCGAAAAGGTGATGGAGATCGTGCCGGGCCTGATCGACGACTTGCCCGAGGTGAACCGCGAGAACGCCTTTGCCGCATGGCGCGACTATGCCGAGGTGATCCTGTGCGCCGACCGCGAAGAGATGGCCGCAACCTCGGACGATTACGCACCCGAGCACCTGACGGTGCAGGCAGAGGACCTCGACTGGTGGCTGGAGCGGCTGACCTGCTACGGCTCGCTGTTTCTGGGTGAGGAAACGACCGTGTCCTATGGCGACAAGGCCTCGGGCACGAACCACGTGCTGCCGACCTCCGGTGCGGCGGGCTACACGGGCGGTCTGTCGGTCCACAAGTACATGAAGATCGTCACCTGGCAGCGCGCCACCCGCGAGGGCTCAAAACCCGTGGCCGAGGCCACCGCGCGCATCTCCCGGCTCGAAGGGATGGAGGGGCACGCCCGTTCCGCGGACGTGCGGCTAGCCAAGTATTTCCCGGATGAGACTTTCGATCTGACGGCCAATGGCTGACACTGGCCACATGAAGGCACTGGTTTACGAAGGCGTCGAGACGCTGGGCGTGCATGACGTGCCCAAGCCCGAACCGGGCGCGGGCCAGTCGCTGGTCCGGATCGAGGCGTCGGGCATCTGCGGGTCGGACATGCACGCCTATCTGGGCCATGATGACCGGCGGCCCGCGCCGCTGATCCTTGGCCATGAGGCGGCGGGTGTCATCGAGGGTGGCGCGCGCGATGGCACGCGGGTCACCATCAACCCGCTGGTCGGCTGTGGCACCTGCACTGCCTGCCGCGCGGGCCGGGACAACCTGTGCCCGCAGCGCATGATCATCTCCATGCCGCCGCGCGAGGGAGCGTTCGCGCAATATGTGGCCATGCGCGACGAAAACCTCGTGGAGGTGCCCGCCCATGTGCCGCTCGACAAGGCCGCGTTGGCCGAACCGCTGGCGGTCAGCTGGCATTCGGCCCGGCTGGGCCTTGCCGCGCTTGACCGGCGGCTGGGCCAGACCGCGCTGGTGATCGGCGGCGGTGCGATCGGGCTGGCCGCTGCACTGGCGCTCAAGGCGCAAGGCCTCGCGGATGTGACCATTGCCGAACCCAACGATGCGCGCCGGGCTTACCTGCGCGACACCTGCAATCAACATGCGGTGCCGTCTGGTGACGGCAGCTATGCCATGGTGATCGACGCAGTGGGCTATGCGGCCACGCGGGCCATCGCGACCGCGCTTTGTGCACCCGGCGGCGTCATCGTCCATATCGGGCTGGGCGAGGATGCCGGCGGTCTCGATATCCGGCGCATGACCCTGCAAGAGATCACGTTCATCGGCACCTATACCTACACCCCCCAAGACTTTCGCGACACCTGTGCCGCGATCTTTGACGGGTCACTTGGCCCGCTCGACTGGACTGCAACCCGGCCCCTGGCCGAAGGCGCCGATGCCTTTGCCCAGATCAGGGCAGGGGCCGTTGCCGCCCCCAAAACCATCCTGCACCCCTGGAGCTGACACGCAAAATGGATATCTCTCAATGAATATCGACAAGAAGATCACCGATGATCTGGTGGCCAACGACATCTCTTTCGTTACCACTGTCCCCTGCAAGCAGCTGGCCGGTGTCATCGACGAAATCGACCAGCGCGAGGAGATCTTTCACATTCCCTCCAACAAGGAAGACGAGGGGATGGGGCTGTGTGCCGGTGCGTTCATGGGCGGCAAGCGGCCCGCGATCATCATGCAGAACACGGCCATCGGGGTGACGATCAACACGCTGGCCACGCTGATCCAATACTACCGGATGCCGCTGCCCATGCTGATTTCATACCGCGGTGAGCTGCGCGAACCGGTGGCCTGTCAGGTCGAAATGGCGGTGCACACCAAGGCCTTGCTGGCCCAGATGAACATCCCCACCTACCACTTCCATACACAAGCGGATGTGGAAGAGCTGGATATGATCCTGAAATACACCTTCATGTGCAACAAACCCGTGGCGATCCTGACCGACGCCAATTTCTGGGGAGGCTATGGCGACCAATGATCCGTTCCGAAATCCTGCGCGAGATTGCGCCCATCCTTCGTGACCAGCTGGTTGTCTGCAATATCGGCATTCCCAGCCAGGAATTGCACGCCATCGACGACCAGCCGACCAATTTCTATATGCTGGGCACCATGGGGCTTGCGTCCTCCATCGGCCTCGGGCTTGCTTTGGCACAGCCCAAGACGGTGATTGCCATTGACGGTGACGGCTCTGTCCTGACGAATTTGGGCACTTTGCCGACCATCGCCAACAACGTGGCCGACAATTTCATCCTGATGATCATCGACAACGGCTCTTACGGGTCGACCGGAGATCAGCCGACCTACACGGGCAAGAAGACGTCGCTGGCCGGGATGGCGCGGGCGGCGGGGTGTGACAATGTGGTCGAAGTGATGGATGTCGACACCGGCACGGCGCTCGAGGCGGCCATTGCGGGCGGCAAAATGACGATCATGGTCGTCAAATGCGACAGCGGCAACGCCAAGATGCCGGTGATCACCATGGACCCGGTGGTGATCCGGGACCGCTTCATGAAAGCGGTGGAGGCGTGATCGCGTCTGGCATCGATTAATCAGTCTTTCACGGCTTATGCCTAAAACAGAGCGAACCCAAGCTGTAACGACCGGTTGTTGCGATGCCCGAACTGTCTATCCACCGATCCGGTATGCGGGATGTCGCGCCTTTGCCGTGGCGTTTCCGCATGCGGGCCCCGCATTCGCATGTCTGACGGGCCTGCGGCGCCGGAGCACGGCGCGCCCATCAAGGTTATGGTTGTGGACGATTCTGCCACCATGCGGACATGGCTGTCGATTGTCATCGACAAGGATCCGCGCCTGACGGTCGTCGCCCATGCCGCCAACGCGATCGAGGCGCGCGACCTGATCAAGGAGACGAACCCCGACATCCTGACCCTCGACCTCGAGATGCCGGAGATGAACGGGATCGACTTTCTGGCGCATCTCATGCGGTTACGCCCGATGCCGGTGATCGTGTTTTCTGGCCTGGTTGCGGACCAAAGCGAGGTGGCCACGGCGGCGCTGAAACTCGGTGCCTATGCCTGCATCCCGAAACCGGTCAGCCCGGACGACAACGCGCTTGACCTGCTCTGTGACAGTCTGGCGACCGCCGGTGCGCAGGGATTGCGCGCGACCATTTCTGAAAACGTGATCCTTGTCGGCGCATCGACCGGTGGCGTTGCCGCGATCGAGCATCTGTTGGCCCAGTTTCCGCGCCAAAGTCCGCCCATCGTGATCGCGCAGCACATGCCGCAACGGTTTCTGGAAAGCTTTGCAAGCCGGCTCGACCGGTTCGTTTCGCTGGATGTGCAACTCGCCCGGGCCGGCGCGGTGCTGAAAAACGGCAGCGTGCATCTGGCGCCGGGCCAGACACGGCAGACCTGTGTCGGCTGGTCGGACAAGGGCTGGCATATCGACATGCAGGACCGGGCCGATGATGATGCGTTTTGCCCTTCGGTGGACCGGCTCTTTCACTCCGCCGTGCCATGGGCGTCCCGCGTGGGCGCGCTGCTGCTCACCGGGCTGGGCAATGACGGTGCGCACGGCATGTTGGCACTGCTGAACGGGGGCGCACGGACGGTCGGGCAGTCACAGAACAGTTGTGTGGTCTATGGGAAGCCGGGTGCCGCCCGCGCCCTCGGCGCGGTCGAAGACGAGGTGGATATTGCCGTCGCCGGCCGCACGCTCCTGCAAATGATGGAACTGGCCCAATGACCGCGGACTTTATTCATATCGTGCAGGGCGAATTTGCCGTGGGCCAAGGCGACAACGCCGTGATCAGTACGCTCTTGGGGTCCTGCGTTGCCTGCTGCCTCTGGGATCGGGAGGCGGGCGTGGGTGGTATGAACCACATGCTGCTTGCTGGCAGCCAGGTGCAATCGACCGCGAACACGCTTGCCGATATCAACGCAATCGAAAGCCTGATCAACGCGTTGTGCAAAGTGGGTGCGGAGCGTGACCGGCTGCAGGCCAAGGCCTTTGGCGGTGCGCGCATGGTCTCCGGCCTGTCTGATATTGGTCAGAAGAATGCGGAATTTACGCTCAACTACCTTCAAAGTGAGGGGATCGAGGTCGTGACCCAATCACTGGGCGGCACGGATGCGCGCACCATCCGGTTTTGGCCGGGCACGGATGCGCGCACCATCCGGTTTTGGCCGGGCACGGGCCGCGCGCTCCAGCGCGTGAGCGAGGCGCGCGTCCAAGAGGTGCCGACACCTCAACCGGTGTGCGAAGGCAATGGGTTGGAACTGTTTTGAAGGGCTGCGTTTGTGAGCTGATGGGCGCTTGGGTGAAGGTGAGGACCCATTAATACCGTACGACTGGTTTGGCGATTATACGGCGTTGGATCAGGGCTGCGGGAATTCCCGTCCGTGCAGCGCTGCGTATTGCAATGCCTATTGATGGTGGGTTCCGTCCCAAGGCCTGAAGACGACCTCCGGTTTAAAACCCGCCGCTCCCCTTCTGCCGAGGGTTGGACCATAGCCTCGATCCAGGATCCCGCGGATCGACGGACGTCACATCCGTTTCATCTCGGCGAAGTGGGCAGCTTATAGAGTGAACGACACCTCTCTGCACGTCTCAAGTCCTTGATAATTAGTGGATTTGTTGACTGTCTATTCCGCGACACTTGCGAAGTTCATGTGGAAGGGTACGGGGCGAGTTGCCCTTGGTTCTAAGCCCTCTAACCCGGTTTCCGTCCGAACGTCTGACCGATAACGGGTCGTATTGTCTGGAGACGTACTATTGTACGTGCGCTGGGGTTGGGTGCGACGTGCTGTGATACGCGCCACATTCTTCTGAAGTACATGGGTGTTTTGTACTGCGCCCGACTTAGAACAGGTCAAGATCGCCGCTGCGGCTCTGAACCCGTTCCTGGTCCGACGATACCACACTGCGTGTCTCTTCCAACTTTAACCGGCCGACCAGAGATGCCTCGTCCAGATGTCCATCCGCCATCCCTTCGAAAAGGGCAATCAGATCCATGACGCGCTGCTGCACATGATCAATTTTTTGCAATGATATCTGTGTATTGCGCGCGGGCTGGTGCCCCGCGAGGAGATCTGCGGACAGAACCGTCTGTTCGACCTCGGACATATCATCCGATATCGCAGCAAGGTAGTGGGCAAGCCGGTCGTGAAATGCCGGCGCAGTGGCGTCGAACCGCGTTGCCATCAAAGTGGGCCGACCACCGACTCGATGCATTTGCGCAGGTCCGCGGGGTCAAATGGTTTCTTGAGGTAGTTGTTCATCCCCAGCTTGCGGCCATAGTCGATGATCTGCTGTTCGGCGCGACCGGTGATCAGGATGAACCCGACGCCTTTCGTCTTGGCCCCGCTGCGCAAGTGATGCAGCAGCTTCAAGCCATCCATGTTCGGCATATTGTAGTCCGAAATCACCAGGTGAACGGGCGCGCGGGACAATGTGTTCAACGCCTCCGCACCATCTTCCGCGGTTGATACATGCCTGACACCAAGCGCATCCAGCGCCTGCGTAATCAGACCGCGGCTCGTCGACATGTCATCGACCACCATGATGCGAATTTGATCTCTGAGGGCCATTGCGAACGCTCCTAAGGTTTTGTGCTGCCGGGGCTGCCGTTGGTGTCATGTGCGTAGCTCGTCGTGCCGGCCGTTTGCAGGCCGAATGCCGTTGGAACGGCGATGCGCTCGGAATGCCCTAGAAACAGCAAGCCATCGGGCTGAAGCGCATTGGCAAAGCGCGGCCACAGCTTTTCCTGCGTATCCACGTTGAAGTAGATCACGACATTTCGACAAAAAATGACATCGAACTTACCTGTCATGGGCCACGCGTGCATGAGGTTCAGTTCATTGAACGTGATGTGCTGCTTGATCTGTTCCGTGACACATAGGTGACCCGGCTCACTTCCCGGTTCGAAAAAGCTGTCGGTATACTGCTTTGGGATCGCTTCGACCTCTTTGGCGTCGTACTGTCCTTGACGCGCAAAGGCGATGACCCGCGGATCAATGTCCGTGGCGAGGATCCGAAAGTCGGCATCCGCCAACTGGGGCAGGGCGTGCAACAGGTGGATCGCGATAGAGTAGGGCTCCTGTCCTTTGGAACACCCGGCTGACCAGATGCGGATACGCTCACCTTTTTCGATTTTGCGGCGAAACATCGGTATCATGTGTTCCGTCAGCAGATCAAAGTGATGGTTTTCGCGAAAGAAATGCGTCACATTCGTCGTGAGCGCAGAAATCATATTGCGCAGTTCTGAATGTCCGGTCTCGGATTTCAGGTGCCTTGCATACGCTTCAAAATCGGTCAAATGAAGCGCACGCACGCGTGGTTTCAGCCGCGATTGCACCATCAAGAGCTTTTCAGGAAGCAGTTCCAGACCGCTTTCCTTTCGGGCAATGTCGGCCAGCGCGCTGAACGTGTCGGCCCCAAGTGCCAAGGCTTCGGACTGCGCCAACGTCATGCGGCATCACTTTGCAGCGTTGTCACGAGATGCGACAGATCAAGCGTTCGGATCATGCGATCTTCGATCAATGTGAGCGATTTGATGACACCCTGTTGCATGCCTTCTCCCGCTTCAGGCGGTGGTTGCATGTCATCATCCGACAGCGCGATGATGTCGGAGACGGCATCAACAAGCAGCCCGGCCAACGTCTCTTCGTGTTTGACGACGATTATGACGTTCCTGTCGGTGTGTTCCGTAACCGGCAAACCGAGCCGCTGCGCCAAATCCATCACGGGCAGCACGGCACCGCGCAGGTTGATGACACCCTTCATATATGCCGGTGAGTGCGGCAAAGGGGTGGCTTGTGTCCAGCCTCTGATCTCACGCACGCACATGATGTCGAGCGAGTATTCCTGATCGCTGAGCTTGAACGTCAGCAGTTCGACGGAGTTTGAGTTATTGGCAACCTCGGTCATTCTAAGCCTCCATTCGCATCGATGAGGATGACGCGGCCCCATGTTTGGAGGCGTTCGCGATGATGTCGGATGGGTCCACGATCAGTGCGATCTGGCCGTCTCCGAGAATGGTTGCCGCGGCGATCCCGGGCGATCGGCAGAACGTGTCGTCGAGCCCCTTGATGACAACTTGGCGCTGATCCTGAATTTCATCCACGATCAAAGCGACGCGGTTGCCATCCTCTTGCGCAATCAGCAATGCCACAGAACCCGCCAAATCACCCGGCCCGCTGCGGTATCCAAGTGCGCCACCCAGGTCGAACAAGTGAACGAAGCCGCCGCGCACGCGTACGACTTGCGCACCCGGTTCAATCTCGTCGGTGGTGTCCTCGTGGATGGTAAGCGTCTCGGAGACGACGTTGAGCGGCACGACGAGTGTTTCCCCGGCGACGTTGACCACCATTCCGTCGAGGACGGCAAGGGTCAGAGGTAGTGAGATCGAAAACGTGGTTCCCACGCCAGGTTCAGACGTGATCGTGATCCGGCCACCCAGAGACTGGATCGCGGTCTTGACCACGTCCATGCCAACCCCGCGGCCAGACAGGTCGGAGACCGTGCTGGCCGTGGAAAAACCCGGCAGGAACAACAGGTTGTCGATCTCGCTGTCGGTGAGAGCGGTATCGGCGGGAACCAGGCCCTTGTCGATGGCGATCTGATGGACTTTGGGGCGGTTGATGCCACCGCCATCATCCGACACTTCGATCACAACGCGACCCGACCGGTGTGCGGCCGAAAGCTTGACAATACCCTCGGTGGATTTTCCGGCGGCGGTACGATCTTCGGTGGACTCAAGGCCGTGATCGACGGCGTTGCGGATCATGTGGGTGAGCGGGTCGGCCAACCGTTCAATGACCGTTTTGTCCACTTCGGTGGTTTCGCCGTCAGTTTCGAGGCGCACCTCCTTGCCGACCGCAGCGGAAGATTCGCGGACGATGCGCGACATGCGCTGAAAGAGCGGTTTGACAGGTTGCGCGCGGATCATCATCACGCTGTCCTGAATGTCGCGAGTGAGGCGCTGGAATTCCTCAAGCCCGTTCATGGCGTCGGAATGCGGCGACAGGCCTGCGCTTTCGAGGCTTTGCGCGAGCATGGCCTGATTGATGACCAACTCACCCACCAGATTCACCAGGCGTTCAATGCGATCAAGATCCACACGAACAACTGCCTTGGCGGCGTTTGCGCTGCTGGACCCGGCTCCGCGTTTTGGTGCCGCGTCGGGCTCAGGCTTGGCTGTGGCCTCCGGCTCGGGCGCTGGTGGCGGTGGCAGATCCTCCATAGGTTCAGGGGCGGGCAGATCGAAGTCCGGCATCGGCTCAAACTCTGCCGCAGGTTCCTCAGCGCGTTCGACTGAGACAGTACACAGACCATCCACGAATTCGAAGACGGAACGAATTTCCGCCTCATCCACAGTGGTTTGCAGGTCTATCGTCCAGGAAAGATACGCACTTTCCGGCGCAAGCTCGCTCAGTACCGGCACTTTCGACGTGTCACAGCGCACTTCGGCATCGCCCAGCTCAGCAAGAGCTCTGAGGATCGGGAACACTTCGTTCCCGCTTTCATACATCTCTGCGTCGGGGGTGAAGGTGATGCACCAAGTCGGCGGGCCTGAAGGTTCAATGTCGGGCAGACCGAGGTCAAGATCAAGCGACAGCCCCATGGGTTGAAAATCAATTTCCTCCTCGGCCGCGTCATCAGCGTCTGACGAGATGTATTGATCCAGCTCTGCCACAATGGCTTCACTCTCGCCGTCGGGAAACTCTTCGTCATCGCGTGAGGCGCGGACGATGTCCGACAAGTGATCACCGGCCTTGAAGAACAGCTTCATCAGGTCGGCGGACACCGCCAGAGTCCCGGCGCGCACACCGTCGAGAACGGTTTCGAAGCGGTGGGCAAAGCGCACCATCTGCTCCAGCCCGAACGCGCCGGCCCCACCCTTGATCGAGTGCACCGCGCGGAACACCACGTTGATGGTTTCAGGATCATCGGCGCCGTCGTCAAGCTGTTGCAAGCCGTCTTGCATCGCCTCCAGCAGTTCCTCGCATTCAATGAAGAACGAGGCGCGGATTTCTGCCATGGGGTCTGGAGCGGTCATGTCATAGTCTCCTTAACCCGCGACCATGCGCAGGGCCTTGATCAGCTTGGCCGGGTCGAACGGTTTGACGATCCAGCCTGTCGCGCCCGATTTGCGCGCCCGCTGTTTCAATTCGTTCCCGGACTCGGTTGTCAGAACGAGGATCGGCGTTGTGCGGTGCTTGTCCTGCGCACGCACCGTGTCGATAAAGCCGAACCCGTCCATGCGCGGCATGTTGATGTCGGTGATGATCACATCGGGCGCGATGCCATCCAGCACCTCCGTCCCATGAACGCCATCATCGGCGGTGTGCACAGTAAACCCCTCAGGTTCGAGCGCGAGCCGGATCATGTTGCGCATCGTGCGGCTGTCATCGACGGCGAGAACCTCAAGTGTCATTGCGCCACCTCCGTTAGATCACTGATCGACAGGCCCATGGCCTGCAATTGCGCCGCGGCGCGGTCATTCATGTCCATGCATTCAAGGCGTCCACCTGCGGTACTGAGCGTTCGCGCAGCGCTCACAACCACCTGGACAGCCTGCGCGCCAAAATGCGTCACGGCGCTGGCGTCCAGGACAACGTGACCATCGGCAGGTTGCTGCATCAGCTCGGACGCCAAGGCAGCCGCACCGACCGTATCAAGGCGTTCCGCCAAAACGATCGGCTCAGCCATGGCGGTGCCCGCCCATGTGCCCGTCATGCTTGCCCATATCAACGTCTCCGCAATTGCTCGAACTGGCCGAGACCTAGCGGACGGTGCGTTAAGACCGGGTTACCGGTTGCATGCGCACCGGCAGTTTTCCGATAAGTTTTTCATGACATGTGCGCCGAAACGAAAAGGTCGCCGCTGTTCGGTCAGCGACGGCCTGTCAGGACCTCGGACCGGCTCAGGCGCGGCGACGCCGCCCGCCCGCACGGCCCCCGCGGCCACGCCCTTCGGTCCCCGGTGCGGCGGGCGCACGGTTGAACCGGATCCACTCGGCGCCGCCATCGTCGTTGTTTGTCAGGAAGTTGGCGGCGCGAATGGCCTCCATTTCCTTGCCCGCGCGGGGCAGGGTTGAGCCCATGCCGAACAGTTGCACGAACGCCTCGTCATCCATGCCGTCGGGCAGCATCACGCCTGCCGCGGCGACCGCGGCACGCTTTTCCGCGATCTTGGTCGCGCCGACGGGCAGGGCGACCGGGTTCATGATCGCAGACGTCATGCCGGCCCCCATCGCCATGGGCAAAAACGCGTTGTTGATGCCGTGCCGATTGGGCAGGCCAAAGCTGATATTGGACGCGCCACAGGTCGTGGTCACGCCCAGTTCCGCACGCAGTCGGCGCACAAGGGTAAACACCTGATGCCCGGCGGTGGCCATGGCACCGATGGGCATGACCAAGGGATCGACCACAATATCGTGTGCCGGAATGCCGAAATCCGCTGCGCGCTCCACGATCTTTTTTGCAACGGCAAAGCGCACGTCCGGGTCCTCGGAAATCCCCGTGTCGTCGTTGGAGATCGCCACGACAGGCACGTTGTATTTCTTGACCAGTGGAAGCACCAGCTCCAGTCGCTCTTCCTCGCCCGTGACGGAGTTCAGCAGGGGCCGTCCTTCGGCTGCGGCCAGACCGTTTTCCAGCGCGCCGGGCACCGAACTGTCGATGCACAGCGGGCAGTCCGTCACGGCCTGCACCTTTTCCACCAGTTGCCGCATCAACTCCGGCTCGACAAAGTTGTTGTCGGCATAGCGCGGATCTTCGGCCATCTTGTTGGAAAACACCGCGCCTGAATTGATGTCGAGCACATTTGCTCCCGCCGCCACCTGCGCGAGCGCGTCCGCCTCCACCCGGGAAAAATCGCCACGCTCCAACTCTTCGTTCAGGACTTTTCGGCCCGTGGGATTGATGCGCTCGCCGATCACGCAAAACGGCTGGTCAAAGCCGATGAGCGCGGTCTTGGTCCGGGATTCGATGACGGTGGTTACCATGGGTTTTGGTCCTTCAGGCGGAGGCTGGGACGGCCGAGGCACCGCCGTTTTCGATGGCCCAATGGGCGTTCGTCTTGATCCCGCCAAGCGGGAAGAAATGCACCTGTTCGATGTTGAAATCAGGATGCGCGGCCTTGTGCGCGGCCAGTTGCGAGATCACGTCGGTCGGCTCGAAGGGCAGCAGCAGCTTGGTGACGTCCTTGGCCCGTTTTTGCAGCACGCGCAGGGACGGGCCGACGCCGCAGGCGATGGCGAACTTGATCATGGTCTGCAACTTGGCCGGGCCGGCGATGCCAATGTGAATGGGCAGGGTTATGCCCGCATCCCATAGTGCATCGGCCCACGCGATGATCGGACCAGCCTCGAATGCGAACTGCGTCGCGATGGCCATGTCAGCATCCGTGCGGTCGGAGAATTTCTGTTTCCAGGCAATGGCTTCCTCGACGTTCTTCAACCCACCATCCGGATCGATGTCCTTGTTGCCCTCGGGGTGGCCCGCGACGTGCAACCGCTTGAACCCGGCACGGTCGAACGCGCCGCTTTCCATCATTTGCATGGAGCTGTCGTAATCGCCATGAGGCCGGTCCACGCCACCGGCAAGCAGCAGCGCCTGATCCACACCGGCCTCGCCTTGATACATCGCGATCCAGTTTTCGAGCGTCGCCTGATCCTTGATGATCCGGGCGGGAAAATGGGGCATGACCGCGTAGCCTTCGCTGGCGATGCGCCTGGCTGTGGCCACCATGTCTTCGATCGGCGTCCCTTCGATATGGGCGATGTAGACGCGGGTGCCGGCAGGCAGGATGTCGCGAAAGCTATCGACCTTTTGGGCGGTGCGCGGCATCACCTCGATGGAGTAGCCTTGTAGAAACGCCTCGACCTCAGGGCTCAACGTGCCTGCAACCGGGCCTTCTGCTTTCTTGAAGTTCAACAATGCCATAGCGGGCACTCCTCATGTGCTTATGCACGTCCTTCGTTGTCGATCAGCGCCTTGAGGCGCGCCGTGTCGTATTCTGCTTCGAGGCGGGCGGCTTCGGCGTCGGCCACGGTGCTCGGATCACCGTCCACGGGGTAGGGGGCGGCCTTGCGCCACTCTGCCAGATAAGCATCCGCGTCCTTGGCTCCAACCTTCATGGCGGCCCGGTCGATGGCCTGCTCGAAGCGCTCCTCGAGCTGGCGTTTCGCGCCACGGCGACCCTTGCCCACAATCACCTGGGCTGGAATGTCGCGCCAATAGACAACCGTGACATCAGGCATGTGATTCCTCCCTCTTGCGTTGACCCGTCTTACGGCAGGCGCGTCCGCGCTCGCGGACTGTTTTCGACAAACCGTCATGCGCCAGCGACGCGTGGCACGATCAGTGATTCACCCGTGCAACACTCCGGCGTAATCCTTTTCCAAACACTTGGCCGGTCAAGGGGACGTGGTAAACCTCAAAATAATCATAAAAAATATCGAGCAGGACGGGACATGGGGATCAGGAACGCCGCGGGCACCGGCAAGGACGCAACGTCTGGCGCGTCGCATGACGCCGCGCATCCTCATCAGCATGTTCGGCTGAGGCAGGCATCAGATGGTCATTCATATCAACGCATTTAACATCGCTTACATGGCCATTCCAAAGGCGGCGTGTTCGTCGGTCAAGGCGGCTTTGGGCGCGCTTGATCCGGATGTTCCTGAAACGAACGCCACCGCGTTTCCGCGCAAGGCCCTGCACAACCGCTACCAGACCCGGCGGTTCCGCATCCATCGCTGGCGTGCGTACGACCAGTGCTTTCGCTTTACCGTGGTGCGTGATCCGCTCAAACGGTTGCTCGGCGTCTACAGCAACCGGGTCGTGCAGCGGCGCGAGTTGCACATGTCGCGCAATTTCCGCCGTGGCCTCACGGACCTGCCGCCCGATCCCGATCCGGATTTCTTTTTCCAGAACCTGGCCGCCTATATCAACGCAGCCTCGACGATCAAGCACCACGCCTTGCCGACATCCGTGTTCACGGGCAAGGATTTCAGCCTTTATTCAAAGGTCTATCGGACGTCCGATCTGGATGACCTCGCCGCTGATCTGAGCGGTATCACGGGGCGCGACGTGACCATACCGCACGTCAATTCAAGCCCCGCACCACTCAGCATCGACGATCTGTCGTCCAAGACCCGCGCCGCGATCGCCACCCGGCTGGCGCCGGAATACGCGCATCTTGCCGACTATTTCGACAACCCGTTCATCCACTGATCCAATCCGAACAGCACAGTTCAAAACGCTTGCGCCGGGCACATGCGCGTCCTATCCTTTTGTTAACCCGATATGAAAGGCGCAGACCATGGCGCCAAAGCGTCCCCAAGGTGCGGGCGCGCTCGAAAAGAGAGGCCCCAGACGGGGGCCTAGTCCCGTGCCGCGTGCCCCAGGATCGCCCGAGCTTTATGCCGCGCTGGATCTGGGCACGAACAGTTGTCGAATGCTGATCGCCGAGCCGCGAGGCGCGGGCTTTCATGTGGTCGACAGTTTCTCCAAATCCGTGCAACTGGGCACCGGGCTGGAACGCTCGGGCAAGCTGTCGCGCGGGTCCATGTCGCGGACCATACAGGCGCTGCGCATCTGCCAGCAAAAGCTGAAGCGCAACAAGGTGCGCCGGATGCGTCTGGTGGCGACCGAAGCGTGCCGCAGGGCTGTGAACGCCGTCGATTTCATAGACCGGGTGCACCGCGAGACGGGGCTGCGCCTCGACATCATCGCACCGGAGGAGGAGGCGCGACTGGCCGTGATCTCCTGCGCGCCGCTGGTCAGCCCCAAGACGGAAAACCTGCTGGTGGTGGACATCGGCGGCGGCTCGACCGAGCTTGTCTGGCTCGACCTGTCGCAGGTGCCGCGCATCGACCGCCCCCGCGCCATCATGCGCCTGCGCGAAGGGCTGGAGCGGGGCGAGGGCACGCCGGCCGATGCCCGCGTCGTCGACTGGATCAGCGTGCCGCTGGGCGTCGCGACCTTGCGCGAACAGTTCAACGATGTGGAGGATGACGCCGCCCGTTTTGCCCTGATGAGCTGGTTTTTCGAGGAGAATCTCGCCGATTTCTCGCCATACCACAATTCGGAGCCAACAGAGCGGTTCCAGATCGTGGGCACGTCGGGCACCGTGACGACCGTGGCCGCCTCGCATCTGGGCCTCAAACGCTATGACCGGACCAAGGTGGACGGGCTGCGGATGACCTCGGACCAGATCGACCATGTGATCCGGTCCTACCTGACCATGGGGCCGGGCGGGCGGCGGGCCGATCCGCGCATCGGTGCGGACCGGCATGCGCTGATCATGTCGGGCGCAGCCATATTGCAAGCGTTGATGCGCTGCTGGCCGACCAACCGGTTGTCGGTCGCGGATCGCGGACTGCGCGAGGGGTTGCTCTATGCGCAGATGAGTGCGGACGGCGTCCTCGACACAGCTGATCTTTAGCCCTTGCCGCGCACCGCTGCGACCAGAACCCAAGCCAGAACCGCCATCTGCACAAGCGCAAACCAGACGTCGTCAAGGTCATTACGAGGGAAGGTCGCGATCATCACTGCGGCCAGTATCGCCGCGATGCCATTGGTCCAGCGATTGACGGTCAAGGACAACAGGCGCGGCAAAAACACCATCGCAACAAGGAAGGTGACACCGATACCGCCGTACAACAGCGCAAGCTCCGACACCGTTGCGCCATTCGAGATCCCGGAACGGGCCTCGTCTATGAACCCGGGACGGAACAGCTCGTGGATGTCCTTGAACAGGACGGTGAGAACAACAAATCCCCACGCCATGGCGAAACGCTCGGACAGGGATGGAAAAGCGACTGTTTGCATTGGTGACTCCATTTCATTGCGGGGCGATCTACGATCCGGACGCGCGAAACCCCATTGCCGAAATCGGCAGAGGTGCCATGCAATATTGTATGGTCGCCTTGATCGGAGCGGGTTCAGCCGTTACATCGGCCTCCTCTGAACAAGCTGGTGATCGACGTGGCCAAGACCCCGACAGGCAAAAACACCTCTGGCCGCGGGCAGCGCGACCTGAAGGTCAAGGTCAAGACGGCGCGCGGGCGCAAGCTCAGCTCCACGCGGTGGCTGCAACGGCAGTTGAACGATCCTTACGTCAAACGCGCCACAGCCGAAGGCTATCGGGGCCGCGCCGCCTACAAGATCATGGAACTGGACGACAAGTACCGCTTTCTCGTGCCGGGCGCGCGTGTGGTCGATCTGGGTGCGGCCCCCGGCGGATGGTGCCAGGTCGCGGTCAAGCGTGTGAACGCGCTGGGGGAAAAGTCGGGCAAGTCTGTGGGCACGATCCTCGGCATCGACCTGCAAGAGATGGAGCCGATCGCCGGGTGTGCTCTGCACCAGCTGGATTTCATGGAGGATGACGCCGATCTGCAGGTCAAGGAATGGCTGGACGGGCAGGCCGATGTGGTGATGTCCGACATGGCCGCGGCGTCGTCGGGGCACAAGCAGACTGACCATTTGCGGATCATCTCGCTGTGCGAGGCGGCCGCTTATTTCGCTTTTGACGTGCTGGATACCGGCGGCACGTTTGTGGCCAAGGTGCTGGCCGGTGGTGCCGAGGGCGAGCTGCAAAAGCTGTTGAAACAGCGTTTTGACAAGGTGGCCAACGTCAAGCCGCCTGCCTCGCGCGCTGACAGTTCCGAAAAGTTTGTCGTGGCGATGGGGTTTCGCGGTCCGCAGGACGCGTAACCCGCGTTTGCAATGGCGCTAGCCTTTCGGCGTCAACGTCTGATGACGTGCGTTTTTTTATCGGAATGATCCTCCATGAAACATGTATTCGTTGCGGGCGCGCTGTGCCTGTCGGCGGTCGCCACAACCGCGTCTGAACATTCGGATGCCGTTGCCGCCTTTGCTCAGTCACAAGCCGCCGCGTGGATCAACCACCCGGCAATCGTGAATGCGATCACGGCGCTAAACCAGTCGACCAATCCGCTGTCGCAGGCAGACATCAACACGCTGGACCAGACCTGGCGCGCGGAGGTGGGCACCGCTGATGCGCCGCTGATCGCATCGGTCATGAACAGCGCGGCGTCCGAACATCTGCCACGCATGTCGCCGAAGCGGACGGGCGCATCACCGATGTGTTCGTGATGGACGACGTGGTCTCAATGTGGCCAGCAGTGCGGTGACCTCGGACTACTGGCAGGGGGACGTAGGCGAAGTGGATCGACACCTACATGAAAGGTGCGGATGCGGAGCATGTGTCGGAGGTGGAGTTTGACGAAAGTGCCCAAACCTACCAGATGCAGGTGTCCATGTCGGTGACGGACCCGGCCAGCGGTGCCGTGATCGGCGCGGTGACCTTTGGCCTCGATGCGCAGGCGTTTTTCTGATCAGCCAGCGCTGCGGTCCAGCGATTGCAGCGCCACCTGCTGAAACGCGGCGAGATCATCGGGCGACGGCGTGCGGTGCACCGTTTCCGGACGGGACCGGTACCGCCGCTCGGCCAGGTTGGACTGGCGGATGAACTCGAACAGGCGTGCATGTGGCGATATGTGAGACATGAGATGTGACATGTCGCACAGGCTACATCACCATACGGGCGGATTTCAGGCGTCAGCCGGGCGTAACTGTGACCGGATCAGACCGACAGGCGTGCCGCATGTGTGCCACGCTCGCGGTAGGGCGTGGTGTCGTAGTGCGCCCGGTAGCATTTGGAGAAATGCGAGGGTGAGGCAAAGCCGCAAGCCAGCGCCACGTTGATCACGCTCATATCGGTCTGCATCAGCAGGTTCCGCGCCTTTTGCAGGCGCAGTTCCATGTAGTAGCGCTTGGGCGAGCGGTTCAGATACCGCCGGAACAGACGTTCCAGTTGCCGGGTGGACATGCCCACATCCTTGGCGAGGATCGACGGGCTGATCGGCTCTTCGATGTTCTGCTCCATGATCTGGATCACGAGGCTGAGTTTCGGATGGCGCACACCGATCCTTGTGGGCACCGACAGCCGCTGGGTGTCCTGATCGGTACGGATCGCGGAATAGATCAACTGGTCCGCCACGGAATTCGCCAGTTCCTCGCCATGATCATCGGCAATCAGCTTGAGCATCAGGTCGATGGATGACGTCCCGCCCGCGGTCGTCATGCGTTTTTCGTCGACCACAAACACGGATTTGGTCAGCTCGACTTCCTGAAATTCCTCCGAAAAGCTGTCCTGGTTTTCCCAGTGTATCGTCGCCTTCTTACCGTCCAGCAGCCCGGCCTTGGCCAGGGAATACGCCGCCGTACAGAGCCCGGCCATGGTCACGCCCTTGCGCGCCTCGCGGCGCATCCAGCTGAGCAAACGCTTGGTCGTGGCGGCCTGCACATCGATGCCACCGCAGAGCATCACCACATCGTCACGGGTCAGCTCGCCCAGATCGCCGTCCAGTTTGAACCCGGTCCCGGCCGAGCAATAGGCGACATCGCCCCCTTCGCCGACCGTGCACCAGTCATAGAGCTGACGTTCCGCCATACGGTTGGCAATCCGCAGGCTTTCGATCGCCGCGGAAAAGCAAAGCAGGGTGAAATTGTCCAACAGAACAAAGACATAGCGCTTGGGCTTCACGACCTCTTCACGGGTCGGTTGAACCGGTCGCATGGTGGACATCGTGGCAGCACCCTGAACTGATGCGAAGGTGTATTCCCTCGGCGTTGAAACAGCCTGACCACGGCCCCAAGCCCACGTCAAGAGGCGGCATTTGTGATATGGCACTGCGCGCCAGCCTTTTGTATAGAGGGCCCGCGATCCTGAGATCGCTAACACCAGCGGAGTGAAAGAGATGAGCGATTGGAACAAGTCTGACTGGCGCGCCAAGCCCAGGATTCAGATGCCCGATTATACCGACACTGCGGCACTGAACGCGGTCGAGGCGCAGCTGTCCAAGTATCCGCCGCTGGTCTTTGCCGGCGAGGCGCGCCGCCTCAAGGCGCTGCTGGCCGATGCCGCACGGGGCGAGGCGTTCCTGCTGCAGGGCGGCGATTGCGCCGAGGCGTTCGACCAGTTCAGCGCCGACAGCATCCGCGACACGTTCAAGGTGATGCTGCAGATGGCCATCGTGCTCACCTATGGCGCCAAGGTGCCGGTGATCAAGGTTGGCCGCATGGCGGGCCAGTTTGCCAAGCCGCGTTCGGCCCCGACTGAAACGGTCGATGGTATGGAACTGCCAAGCTACCGCGGTGACATCATCAATGATCTGCCGTTCACAGCCGAAGCACGCATTCCCGATCCGGCCAAGATGTTGCAGGCCTACACGCAGGCGGCGGCGACGCTGAACCTGCTGCGCGCCTTTTCTACCGGCGGTTTCGCCGACATGAACATGGTGCATTCCTGGACCCTCGGCTTTACCGACGGACCGGAAGCCGAGAAATACCGCGAGATCGCCAGCCGCATTCAGGACACGATCGACTTTATGTCTGCCGCCGGGATCACCGCCGATACGACGCACGAGTTTTCCTCCGTGGAGTTCTACACCAGCCACGAATCCCTGCTGCTGGAATATGAAGAGGCGCTGACCCGCATCGACAGCACAACGGGCAAGTGGCTCGCAGGCTCCGGGCACATGATCTGGATCGGCGACCGCACCCGTCAGCCTGATGGGGCGCATGTGGAATTTGCGCGCGGCGTGCAGAACCCGATCGGCCTGAAATGCGGGCCGTCCATGACCACGGATGACCTCAAGTTGTTGATGGCCCGGCTGAACCCCGAGAACGAGCCGGGCCGCCTGACCCTGATTGCGCGCTTTGGCGCGGGCAGCGTGGGAGAGAATCTGCCGCGCCTGATCAATACCGTGCGCGAGGAAGGGGCGGAGGTTGTCTGGGTTTGCGATGCGATGCATGGCAACACGATCAAGTCGTCCACCGGCTACAAGACACGGCCCTTTGAATCGGTTCTGCGCGAAGTGCGCGAGTTTTTCAGCGTGCATCAGGCCGAAGGGCCGCTCCCCGGGGGTGTGCATTTCGAGATGACCGGTCAGGATGTGACCGAATGCACCGGCGGCGTACGCGCCGTGTCCGAAGAAGACCTGAGCGACCGCTATCACACGGCGTGCGACCCGCGTCTGAATGCTTCGCAATCGCTTGAACTGGCGTTCCTTGTGGCCGAGGAATTGTCGGCCCTGCGCGCGAACCAGACTGGCGCCCGCGCCGCAGGCTGAAGCAAACAGAAAGCGCCCGTTCCGCCGGGCGCTTTTTCATGTCATCAATGCTTTAGTCGTCGTTCTTGACCAGGCGCAGGTAGGGTGCATCGCTGCGCGGTGTGTCCGCCTCGAATGGCGTTTCCGGCGCGGCAAACCCTTTGGCGGGCTCCGGCGGGTCGACCTTCGTCGGCTCCTTGACCGCGGGCAGCGGCACGCTGGACGGGGCCAGGATCGGGCGGATTTTCGCGCCGACCACGTCAAACCGGCGCGGGCTCAGGCCAATGTCACCCTGTGACACCATGCAGCCCAGAATGCGGCTGACATCGCCCAGATCGCTTTTCAGCGGCAACAGGAGCAGGCGCGCGTCCATATGCGGGCGGCCTGCGCCGCCTTCGGTCACCAGGCGCAATTCGCAGACGGCGGGTCGTTGAAACACTTCCTCAAGCGCGTCCGAGGTCTGGCGTCGGCAGGGCGGGGTGATCAGCGACGTGAGCGGCATCCCGCGCACTTCCATCCCCATAAGGTCGCTCAGATGGCTGCCCGCGATACGGATGCGTGCCATACCCGGTGCGATGCGTTCCAGGACAAATGTGTATTCCAGCGCCGACTCGATCCCGCGCGGGTCAATCTCGGACCGTTTGGGCATCAGGCGCATACCGCGCAGCCCTTCCCAATAGGCCTCAACCTGGGAAAGAGCGGTATACCCAATATCTCCGCGAAACTCTGTCATACTGACGATATTGTGGGCATTCGGGTCTGTTTTGTCCATCGCTTGTGTCACTCACCGTTTCGTGTTGCACGTGAATCTGAACCACGGCCGTCCCCCGCCATCCCTCTACCAAGAATTACGTACGTTCGGGGGCCGTTTCCTAACAAATGGTTAATCGCTCGCGGCGCAGGACAGGTCGGGTAATCGGACCGACTGCGGGTTGTCTGCCCCGGCGTATGCGCCTAAAGCAAAAGCCATGAAGACCACTTCTTCCGACCCGCGGTTGCGATCCATGACAGGCTTTGCCGCGCAATCCGGCGCGTATCAGGCGCATCGTTGGGCGTGGGAGATGCGCAGCGTCAACGGCAAGGGGCTGGATATCCGCCTGCGCGTGCCCGACTGGATCGACGGGTTGGAGGCCGCGCTGCGCCCCTTGATCACCGGCCACGCGAGACGCGGCAACGTCACCCTGTCGCTGCGGATCACGCGCGAGGACGCCGCTGTCGCGAGTTCCGTGAACATGGCGCAGGCATCGGCGGCCATTGCCGCGCTGCGCGAGATCATGGAGGAGGCCACGGCACAAGGGCTGACCCTCGCGCAACCTACTGCCGCGGACATCGCGATGATGCGCGGCGTGATGGAACAGAACGCCACGCAGGACGACCCCGCACCCTTGCGCGCGGCCCTGCTGGCCGATGTCACCGCACTGCTCGAGGCGTTTGACGCGATGCGCCTGACCGAAGGGGCCGCCCTCAGCGACATCCTGACGGCGCAACTGAACGAGGTCGACGCGCTGGTGGGCGAGGCCGAAGTGCTGGCGGAGGCGCGCAAGGACGATGTCGCCGCGACGCTCCGGCGCAACCTGGCCCGTGTGCTCGACAATACCGACGGGGCCGATGCGGATCGTGTGGCCCAGGAGCTTGCCTTGCTCGCGGTCAAGGCCGACATCACCGAAGAGCTGGACCGCCTGCGCACCCACGTCACCGCCGCCCGCGCACATCTGGACGAGGGCGGCCCGGTGGGCCGCAAGCTCGACTTTCTGATGCAGGAGTTCAACCGCGAGGCCAACACGCTGTGCTCCAAGGCGCAGCACGAGGACCTGACGCGGCTAGGACTCGCGCTAAAAGCGATGATCGACAAGATGCGCGAGCA
>ERZ1740067.969-NODE-969-length-21151-cov-6.809016_pt1 | contig 21151 bp, 18 predicted proteins | sample MGYA00581736_ERZ1740067 | MGnify/ENA primary metagenome ERZ1740067 (study PRJEB43018, sample SAMN04849236) | marine metagenome | isolation source: floating plastic debris | place: Pacific Ocean | collected 2008-08-27 | study: EMG produced TPA metagenomics assembly... | reverse complement strand
GAGCAAGCAGCAGCAATGTGACATAGGCGAATTAGCGGTTGGAGATTGTAGCGTTTTCCCGAATGCTTGTAGCCTCCCCTTAGCGAATCGTACATTTCTTAGCTTGTTGGAACAAAAATATACAAAAGAAGTCATGCATCTTAATAGCAGCTAACTTTGTGTGGTCTTTTTCGATGCCGAGCCTCTTAAGTAGCATTTCTGATCACCCCGTCCGTCACATCTTGCAAAACACGATCAATTACCTGCCGCTGTCTGAGCAGGTGCAGATGCTTAGGTCAACGACAGGTGCAATGAATGACCCCAAGCTGATGGCGAAATGGGCTAAGCAGATTGTTAAGATCGCGCAGGTGAATGATCTTGAGCTTGAAAATGCTAATGCAGTAGAAATTGGTGCTGGACATTCGCTAGGGATCGCTGCACTCCTGTTACTGAAAAACGTTGCAAAGGTTACAGCCATTGATGTTAAAGCTTACGCTGATCCTAGTAATCTTGATCAGTTCTTGCCGATTATCGAGAAAGGTCAGGAAATCGGGCTGTTAAGCAAGGCAGAAGATGTGACTCCCAGCAAGATTGAGCAGGGGTTGCAATACTCGTTGGTGAAGAGTGATGGCTCTTGGGATTTACCGGCTGAAAGCGCTGATTTGGTTTACTCCTTTTACTCTGGCGAACATTGGCGTTCGGTTGATCAAGTTTTAGCTGAGGCTTATCGAGCACTCAAGCCAGGTGGCCTATGCATACACACCATAGACTTGCGCGACCATTACCATTTTCATAAGAATTGGCTACAGTTTCTGTACTACGAAGAATGGCTTTGGGAGGCTATGAGTTCAAAGCGGGGAAGATGGTCTAATCGGCTGCTTTCACCTCAGTGGCACGAAAAATTTCAAAAGGATTTTGACATTCTTTTGTTCAAATCCTTCAGGCAGTCTCTTCCTGACGGTTTTGACGTCAATAAATTGGCTGCACCGTTTCAAAAATATGATTCGGACGTCTTATCGGTTTTTGAGGTTTTGGTTGTTGCTCGTAAGCCTTTTGCTTAGTTCGACTTTATCCAAATGGTTAGAGAAGTGCCCATGAAAGCGCAGTAGCTGCAACGACTTTTCAGACCTTTTCGCTGTGTTGGTTACATGACATGCCGAAAATGTGTCAACAAAAGCTAGAGGGCTGAGTTGGCTATCCTGTAACGATTGTACGAATAGATAAGGGTGAGCTGAGCCAGTAGTGTTTTTTCAAAAAGAGCATACAGCCTGCTTTTTTGACAGACTGTATGTTCCTGCGGCAAAGGCCTTTAAGGTATTTCCTGTTCTTGGCTATGAATTGGTTATGGAAGCGAGAACGTAAACATTGCTGCTGCTAAAAAGGCTGCTGCTGTGCGAACGTGGTTCCAAACCGTCCAATCTGTCAGGTATTTGCTCCACAGCTCAGCACCCTCTGTACTGGTAGGCCGCATGATAGCTAAGGCATCATTAAGCGGGACATTCCCTAACCCTGTGACACCTATCGTTCCAATCAAGTACAGCAGGCTACCGACTAGTAAATAGATGGCTCCTGGCTGCTCCCAATTACGTAGCGCAATAATCGCTAGCATCACACAGGCAACCGCCGGACCAAAGAAAGCCGAGTAGAACCATGGATTGAACACTGTGATGTTAATTGATTGCATGGTGGCAATGCCAGAGGCAGAGGGCTGCAGAGCGAGTGCCCGCATAACAAACGTAGAGAAAGCAAAGAAAATACCGGCGCTGAGTGCACTGCTAATAACGGCAAAGTAAATGAGAGAGATTTGAAAGTTTTGGGTGATCATTGTAAGGTCTCCTGTGAGTTGTTGAAGAGAGGAGTTGTTGAAGAGAGAATCGTTGTTAGTTCACCGTCGAATCAATATTGGGCTGAAGATAAAGCATCGTGATTCCGATGGCTGCGACGGTCAGCTCGACTACGATTGCCACTAACAAATTGTTAGACGGCATTCCATCAATGGTTAAACTTAAGAGGCGCGCGAGTCCGAAAGAGCCATAGATGAGCACGCTCAAAGTCATTGCTAGCGATCTCAGTGTAGGGCGAAAGATTCCTGCGAAGATAACCAGAGCACTACCGGTAAGCATTCCACCAGAAGCACGTACTTCTGATAGCAAGCTGGGATTATTACCAAGCAAGACCCCGTCACTGGCGTAGAAGGACTGTGGCATGAGCAAGATATTACTGCCGATAATCAACAGTAATAGACCGGAAATGGACAGAAAAAGGGCATTCAGTGAAATTTTCATGTCATGGTTCTCCAAGGAGCGATAGCTGTGAATTCATGAGCTGTGGCCATTTAAGCGCGACATAAGAGCGTGTCGCTCTAGCGCTCCTTGTTTTGTTAGAAGCGCTAGAGCAGGAAAGTTCTAATAAGACAAGCTAGGTGTCTTACCCAAATACGTATCTGTTGTTAGCTGTTGCAACAGAAAGTCTGCGACATCAGCCCGGGAGATTTTGAGAGTTGAGGTTTTGTCGTTGCCAGGAAAACCATGTCTGTACGAGCCTGTGCGGGGGCCATCAACAAATGCGCTAGGGCGCACAATTGTCCAATCTAGATTACTCTGCTTGACGTATCGTTCTTGCAGCTGATGGTCGGCAAAGACCTTACGCAAGATGAATCCAAACATCACATATTTCCAGTAGAAGTCCAAATTACCCCAGCTATCGCCTGCGCCCAGGGTAGATTGGCAGATAAACCGTCGAACGCCGGTTTGCTCCATTGCTCGGATAATTTGTTGGGTCCCTTCTGAGCGAACGGTACTATTTAAACTTTTGCCAGAACCGAGGACGCAAACGACAGCGTCTTGGCCTTGGATGGCCTGCTCTACGGATGAGAGATTCATGACATCTCCCTGAAATAGCATTAGGTTGGGATGTTGGACGTTGAGCTTAGCAGGGGTGCGAGCAAAGGCAGTAACGATATGACCTTGCTCTAGGGCTTGCTCTACGACCTTTTCTCCAACGGTTCCGGTTGCACCAAAAATAACGAGTTTCATTGCGGTTGTCTCCAACGTTTTGACGCTTTTAGCTTATGAAGAGTTCGCCCTCCGAGCTTTCAACATCTTGCGAAACTGTCACGATCTTGCGATGAGTTGACGATTTATGCTTGAAAGTGCTTGTAAATACCACCACAGTGGCAAAAATCGAATATATTTGAAAATAGATTAGCGTTGGGCTAGGCCATGAACCATACGGCTGTAGACACGATTAAAGAGCAGGCACCCGTTCAACAGGCAGCAGTCCAAGTCGATCTGCTGCAATATCCATCTGGGGAGGCAAACTGCCTCTTTGAGGGTGAGCATACGCTGTTTATGTCGCTGGCTGCCAGGCCTATTCATTACGTGCATGCTCAGGACGGCAAGACTTATACAGGCTTGTATCGACGCGGAGAGATGTTGATTACCCCAGCCAACACGCCGCTGTTTGCACGGTGGGAAGGAGATGAGAATTGCCTGCAAATTCGGTTGACAGATGAGTTTGTGCGGAATGTTGCAAGGGAGACAGTGGTTGGAGATTGCGATCGCATTACCCTAAAGCCAGAATTCCAAGCGCAAAATCCACAGCTAGAATCCATTAGCACGATGCTGCTAAATGAGTTTCAGCAGGGCTCGTTATCCAACCGCCTCTATATCGACTCTCTCTCCAACATTTTGGCTGTAAATCTGCTCAGGCAGCACGCCACCACCAGACCCCATTTGCCCACTTACAAAGGTGGCTTGCCATCGCGTCAGCTACGACACGTTTTAGACTATATCGATGCCAACTTAGATCAGGACATAGAGCTCGTTAGTTTGGCAAATTTGCTCGACATGAGCCAGTTTCACTTTAGTCGCTTGTTCAAACAAGCTGTTGGTCTCTCTCCTTATCAATATCTAATTCAGCAGCGGGTAGAGAGGGCAAAACAGCTACTCAAACGAACCGATCGGCTCATCACAGATATTGCTTTAGACTGTGGATTTAGCAGTCACAGCCACTTAAGCAAGCAGTTCCGTCAGCTAACCGGAATGACACCAAAAGCATTTCGGTCGAAATAAGAGCAATATGTATAAACGACAAAAAGAAAGAGATATGCTCACTTGGGATTATATGAGGGCCCATTGAGCTGACTCAATCATCTTCCAATCTGTTTGTGTAACTTTCTTTAATTTACCTTGTCTCTTCACAGCTATTTTTGTTACGGCTATTTCTGTTGTCGTCCTTTAACCGCCCTTTAACCGACGAGCTTTGCAATAGTCTCTATTGTTTAGGCTCTATTGTTTGTTCCTTTTACAAGAACTTATGCATTGCACGTATTGCATAATACAGTAAAGTTCAAGTGCTTTTAATAGACTTCCAGACAGTTAAAAGTGTTACCCATAACAAAGAAATTTATAAGGTTTTTCTCTTAAGTGGTCATGTAGCCATTGTGACCTTTAAGATTGGTTACGCCACGCTTCGGCAACATTGGTTTTATCGCTATAAGGTCTTACATACGCTTATCTTGTCAGCATCTGGGAACCATACAAACAATGACAGCAATTATCTCTTCACAGTCTTCTGATCTCAACGCTTCGCTAGAGTATACGCCACCTTCTGAAGAAGATCTTCGTAAGATAGATGCCTACTGGCGAGCCTGCCACTATCTTGCAGTCGGCATGATTTATCTACGAGATAATCCACTGCTCAAGGAATCGCTGAAAGAAGAGCATGTCAAGCATCGTTTGTTGGGACACTGGGGCGCATCACCTGCACTGAGCTTCACCTATATTCACTGCAATCGTCTGATTAAGAAATACGACTTAGACATGATTTTCATGGCAGGTCCTGGGCACGGTGCGCCAGGTGTGCTAGCACCTGTGTACTTGGAAGGCACTTACACAGAGCTGTATCCTGACAAAACGCAGGATGCAGAAGGGATGAAAAGGTTCTTTAAGCAGTTCTCTTTCCCCGGCGACATTGGTAGTCACGTCACTCCAGAGACGCCAGGTTCTATCCATGAGGGTGGCGAGCTAGGCTACAGTGTCTCCCATGCCTATGGCTCTGTGCTAGATAATCCTGATCTGATTACCTGCGTAGTGGTAGGAGATGGTGAGGCAGAAACCGGACCGCTAGCCACAGCTTGGCACTCCAACAAGTTCATAAATCCGGCCCGCGACGGTGCAGTGCTGCCTGTTCTGAATCTGAACGGCTATAAGATTGCCAATCCCACAATTCTGGCTCGTATCTCTCACGAAGAACTGGAGTATTTATTTAGGGGTTATGGCTATACGCCTTACTTTGTTGAGGGGAAAGACCCGGCAGAGATGCACAAGCGCATGGCTGAAGTCATGGAGACATGTGTCATCAAAATCAAAGAAATTCATAGAGATGCGCGCATTAATGGCAATATTGAAAGACCGCGTTGGCCAATGATTGTGCTGCGCACCCCTAAGGGGTGGACTGGGCCAAAAGAAGTCGATGGAAAAAAGGTGGAGGATTTTTGGCGATCGCACCAGGTACCCATGGGCGGCATGCACGATAATCCCGACCACTTACAAAAGCTGGGTGAATGGATGCGTGGCTACAAGCCCGAAGATCTGTTCGATGAAAACGGAACCCTCATTCATGAGCTGCAAGAACTTGCTCCCGTTGGCGATCGCCGCATGAGTGCAAATCCCCATGCAAATGGTGGTCTGCTACGCCGCGCACTCAAAATGCCTAATTTCCGTGACTTCGCCATTCAGATGGACAATCACGGTACCGAGGAATTTGAAAATACGAAAGTGTTGGGCTTCTTTATGCGAGAGATTTTTCGCAAAAACCCCAACAACTTCCGCCTGATGGGTCCAGATGAGACGGCTTCCAACCGTCTGCAAGACGTGTACGAAGTCACGAAGAAGGTGTGGATGGCCGATCTGTATCCTGAAGACGAGCAGGGCGGCGAACTCTCCCGTGATGGCCGGGTAATGGAAATGCTCAGTGAGCACACCTTACAGGGCTGGTTAGAAGGCTATCTGCTTAGCGGACGACATGGTTTGTTCCACACCTACGAGGCCTTTGCCCACGTGGTGGATTCTATGTTCAACCAACACGCCAAATGGCTCGACATTTGTAAGAACCATGTGCCTTGGCGGCGTTCGGTCTCTTCGCTCAACATTCTGCTCTCTTCTCTCGTGTGGCGACAAGACCACAATGGTTTTAGCCACCAAGACCCTGGATATATCGATCTTATTACAAACAAGAGTCCTGATGTGGTGCGGGCCTACTTCCCGCCAGATGCGAATTGTTTGCTCTCGGTGGCAGACCACTGCTTTCGCAGCGTGGACTACATTAATGTCATCGTTTCAGACAAGCAAAAGCATCTGCAATACTTGCCGATGGACGAGGCTATTGCCCACTGCACCAAGGGCATTGGCATTTGGAATTGGGCTAGCAACGACGACTGTGGTACTGAGCCAGATCTACCCGATGTGGTAATGGCCTGCTGTGGCGATATCCCCACAATGGAGTCGCTAGCGGCAACGGCGATTTTGCGCGAAGCGTTCCCATCGCTAAAAGTTCGCTTTGTCAACGTTGTAGATCTGTTCAAACTGATGTCAGAAGGTGAGCACCCTCACGGACTCTCTGACTGGGACTTCGATTCTCTCTTTACCACAGACAAGCCGGTTATCTTTAACTTCCATGGATATCCCTGGCTTATTCATAAGCTTGTCTATCGCCGTTCAAATCAGGAACGGATCCATGTTCGCGGATATAAAGAAGAGGGCAACATCAACACGCCACTGGAGCTGGCGATCAACAACCAAATTGACCGCTACAACTTAGTCATAGACGTGATTAACCGAGTGCCTAAGCTAGGCTCGGCAGCAGCGCATGTGAAGGAGAAAATGAAAAACAAGATTATCGAGAGTGTTGCCTATGCCCACGAACATGGCAAGGATCAAGATGAGATTGTGAACTGGAAGTGGCCGTTCTCGGGAGAGAGCTGCAAGTAAACATGAATGTTCTGGTTCTCAATGCAGGGTCCAGCAGCCAGAAAAGCTGTCTATATTCGCTAGACACAATAGACGAAGGCATGTTGCCGTGTGAACCGGTTTGGGAGGCCCAAATTGACTGGTTACCCAGTCAAAAAGCAGCGAAGCTCTCAGTTCATACGGCGACAGCAGGCAGCTTAGAAGAAACCGTTGATGTGCGCTCTCGGGAAAAAACACTCGCCTATCTCCTTGGCCTCCTGTGTGAAGGACCCACTCAAGTCCTTGCTGACCTTAAGGAAGTCGACATTGTTGGACACCGAGTTGTACATGGCGGAAAAGACTACCAAGAGAGCGTAAGGGTGACGCCAGATGTAAAAGCTGTCATCAAGCAGCTGAGCGTACTGGCGCCCAATCATAACCCGGCGAACTTAGAAGGAATTGAACTCATGGAAGAGATCCTGAGTGAGGTGCCTCAAGTTGCTGTTTTTGATACGGCCTTTCACAGCCAAATGCCAGAAGTGGCGTTTACTTATCCAGGCCCTTACCATTGGAGGGCGCAGGGTATCCGACGTTATGGCTTTCACGGCATTAGCCATCGGTACTGTGCGCACCGGGCCGCACAGCTTTTGAATCGCCCGCTGTGCGAACTTCGATTGCTCATTTGTCACCTTGGTAACGGCGGCTCGCTGTCGGCGGTTAAAAATGGCCATAGTATTGACACCACGATGGGCTTCACACCTTTGGATGGGCTGATGATGGGCACTCGCTCTGGCGCGGTTGACCCTGGCATTTTGATTCATCTTATGCGGCAAGGGCAGTCGGCCGAGGAGATAGATCGGCTACTGAATAAGGAGTCTGGGATAGCTGGTATTTCTGGCGTTTCTCACGATATGAGAACGATCGGTGATGCGATCGCCCAGGGCAATCACCGTGCTAAGCTCGCCCAAGAGCTTTACATTCATCGGCTAAAATCCTGCATAGGTGCCATGCTCATGAGCTTAGGCGGTGCGGACGCGCTGGTATTTACCGCAGGTATTGGCGAGCATTCACCACAAATTCGAGTAGCCGTCTGCAAGAGCCTAGAATTCCTAGGTGTGATGATTGATTTGGAGGTAAATGAACAAAATCCCATAGATAGAGATATTGCAGTGTCAGACTCTACGATGAATGTTTTGGTGATTAAGACGCAGGAAGATTGGGCGATCGCACAGGACTGCTGGCGACTTTTGACAGATTCACACACCTAATATTTCTACTCATCCCTACTTTCACTAATACCTACTAAAGGAGGCTATCCCTTATGAAGAACACGAAACCCGAGTTCGGCATTTCCGATCATTCCCCTGTTGATATCGCAACAGCGTTGCATTGCTATTCGCGCGATATGCGAGCCTATTACGAGATGGAGCATGGTTCCCTTGTCGGCCAGCTGGATGAGGCAACAGATGATGCGGAGGTGATGAAAATTAATCAAAAGCTTGCATCCGTTAATCAAAAGATGTCTTATTTCCATGTGATCAATAATGCGGCTTCAACCGTTGACCTCATTATGCATACGCCTCTTATGGTTGAAGAATGCAAGCAGTAAAAATAACCCCCTTTTCAGGCTTACTTCTGAACGCATGTGCGCGTTGAAGGATCTACCCCAAAAGTCTGCAACAAAAAGTCTGAAAACACTATTCTCCTTAAAGCCAGTCATGAAAATTGCTTGCTTCAGCGCAAAAGCCTATGACGAAAAATCATTCCAGAGTGTTAATCAAAGCTACCACCATGAGCTGACGTTTCTAGAGCCTAGACTAACCTCAGAAACAGCGTCTCTAGCCAATGGCTTTCCTGCAGTGTGCGTATTTATAAACGACGAGTTGAACAGTCAAACACTGCAAAAAATTGCAGCAGGAAACACAAAGCTCATTGCCCTACGATGCGCCGGATACAACAACGTAGACTTAGTCACTGCTAAATCGCTCGGCATTCAGGTCGTGCGGGTGCCAGCCTACTCTCCCTACGCGGTCGCCGAACACGCAGTAGGACTCATTATGATGCTCAACCGCAAGCTTTATAGAGCTTACAATCGAGTTAGAGAAGATAATTTTTCGCTCAAAGGGCTTCTAGGTTTCGATATGCATGGCAAAACGGTTGGTATTGTCGGCACAGGGAAAATTGGTGAATGTTTTGCCCGCATCATGAACGGATTTGGCTGCAAGCTACTGGCCTACGACGTGAAAGAAAATCCACAGCTTACCAGCATGGGTGTTCAGTACCTAGATCTCCCCACATTACTATCCCAGTCCGATATTGTCTCTCTTCATTGTCCGCTCCTGCCGGAGACCTATCACATGATTAACTCAGAGAGCCTCCAGCTTATGAAAACAGGTGCGATGCTCATTAATACCAGTCGAGGTGGATTGATTCATACGCAATCTGCTATCAATGCTCTGAAGTCGGGTCAGCTTGGCTTTCTGGGCATTGATGTCTATGAAGATGAAGGAAGTTTATTTTTCCAAGACCTCTCTGACACTGTTATTCAAGATGATACTTTTCAGCTCCTACAGTCATTCTCTAACGTTGTTATTACCGCACATCAAGCTTTTTTCACCAAAGAAGCGCTGCACAATATTGCCAACACAACACTATCCAACGTCAGTGATATTGAAGCGGGAAAGCAGTGCGTAAATGAGGTATATCCTTAGGGCTCTGCGCTCAAATTGCTTATTAATTTAACCAACCGATCTAGAGATTCAGCAATATTATGCCCGGTGCAATCAACCTGAAACCAGGACCTTCTTATGAACCTCCCGACAGGTCTGCCAAATTATCGTACAAAGATTGTTGCCACCATTGGCCCAGCTAGTCGTTCCCCTGAAACCATTGAGCAGCTGATGCTGGCCGGTATGAATGTTGCCAGGCTCAATTTTTCTCACGGTAGCTATGAAGACCATGCGGAGCAAATTCGGCAGCTGAGAGCAGTTTCTCGCAAGCTAGAGCAACCTTTGGCATTACTACAAGATTTGCAGGGGCCAAAGATCCGGGTGGGCAACCTTCCTGACGATGGCCTTACGCTTAAAGAAAACGCAACGGTGACCCTCTATCCTGCTGGCGGTGAGTCCCAGCAAACAAGCGATTCGACAGCTATAATTCCTGAAATGGGTGGCGATGGTAGTTTTTCAGTGAGCATCGACTACCCTTACCTAGCCGAAGATGCGGATATTGGGACGCCCATTTTGCTAGACGATGGCCTGCTTGAACTACGGGTAGACGCCATTGAAGGCAGTGCGCTCCGCTGCTGTGTGGTTACAGGTGGCGTGCTCAAGAGTCGCAAGGGCGTTAACCTGCCTTCACTCAATTTGCGACTGCCGTCTCTAACTGAAAAAGACAAACAAGACTTGGACTTTGGTATACAGCAGGGCGTTGACATTGTGTCGCTGAGCTTTGTTCGCACTGCAGAGGACGTACAAACCCTAAAGGCACTGATAACAGAAAAAGGCGCATCGCTCCCTGTGCTCGCCAAATTAGAAAAGCCTCAAGCTATCGAAAACTTAGAAGCTATCGTCAATGAATGCGATGCCATTATGGTGGCTCGCGGTGATCTGGGCGTAGAAATGCGGCCTGAAAAAGTGCCTACTATTCAGAAGAGAATTATCCGCCTCTGCAATCGTAAGGGAATTCCAGTCATTACGGCGACTCAGATGCTAGAGAGCATGATCCACAACCCACGCCCTACTAGGGCAGAAGCCAGTGATGTGGCAAATGCCATTTTTGATGGCACTGATGCCGTGATGCTCTCAGGAGAATCAGCTGTAGGCCGCTATCCAGTAAATGCGGTAAAGATGATGGCTCGAATTGCTACTGAAGTAGAACCAGAGATTACGCATGAGAACTATTCGCCCACGGTCATCGATGCACCTCACGCGATTAGTGAAGCACTCAATGCGATTGACAATGTTTTGTCACTACGGTGTATTGTTACCTTTACAGAGACCGGCAATACTGCTCGCCTAGCAGCTGCAGAACGACCGAAAGCAGCCATTGTAGCCCTAACGTCTAATCCTAGTGTTTGCAATCAGCTTAATCTTGTGTGGGGCGTAAGGCCCATCTTGCTAGAGCAGCTCGACGGCTCGCTCGAACAATCCTTTCAACAAATGGAAAATGCGCTCAAGGCCAAACGACTGGTTGAGATTGGAGATCAGGTTTTACTCTTGGGTGGACTACCGTTAAAAGTCTCTGGCTCCACCAACTTTCTGAAAATTCATACGATTGGTTAATGAGACCATTGTCCTCATTGACAATGAAGCCGAGAGCAAGGCATCCATCATCTGATTCTGGCATCTGACTCTGGAAATCTTTCTTCAAACTCTTGCCAGTGTATCCCGCAGGCTTCTACCCAGGTTTCATTCAACTCCTGCACATACTGAAGAAAGCAGAAAAGAGCACCAATTTTCTCACCCTTCTCATCCTTGATATGTAGCTCTGACCTGTGCCCTAACGCAACAATACCATCTTCGAATTCTGCACCATGATCGAGTAGAAATTGACCCCACAGAGCACTTTCTACAGCGGGCTCAACAAGCGAATGCGCAACCCCCATTGAAGGATCGCACCGAGTTAGAGAACAAGTCCCAATAGCGATTTCTCCGAGATAGATAGTCTGTTTAGAGGACATATTTACGACATCTCAGTTAGACTCTTACACAGCGAATCATTCTTTGGTGTATAGCAATCGACGGATGCATACTCTGCGAGAAGGCAAAGCCTGCGTCGATTGCTAGTCGAGTTAGCCGTTGATACTCTATCCTTTGAGGGATTCCTCATATCTTAACTGACTCGATAAAAACAATAGCAGCAAATGACTGGTGGCAGACAATCTCAACCCAAATGGCAGTTTTGGATCGACCGGGGAGGTACCTTTACCGACATCGTGGCTCAGCGACCGAATGGCCAAAGGGTTGTACATAAGTTGCTTTCTGAGAACCCCGAGCGCTATCAAGATGCGCCCATTCAAGGAATACGAGAGCTGATGGGTATTTCATCGGGAGACTCTCTGCCTGCCAAAGAAATTGCCAGTATTAAAATGGGGACAACAGTGGCAACCAACGCGTTGCTAGAGCGCAAAGGCGATCGCACCCTATTTATCACCACAAAAGGCTTTCGCGACGGGCTGCGCATTGGCTATCAAAACCGTCCTGACATCTTTGCTCAGCAGATTGTGCTTCCAGATATGCTGTATGAGCAAGTTGTGGAAGTAGAAGAACGTATCACTGCTGATGGTGAGGTTATCTTACCCATTACAGCGAGTGAAGAATCCAGGCTAGTCAATGAACTACAGACTGCTTACTTGCAGGGGATTCGGGCCTGTGCGATCGCTTTTCTTCATAGCTATCGCTACCCTAAACACGAGCAGCAAGTCGCTGCGATCGCCCGCCAAGTCGGCTTTACTCAAATTTCTGCATCGCATCAGGTTAGCCCTTTGGTCAAATGGGTTAGCCGAGGCGATACCACAGTCGTGGATGCCTATCTGTCACCGGTTTTGCGACGCTACATAGACCGTATCGAAAAGGCACTATCTACAGCAGGAGCCAACCCAACAGGGGATAAGCAACCGCCGCAGTTGTTTATGCAGGCAAAAGGAGGACTGACGCCCGCACAACACTTTCAGGGGAAAGACAGCATTCTATCCGGCCCTGCCGGCGGCATCGTCGGTGCGGTGCAAACCAGTCTTCGCTCAGGGTTCGAGAAGATCATTACCTTCGATATGGGAGGGACATCAACAGACGTCGCTCACTACAAGGCTGAGCCCGGTACTGCCAGTGCTGTGTACGAGAGAGTTCTTGAAACAGAGGTAGCGGGGGTGAGGTTGCGATCGCCCATGATGGCAATTCATACCGTGGCAGCAGGCGGGGGATCTATATTGTCTTTTGATGGCCAACGCTATCGAGTCGGCCCAGAGTCAGCTGGATCACATCCAGGTCCGGCTTGCTACCGCAACGGAGGACCACTCACGGTAACCGATTGCAATGTCATGGTCGGAAAAATTCAGCCGCAGTATTTTCCCAATGTATTTGGAGCCGATGGGCAACAGCCGATTGATAGAGAGTTAGTACAGGCAAAGTTCGCGAAGCTGGCAGAGGACATCTCAATAGCAACAGGAGATACCCGGCAGGCAGAACAAGTCGCTGAGGGATTTTTGGCCATTGCAATCGATAATATGGCCAATGCCATTAAGAAAATTTCTGTTCAAAAGGGATACGATATTGGCGACTACACGCTGTGCTGCTTTGGGGCAGCGGGTGGACAGCATGCCTGCCAACTGGCCGAATCGCTAGGGATGAAGACTATCTTTGTCCATCCCTATGCAGGCGTGCTTTCAGCCTATGGCATGGGCCTAGCAGATCGACGGGTGATGAAAGAACGCTCAGTAGAAATGGCCCTTTCTGCTGACAATATAGAAGGTTTGAAACAGCAGCTCAATCTGCTCTCTGATTCAGCGGTTGCTGAGCTGAAGGCGCAAGGCGATGACGATATTGATACGATTGAAGTCTCGCAACAAATGCATTTACGCTACAAAGGAACCGATGCTTCACTAGCGGTAGATGTCGGTTCTCTCGAAGATATGAAACAACAGTTTGAAGCACGATATAAACAGCAGTACGGCATCACACTACCGGTAAAAACACTGATTGTCGCCACAATGACAGCCGAAGCAATTGGGAAAATGGCTGCAGTTGAGCCATCAGAGTCTATGGTAGATGCTTCAGAATCTAGTGTTTCTAATCCCATAGCGACGGTACCTTTATTTTCCAACGATCAGTGGCATCAGGCACCTGTGTATCAACGCTCTCAGCTAAAAACAAACCAGTCACTCCCAGGCCCTAGCATCATCTTGGAGCAAACAGGCACTAATGTTGTGGAACTCGGCTGGATAGCAAGCATAAATGCGGCAGGTGCTTTAATCATGAGTCATGAACCGGCTGTAAACAAAGAGTCTTCAAATAATACGCTATCTGGAACATTAGACGCTAAAACATCAAAAACTGAAATATTAGAAAAGGCACCTGACCCGGTTCGATTAGAAATTTTCAATAATCTGTTTCAGGCGATCGCAGAGCAAATGGGGTTTACGCTACAAAACACCAGCTCTTCGGTCAACATTAAAGAGAGACTAGACTTCTCCTGTGCCATTTTCGACGCTCAAGGCGAACTTGTTGCTAACGCACCGCATATTCCTGTGCATCTAGGGTCTATGGGTGAGAGTGTCAAAGCGTTAATTCGCGCACAGTCATGCCCCTTCTCTCTGGGCGATACCTTTATCTCCAACAATCCATATAACGGAGGCACACACCTACCCGATATCACAGCTATTTCACCTGTTTTTTCTGATAATCAATCCACTGACAAAAGCCCCTTGTTCTTTGTCGCCTCGCGCGGTCACCATGCTGATATTGGCGGTATCACACCGGGGTCTATGCCGCCAAATAGTACTCACTTAACCCAAGAGGGCGTACTACTCGATAACTTTCAGCTCAGCGCCAGCGGCACCATTCGTTTGCAAGCACTGCGTACTCACTTAGCCGAGGGGCCATACCCAGCCCGAAACCCGGCGCAAAACATAGCTGACTTACAGGCTCAAATCGCTGCGAACAACAAGGGAATCCAAGAACTTCAGCGCATGGTCACTCAATTTGGACTACGCACTGTACAGGCCTATATGGGCCATGTCCAAAGCAACGCCGAGCAAGCGGTTCGCCAGGCAATCGCGCATCTGTATGAGCAGCAAGGAGACGGACCACTCACCTGCCGAGTTCCAATGGACTGCGGTGCATCGGTAGACGTCACGATTACGCTTCACCCCGATCGTCCGACCGCCCTATCCCAAATTGCGACCATCGATTTCACAGGCACTTCCCCTCAGCAAAGCAACAACTTCAACGCTCCTCTTGCCGTGTGCAAAGCAGCCGTTCTATATGTGTTTCGCACGCTGGTGGAACGACCCATTCCCCTTAATGCAGGTTGCCTAAAGCCCTTAAATATTGTTGTTCCTAAAGGATGCCTGCTCAATCCTCACTATTCGGCAGCCGTTGTCGCAGGCAATGTAGAAACCTCCCAGGCGATAACCGATGCACTCTATGGCGCACTGGAGGTGATGGCCGCATCCCAGGGAACAATGAACAATTTCACCTTTGGCAATGAAAAGTATCAATATTACGAGACTATCTGCGGTGGCTCTGGCGCGGGTGCTGCATTCGCAGGAACAGATGCGGTGCAGACCCACATGACAAACTCACGCTTGACCGATCCAGAAGTTTTGGAGCTGCGTTTTCCGGTACTGCTGGAGGCATTTGCCATTCGGCAAAACAGTGGTGGCCAAGGAAAACACTGCGGCGGCAATGGCGTTGTCCGTCAGCTGCGTTTCCGCGAGCCCATGACAGCAAATATTCTCTCCGGGCGAAGGCACGTTGTTCCCTTTGGCATTCAAGGCGGACAAGCCGGTGAACCTGGGCACACACAGGTGAAGCGGGCGAATGGTCAGCTCGAAATGTTGGCAGCCACCGACAGCGTTGAAATGCAATCAAATGATGTCATTGTCATCTCTACGCCAGGTGGTGGCAGCTATGGAAAGTTAGATTAGAACAGTTGGACTAAAACAGATTAGACTAAAACAATTCACTGCTTACTCAACCGTACCGCGTGTATCTAAGTCTCTAAGGTAATAAAGCGCAAAGCAAGCAGCCAGCATTGGCCAAGATGCGTAGAACAGAATATTGGACGACTCAAAAGGGGCGAGATATCTTGGGAAAGAGACCAGTGTAGACGCTGTGTGCATCAGTAAAACAAGTCCATATGAGATCTTCTTTTGAAAGCCTAAAATGAAGGCAATCATAATGGCAAGCTGCACAGCTCCTAACAGGTAAGAAATACCTGCGCCAATGCCGCCGATGCCGTAAAAGGTCTTAAAGACAGCGGCTGTATGGTCTGGTTTAACAAATTTATCAAGTACCCAAATCATCATGGCAATAAAGATGCCGATACGGGTAAACAGCAATACGAAGGAAACACGCTGAGCAATCGGTGTGGTTATTTCATTTTTGAGGTTAGCCTGAGTCTGTATCATAGATTTACAAGTCTGAGCTACTTAAGGACAGTCATATTCTCAACTGGTTGACAGGAAAAAAAATGAGAGCAAATTAAGAATCAACATGAGTAGTCTTTCAGCTAATTTCACGAATTGGCTCATTTTTCTCAGCTGTTTAGCTGTTGTCTAGCACTCCCATGGCGGCATTGGCTGAAACTGTTCAATTAAAAAGTCAATCATTACCCGAACTCTCGGTGAAATAATTCGACGACTTGGATAAAGCAACCAAATAGAGGCTTCTGTAATCAGCGGAAATTCTGGCAGCACTTCAACGAGACGTCCAGATTTAAGACTTTCACTAGCATTCCAAATGGATTTCACACCTATACCCATTCCGTGCTCGATTACGTTTCGCAGGGCCTCACCGTCGTTAACTGTGAATGAGGAAGAAACGCTGATAGTTTGTCCGTTTTCAAACTTCCATCTTGTTTCACCGAGTGTGACAAATCGGTGCACTGCCAGATCATCTGGTGTGCTAGGGATGCCATATTGTTTAAGATAGTCGGGAGAGGCCACAAGCAGTCTGCGGTCGTCAGCTAACTTGCGTACGATTAGACTACTATCTGCTAAGCTGGCATTTCTGATGATTAAATCGTAAGCGCCTTCAATGACATCGAGGACTTCATCGGACAGTCGTAAGTCAAGACTAACAAGGGGATAACGAGACTGAAATTCGGCTAAGAGAGGAATGATATACATTCGTCCAAAGGACCCTGGCATTGTCATTCTTAGCAGCCCTTTAACCTCCGAGCTTTGCCCTCTGACTGCGATGAATCCTGTTTCTAACGTCTCTACAGCCTGCTGAGCGTAGGGTAAAAACAGCTCTCCATCCGTTGTCATTGATACTGCTCTGGTTGTTCGATTGAATAGGCGAAATCCCACGATTTCTTCGAGCTTGACCAAGCGAGCGCTGGCGCTGGCCGGAGAAAGTGATAGATCGCGAGCCGCTGCCGTGACACCACCCAGTTCGGCAATTCTGATAAATAAGCGAAGCGATAAAATATCCATTTATCAAAAATATCCGAATTATCATTTTGCTTCAAGCCGGTTTATCTTTTTTATCCGAATGACTATCATGCTGTTATCGTTACCATGAACTGAAGGGAGACGACGTCATGAAGGCACTCGGCTATCAAAATGCAGGGCCCATTTTGGCAGAAAACGCGCTCGTTGAATTTGAAGCGGACGTACCGAAAATAGGTCCTAACGATTTGCTGGTAGACATCCGTGCCGTATCGATCAATCCGGTCGATGTTAAAGTTCGCAAGGCTGCTCAGCCGGAAGGAACGCCGCGCATTTTGGGCTTTGATGCGTCAGGCATTGTGAAAGAAGTCGGTGAAAAGGTTACTCGGTTTCGGCCTGGCGATGAGGTGTTCTATGCAGGTGATATTACTCGGCCTGGGACTAACGCCGCACTACACGCTGTGGATGAGCGGATCGTTGGTCGTAAGCCAAGCTCCCTCAGTTTTGCTGATGCTGCGGGGATGCCGCTGACTAGCATTACAGCGTGGGAAATCCTATTTGATAGCTTTGGGCTGAAGGGAGGTGAAGGCGAAGGCGAAGCGCTGCTGGTTGTTGGCGGTGCGGGTGGCGTGGGGTCTATCTTGATTCAGCTAGCGAAGAAACTGACAGGGCTAACGGTCATCGCCACAGCATCGCGTGATGACACACGCGCCTGGGTCAAAAAGATGGGCGCAGATTATGTTGCTAACCATCGCAATCCGCTGGATGAAGAAATGGAGGCGTTAGATATCTCGCCGAAATATGTTGCGTCACTGACGCATACAGCTCAGCATTTTGCATCTATTAAGGAGTTAATCAAGCCACGTGGTCATATCGCTCTGATTGACGATCCAGAGCTGAGCAACATTGTTTCAATCAAGCCAAAAGCCCTCTCCCTAAGTTGGGAGTTCATGTTTACCCGCTCAATGTTTCAGACAGACGATATGGACGAGCAGCATAAGCTGTTAAACAGAGTCTCAGAGCTTCTCGATAGTGGCACGCTGATTCCGACAGTCAACAAATATGGCGGCCCCTTAGCGGTTGAAAACCTGCGTGCCGCACATGAATTCCAAGAGAGTGGACGTGCAATTGGAAAAACTGTTTTAGAGGGTTTTGACCAGTAAGGTCAGGCTCAAAGAGCAAAGGCATTAAGGACAACTAGCGTGGCTGGGAAAAGCAGTAGTCGGTGCTTAGGCGATCACGTAGACGCTGCCAGCGCTCTAGATTAACGATTAGGTAGGATTTAGAATGCTCAAACTTGTCGCTGATAAAGAATTTATCACTATTAATCAGGCTTACAATACCGTGTTCCGTCCGAACCGATTGACTGTAGGGCTAGTGGTGCCGATTGAGACCTATGCTCAAGGCCCAGTCCCAACGATGGCTGATCATATTGAACGGGTTCAGCTGGCGGAAAAGCTCGGATTTTCTGCTGTTTGGTTGCGTGATGTTCCTTTCAACGTGCCGTCATTCGGAGATGCTGGTCAGACTTACGATCCGTTCGTTTATTTAGGATTGTTGGCTGGCCGAACTGAGCGCATTGCCTTGGGTGTTGCCAGCATCATTCTGCCGCTGCGACATCCAGCACATGTGGCTAAGTCTGCCGCAACCGTTGATGTGCTCTCAGACGGACGGTTGTTGTTGGGAGTGGCTTCAGGCGATCGCGCAGAAGAGTATCCAGCTTTGAATCAACCCTTCTCAGAGCGCGGCGTCCGCTTTAGAGAAAGCTTTGACTACATTAGGAAGATGGGTGAGCGCACACCGACCTTTGAAAACGGTCTGGGAAGGCTTGGTAATGGCATAGACATGTTGCCTAAACCGTGTAACGGTAAGCTGCCGATGCTCATTACAGGAGGCAGTCGACAAGCCCCCGAGTGGATTGCCAAAAATGGAGATGGCTGGATGACCTATCCGCGTAACCTCCCCGTGCAAGTGCAGGTCATTCGCGATTGGCGATCGCAGGTTGAAGCTGTAGGTGCCCCTCAGAAACCGATAATGCAGCCACTTTATGTGGATCTCGCAGAAGACCCCGACAGCCCACCACATCCTATTCATCTGGGATTTCGACTGGGCATAAACTCGCTTCGAAGCTACCTAACATCGCTAGAACAGATCGGTATGAACCATGTAGCGCTAAATCTACGTTTCAATCGAGCAGATATTGAAACAACGCTTACTCGCATCGCCGACGACATACTACCGAATTTTTCAGACAGGAGATAAATCAGACAGGAGGTAAAACAGTGCAAACAACAACAGTGAAAAAAAAGATTCTTATCACGGGTTCAACAGATGGCATTGGGCTAGAAACAGCGAAGATGCTGGTTGCTCAGGGGCATCATGTGCTGCTGCATGGACGAAACAGCACAAAGCTAAAGGACTTAGAACATACCTTTGCTGAAATGGGTGGAAGTGTTGAAAGCTATGTAGCTGATCTATCCCTGATGGCGAATGTCGAGGCGTTCGCGAACGCAGTCACTCAGAAGCATAACGAACTTGATGTCCTGATTAATAATGCGGGTGTTTACAACGCGCAGAATCCAGTGACGCAGGATGGACTGGATATCCGGTTCGCGGTAAATGCGATCGCACCCTATCTGCTAACGCAACGCCTTCTGCCACTACTAGGAAAGTCTGGAAGAGTGATCAATTTATCTTCTGCGGCCCAGTCTTCAGTTAACCTGAGGGCACTGGCCGGGCAAGTTCGACTATCAGATGGTGAAGCCTATGCCCAAAGTAAACTGGCACTGACCGCGTGGTCTCGCACGCTAGCACAGTCGCTCAAAAACAAAGGGCCAGCTATTATTGCTGTCAACCCAGGGTCGCTGCTGGGCAGCAAAATGGTAAAGCAAGCGTTTGGTATCGCTGGCAGCGACATCCGTATAGGGGCAGAAGTTCTGTATCGCGCAACGCTAGCAGATGAATTCTCAGCTGCTTCTGGCAAGTATTTTGACAACGACAAGCGTCAGTTTGCTTCTCCTCACCCCGATGCACTCAATTCGCAGAAATCTGAAGATCTTATGCGCACTATCGAGCAAATATTACAGGAGAAAATCATTCATTAAAATCGATGAACAGAGACATGATTAGTAGAGACTTCTTTTCTATCGAATGATACCTGTCAGATGTTTACTTTTAGTAATGGTTCGGACAGAAAAGCGAGAGAAATAGACAGAAAAGCTATTCAGGAATAGGGTTTTGTTAGCAAAACAAACCAGCTGAATAGCTATGCCAACCATCATACCGGGCTTACTGCGCAAAGTAGGCTTCTTAGCAAACCCCATCGTGAGTTTCTAGTGACACTGTTCGCGACTATCTATGTCGTGTGTGGGAAGGTGAACTTTACCAATCTGAGTCGCTACAGCGACTTGTCAGAGCGCACCTACCGCCGCCACTTCGAGCAACCCTATGGGTTCATGGGATTGAATCGAGAGACGATAGGATTAGCCATCGCACCAAGCCACTTTCAGGTGGGTGCAATCGATGCTTCTTTTGTGCCAAAAAGCGGCAAAGCGACCTATGGCGTGGACTACTTTCATAACGGTAAAGCTGGCCGTAGTGAGCGAGGCTTAGAATTCTCGATGATTGCCGTAGTGGATGTGGAAACATCCATCGGCTATACGCTCTGCGCTCAGCAGACACCTGCGAGTGAACCCACGAGTGAGCGCACCCGAGTCGATGACTACCTGGATCATCAAACAATACTCCGGACATAATTAAGAGATAAGAGAGCCGTATTCACAAAGGTCCTGATAGTTGTGATGCGATTTAATCAAAGTCTCGTTCAAGTCTAACTTGTGAATAAAGCGCTCAAGCAAGTGCTGATTGAGTTTGCGACGTTTGTAGGAAGCCATAGAGAAGACAAAAGGTTGCTCCGGGTCGCGTTGTAGAAACTGCTCATACTTGGTTAGATTGAGTGCGCACAAAGCGGCATTGAAATGAAAATCAAGCTTCTGTGCATCTCTGGCTTGGCAATCAGTCAGTCCGGTAAACTGCTTGGCATCTCTAAAGATGAATTCAATGTGCCAGCCACAATACCCCCATAAGAACGAAATCAACTTCGTACCCCAGA
>ERZ1740067.968-NODE-968-length-21177-cov-7.425528_pt1 | contig 21177 bp, 25 predicted proteins | sample MGYA00581736_ERZ1740067 | MGnify/ENA primary metagenome ERZ1740067 (study PRJEB43018, sample SAMN04849236) | marine metagenome | isolation source: floating plastic debris | place: Pacific Ocean | collected 2008-08-27 | study: EMG produced TPA metagenomics assembly... | reverse complement strand
AGCTGATCCCGTTTCGAGAACTTCCAGATAAAGGCGAAAAGCGAGCGTTCTATGATCGTGTCCCATCTCGTTCCACCGCGACTTAAGCCCGGTGCGGGCCGGAAATCAATGTGCGACCGTATCGACGCCGCACATCCGTTGCAGGGCGCGCCGTTGCGCCCTAGGATAGCGTTATTCGCAACCAAAGGACCGTGCGTGGCCGATCCTGTGACGTTCTTTCTCGTGCTGCTGTTTCTGTTGCAGGCCAAGCATTTGTTTGCGGATTTCTACCTGCAGACGCCCAAGATGTTGCGCGACAGGGGCTTGTATCTGCACGTGGGGCGCCTCCAGCATGCGGGCATCCACGCCGTGGGCTCTCTGGTCGCATTTGTGCTCGTGGGCGTCCCCTTGATCACCGCGCTGATCGTCGCGATCATCGAATTGGCGGTGCATTTCCACATCGATTGGGCCAAGGGGCGCTGGTCGGATCACACCGGTCACGGGCCGGACCAGGCGGGCTACTGGCGCGCCTTCGGCGTGGATCAGGCGCTACATCAGTGGACCTACCTCTTAATTGTCTGGGCGGTCCTGCCGCTGGGTTGACGACCGTTCGTCTTTGTCCCCAAAAAATCCCCCCCGGAGGGCCGGTTTATTGATTTCCCGACGCTTTCCATTGACAGAGCTGGTCGCGCTTGCCCTTGATGGCGCACCGACAGACTGGGAGGACCGAACATGATGAAAACCCGCGCCGCCGTTGCCCTCGAGGCCGGCAAGCCCCTCGAAATCATGGAGGTGAACCTGGACGGACCGCGCGCCGGCGAGGTGCTGGTCGAGATCAAGGCCACCGGTCTGTGCCATACCGATGAATTCACCCGCTCAGGCGCCGATCCCGAAGGGATATTTCCCGCCATCCTCGGCCACGAAGGGGCGGGCGTGGTGATCGAGGTGGGCGAGGGCGTCACCTCGCTCGAGGTCGGGGACCATGTCATCCCGCTCTACACCCCCGAATGTCGCGAGTGCGAATATTGCCTGAACCCCAAGACGAACCTCTGCCAAAAGGTGCGTGCAACCCAGGGCCAGGGCCTCTTGCCCGACGGATCCACCCGGTTCTCGATGCTCGATGGCACACCGATCCACCACTACATGGGCTGCTCGACCTTCGCCAACCATACCGTTGTGCCCGAGATCGCACTGGCCAAGGTCCGCAAGGACGCGCCCTTTGACAAGGTCTGTTACATCGGCTGCGGCGTGACGACCGGCATCGGCGCGGTGATCAACACGGCAAAGGTGGAAATCGGCAGCCGATGCATCGTCTTCGGACTTGGGGGCATCGGTCTCAACGTGATCCAGGGCCTGCGCATGGCAGGCTGTGACCAGATCGTCGGGGTCGACCTCAACGACAGCAAGGTCGAGATGGCCGAACGGTTCGGCATGACCGATTTTGTGAACCCCACCAAGGTCGAGGGGGACATGGTCGCGCATCTGGTCGAACTGACGCAGGGCGGTGCGGACTATACATTTGACGCGACTGGAAACGTCGATGTGATGCGTACGGCGCTCGAAGCCGCACACAAGGGGTGGGGTGAATCCATCATCATCGGGGTGGCACCGGCGGGTGCCGAAATCTCTACGCGACCCTTCCAACTGGTCACGGGCCGTGTCTGGCGCGGTACGGCTTTTGGCGGCGCAAAAGGACGCACGGACGTGCCAAGGATCGTCGACTGGTACATGGATGGCAAGATCGAGATCGATCCCATGATCACTCACAAGCTGACGCTGGACGAGATCAACCACGGCTTCGACCTGATGCACGAGGGCAAATCGATCCGCGCCGTGGTTGAATTCTGATCCAGCGTTTCTTGCAAGAAACGCTTTCTTACTTTTCTTGCAAGAAAAGCCCGCCCAAATGAAAACACGCCGCGACCGCCGAAGCGACGCGCCGCTTCAGGTGTTACTCCGCAGCGGTGGAGCGCGCCATGCGCTCCGCAATTCCGTCTTCGGACAAAGATGATTTCGGAGCGCCCGACTTGCGGTGCTGTTCCGTGATGCGTGCGCTGATGTAGCCAAAAGCCACAACAAAACCCAGAGTTCCAAACGTCAGAATACCGAGGCCAAAGTCCATGGTCTTTCCTTTCCGGCAGTTTGTGAAGTTATGAGAAGGATACGCAGCGCTTTGCGTTCGGATCAGAAAAATTCGAGAAGAAGTGTTTATTTTCAAAAGCATACCAAGGTATGCCGTGTCAGCGGATCAACCAGATCACGATCAGCCAGAACACGCACAGCCCCAAAATGCCAAATTGCGCCGCCCCAAGGCTAATCACGAACAGGGCCGCGAGCGTGCCGAAAACGATTTGTTTCTGGACGCTTGGCCGGGCCGCCTCGATCCGGGTAACCACATCTGCGAACTCGCGCCCCGGCCAGCAGCCAGCGATCAGCGCCGCGGCCACATCGCGGCATCGCATCCACAAACGATATCCCAGCTGGTCTTTTTCCATTATACCTAGACAGCATAAAGGCGCGTCAGGTTCCACTCAACCGGACAGTCTGGCGCCATTCGGCACGTGATTTGGCGCGATCTGCAGGTTTCCCGGCGCAGCGGAACGGTTATCTTGGACCCAACAGCCCACGTCTTTACCGGAGCGCGCAATGAAACTGACAGTAAACGGCACCGAACACGAGGTCGATGTCGAAGATGACATGCCCCTCTTGTGGGTCCTGCGGGACATGTTGAACATCAAGGGCGTCAAATTCGGCTGTGGCGTCGCCCAATGCGGCGCCTGCACCGTCCATATCGACGGCGAGGCCGTGCGGTCCTGCCAGACCGCCGCCGCGGATGTGTGGGGCGAGGTCACCACGATCGAGGGTCTCGGCGCGCCCGACGCCCTGCACGCGGTTCAACTGGCCTGGCTCGAACACCAGGTGGCGCAATGCGGGTACTGCCAGGCTGGGCAGATGATGCAAGCCGCAGCACTGGTTGCCGAAAACCCAACGCCAAGCGACGACGACATCGACACTGCACTCAGCGGCAACCTCTGCCGTTGCGGCACGTATCCGCGCATCCGCGCTGCGGTCAAGACCGCCGCACAGAAACTGCAGGAGGCGTAACCCATGAGCCGCTTGGGAAAAATCGCCCGCCGGACCTTTCTTGTCGCTTCCACCGCAGTCGTCGGTGGCGTCGCCTTTGGCTATTACGCCTACAAGCGCCCTTTCGCGAACCCGCTGCTGGATGATCTGGCCGACGGCGCAGCGGCGCTGACCCCTTACGTCAAAATTGATGCCAGCGGCATCACCCTGATCACGCCCCGCGCCGACAGTGGCCAGGGCGCCTATTCGGTCCAGGCGGCGCTGATCGCCGAAGAGCTGGACGTGGAACTGGATCAGGTGCGCGTCGACCCCGGCCCGCCTGACCCTGCCTACTACAACACCGCGCTCAGCACCGAAGCGGCGCCGTTCCGATCCACGGATGACAGCTTTGCCGCGAATTCCACCCGTGGCGTCATGGACGCCATGATGAAATTCATGGGCATGCAGATCACCGGCGGCTCGACCACCGTTCCCGACAGTTACGAAAAACTGCGTCTCGCCGGAGCCGTGGCGCGCGAAACGCTCAAGGCGGCGGCCGCGCAGCAGACCGGGGCCGCGATTGCCGATCTGAAAACATCGAACGGCAACGTCGAACTTCCGGGCGGCGGAACGCTCGCATATACCGAACTGGCATCGGTTGCCGCCAAAATCGATCCGGTAAACAGCGTCACCCTGCGCGACCCCAGCACCTGGCGCCTGATCGGCAAACCGATGGAACGGGTGGACATCTTGGCGAAATCCACCGGAACGCAGGCATATGGGATCGACGTCGAGATGGACGGGATGCTGCATGCGACCGTCCGAACGAACCCGCACCGCTTTGGCGACGTGCTGGGATTTGATGACAGTGCCGCGCGTGGCATGCGGGGCGTTATCAATGTGGTACCGGTAACAGGCGGCGTTGCCGTGATCGCCGACAACACGTGGCGTGCCATTCAGGCGGCCAACGCGATTGCGGTCGATTGGGGCCCTGCCGCCTATCCGCCGGAGATGGACGGGCATTGGCAGGCGCTGTCCGACAGCTTTGACGAGGATCACCTCGACAGTCGCTTTCGCGACGATGGTGAGGTGACGGAAACGCTGGATGCCGCGACCGAGGTGATCGAGGCCGAGTATCGTGCACCCTATCTGGCCCACCAGCCGCTCGAGCCGATCAACGCCACTGTGCTGGTCCAGGACAACCGCGTCGATGTGTGGACGGGAACGCAAATCCCGCGTTTCGTTCAAAGCAATGTCGCCAAGATCACGGGCAAGGACACCGACCAGGTCCATGTGCATGTTTTAATGATGGGGGGCAGCTTTGGTCACCGGCTTGAAGACCGGGTGGTCCGCGAAGCCGCGGAAATTGCGATGACCCGCCCCGGCACACCGATCAAACTGACCTACAGCCGGGAAGAGGATTTTACCCACAACGAAACCCGGCAGATCGCGATGGCACGCGGGCGTGGCGTGGTCGGGGATGGCCGCGTTCAGGCATATGATCTGGGCATCGCCATGCCATCGGTGATCGCAAGCCAGATGGGCCGTCAGGGCCTGCCCACACCGGGGCCGGATCTGCAGATCGTCGCCGGCGCGTGGGAGCAACCCTTTGACATCCCGCACTACCGGGTCTCGGGCTACCGGGCACCTGAACTGGGGCCGGTCTCGTCCTGGCGCGCGGTGGGGGCATCGACCAATGGGTTCTTCCACGATGTATTTCTCGATGAGTTGATCGCCGCCGCAGGTGCCGACCCGATGGAGGAACGCCTTCGTCTCATGTGGCACGATCCGTCCCGCAAAACGCTCGAGGCGGTTGCGGAGATGTCGAACTGGGGTGCGCCTGTCGCGCCGGGCAAGGGACGCGGCGTTGCGTTCTGCATGTCCTTTGGCGTTCCCACCGCGCAGGTGATCGAGGTATCGGCAACGGATGCGGGTATCCTGATCGACAAGGTCTGGTGCGCCGCCGAAGTCGGGCAGGTCATTGATCCGATCATGTTCGAAAACATGGTGCAGGGCGGCATCGTCTGGGCCCTGGGGCACGCGATGAATTCCGAAATCACCTATGCCGACGGCATGGTCGAACAGCGCAATTACTACGATGCGCCAGGCATGCGTCTGTATCAAACCCCCGAGATCATGGTGCGGGGCCTCGAGAATGGGCGCGACGTGCGCGGGATGGGCGAGCCGATGGTGCCGCCGGCTGCGGCGGCGCTGTCCAACGCGATCTATGCCGCAACGGGCACGCGCGTGCGCGACATGCCGATGGCCAAGGTGGCGGATTTCGCCTGAGCGACCGCACGCACCCAAGCAAAGCAGGGGGCGCTGTGACGGCGCCCTTTTTTTTGGTCGACGTGATTGTATACTTTGTGTATACAAAATGAATGCCAAGCCAGGATCGAAAGCACGCCGCGATAGACAACCTCAAGACGGCGATCCTCACGCTTGAGCTTGCGCCAGGTGCCGACCTCGACGAGGCGCGGCTGGGCGCGCAATATGCGCTGTCGCGCACGCCCATGCGCGAGGTGCTGCGGCACCTGGCGGGCGAAGGCTATGTCAGCCTGCGGCAAAACAGGGCGGCGCAGGTGTCCGAGATGTCACACCGCAGCCTGCGCGCCTTTTTTATCGCAGCGCCGATGATCTATGGCGCGATCCTGCAACTGGCGGCAGAACACCGCACCGGGCCGCAGCTGGATGCGCTGTGCAAGGCGCAAAAGCGGTTCCGTGCGGCGCTTGAGGGCGGCACCACGGCCGCCCGCGCGCTGGCCAATACAAGGTTTCACGAAATCACCGGCGACATGGCCGACAATCCGTTTCTGGCCCCCAGCTTTCACCGCTTGCTGTTGGACCATGCCCGCATCTCGATGACATTCTATCAGCCCCGCGATGAGGGCGAGCAACGCAGCATCAATTTGGCCTGCACCCAGCACGACCAGATCATCGCCGCGATCACGGCGCGCGACCGAACCCGTGCCGCGGAACTGGCGGATGCGCATTGGCAACTGTCGCGCGACCGCATCTCTCAATTCGTGATGCCGGGCGGGCTGGATGTGCCGCTGGGCCCCACACCACAGGAGGTGCGCGCATGAGCCCTGTCATGGCGTTCAACGGCATCTACACGCCCGTCGTGACCCCGTTTCGTGCCGACCACGCGCCTGATATCGGCGCGTTGGAGCACGTGTTGGAACGCCTGATCGCGGCCGGGGTGCACGGTGTGATCACAGGCGGCTCCACCGGTGAGAACTATGCGATGACCGTCGAAGAGCGCTTGTTCGTTGCGCGCGAGACGGTGCGCATCGTGGCCGGGCGGGTGCCGGTGATCATGGGCACCGGCGCGATGCTGCCTGCCGACATGATGGCGCTGGCCACTGGCGGCAAGGAGATGGGGGCAAATGCACTGCTCGTCGCCTCGCCACCCTACGCCGTCCCGACAGAGCGTGAGAACGCGCTGAATGCGCTCGCGATCGACGCAGCCTGCGACTTGCCCATCATGCTCTACAACTATCCCGGTCGGATGGGCGTGAATATGGGCGAGGAATTCCTCGACCGTGTCGGCCGGTCGCGCAATGTCTGCGCGATCAAGGAAAGTTCGGGCGATATCAACCGCGTGCACCTGCTCGCGCGCGACTACCCGCACATCCAGATGTCGTGCGGGATGGATGATCAGGCGCTCGAGTTCTTTGCCTGGGGCGCGCGCAGCTGGGTCTGCGGCGGATCCAATTTTCTGCCCGAAGAACATGTAGCGCTGTGGCGGGCCTGCGCGGTCGACGGAAACTTTGACAAGGGACGCCGCATCATGTCCGCGATGATGCCGCTGATGCGCGTGCTCGAACAGGGCGGAAAGTTTGTGCAGTGCATCAAGTACGGGGTGACGTTTCAGGGCATTGATACCGGTACCATTCGCCCGCCGCTCAAAGCCTTGAACAAGGATGACAAGCGCAGCCTCGAACAGGTGATCCGTGTGCTTCGGGCGACGATTGCGCGGATCGAAGCAGAGCCTGCGGGCCGCACCGCGAAAGGGCACGAAAGGGAAAGAGGTTGAGACGATGCTGACCCGTGAGGAATACCGCGCGATTGCGGACAGTCTGACGCCCGCCACCACCGCCTTCATCGACGGTGCCTTCCGCCCTGCGATCTCGGGCAAGACCTTTGCCAGCGTGAACCCCGCGACAGGTGTGCCGCTGGCCGAGATCGCCGCATGCGGGCCCGAGGATGTTGATCTTGCCGTGCAAAAGGCACGGGAGGCGTTCGAGGATGGCCGCTGGTCACGCCTGCATCCGTCGGCCCGCAAGGATGTATTGATCCGCCTGTGCAAGCTGATGACGCGCAATGCCCGCGAATTGGCCGTTCTGGAAAGCCTCGACAGTGGCAAGACGATCTACGATTGCGAAACGGTGGACATCCCCGAGGCGATCCATTGCATCAAGTGGCACGCCGAGGCCATCGACAAGATCTATGACGCGGTAGCACCGGCAAGCGATGACCACATCGCGCTGGTCGTGCGCGAGCCGGTTGGCGTTGTGGGCCTCGTGCTCCCGTGGAACTTTCCGCTGCTGATGATGGCGTGGAAGATCGGGCCGGCGCTCGCCTCTGGCTGTTCCGTCGTGCTGAAACCGGCCGAAGAGACGTCGCTGACCGCCCTGCGCCTTGCAGAGCTTGCGATGGAGGCGGGCGTGCCTAGGGGCGTGCTGAACGTCTTGCCGGGGCTGGGCGCGGACGTCGGTGAGCCCATCGGGCGTCACATGGATATCGACATGGTCAGCTTTACCGGCTCGACCGTGACGGGCATGAAGTTTCTGTCCTATGCCGCCGAAAGCAATGCCAAGGAGGTGGTGCTGGAGATGGGCGGCAAGAACCCGTGCATCGTCATGGATGACGCCGAAAACCTCGATGTGGTGGCACAGCACATCGTCAATGGCGGCTTCTGGAACATGGGCGAGAACTGTTCGGCGATCTCGCGGCTGATCGTGCACGAGGCCGTGCGAGAGCCGCTGCTGGCCCGGATCGAGGCGCATATGCGCCATCTGCCTGTGGGCGATCCGCTCGATCCGGAAACGCGCCAGGGCGCGTTGGTGAGTGCGGCACATTTTGAAAAAGTGTGTGGTTACGTGGAAAAGGCTGGGGAGATTCTTGTGGGCGGCTCTGTGGACAAGCCATTTGTCTCTCCAACCGTTGTGGCAACAACGTCGGATAACATGCTGGCCCGGGACGAGATTTTTGGCCCAGTCCTATCGGTGATCTCCGTGCGATCCTTTGATGAGGCGATTTCGGTGGCGAACGACACCGCATACGGGCTGTGCGCCGCGCTCTTTACCGGCAACGCCAAGCGCGCCTTGCGCGGCGCGCGGATGCTGCGAGCAGGCACCGTGACGGTGAACAGCTATGGCGAAGGCGACATCTCGACCCCGTTCGGGGGCCTGAAAATGTCGGGTTTTGGCGGGCGCGACAACGGGGTGCACGCCCATGATCAGTACACGCACCTCAAGACGATCTGGCTTGATCTGACCGACGATGCGGAGGAGGCGGTGGAGTGATCTACACCGCCCGCCGTTTGCCCCGGCATCGTGGCCCTGCCGCATGGGCCGAGATCCTTGGGCCGGGCCCGGAATTTCCACGGCTTGAGGAAAACGTGACAGCGGATGTGGCCGTGGTCGGCGCAGGGTTTGCCGGGCTGTCGGCGGCGCGGCGTGTGTTGCAGATCTGGCCGCAGGCGCGCGTGGTCTTGCTCGAGGCCTGGGCGGTGGCCGAAGGGGCTGCGGGCCGCAATTCAGGGTTCATGATCGATCTGCCGCATGATCTTGCGTCGGAGGATTATGCGGGAACTGGTGACGATCGGACGCTGACGCGTCTGAACCGGCATGCCATCGGGTTTGCGCGCGGCGCCGTTGACGAATATGGCATCGTGCCGGATTTCTTTGATGAGGTCGGCAAGGTGAACGGTGCCGCGACCGATGCGGGCGAGGCCCATAATCGCAGCTACGCCAAGCACTTGGATGATCTTGGCGAGCCCTCGGAGTGGCTGGATGCCGACGCGATGGCGGAGCTGACCGGCACGCGCCACTATCGCTCAGGGCTGTATACCCCCGGCACCGTGATGCTGCAGCCCGCGGGCTATATACGGGGGGTCGCGGCTGGGCTCGGCGCGCAGATCTACGAGCGCAGCCCGGTGCTGAACTTCCGGCGCACGGGCGGTGACTGGATGCTGCGCACGCCCAAGGGGCAGCTGACGGCGAACCGCGTGATCCTTGCCGTGAACGGGCATCTTGAGAGCTTTGGCGTGGCAAAGGGGCGGCTGGTGCAACTGTTCCTCTTTGCCTCCATGAGCGAGGAGTTGGGGCAGGATGCGCGCAATGCCTTGGGTGGTGCACCGCGCTGGGGCGTGACGCCATCGGATCCGATGGGCACGACGATGCGGCGCATCGATACGGGGCAGGGCGGGCACAGGATCGTGACGCGCAATTGCGCAGTTGTCCGACCCGGTATGTGCCCTTCGGACCGGGACATGGCGCGCGCCGCACGGCGCCACGCGCATGCCTTTGCCACGCGGTTTCCGCAACTTGCCGGGATGCGACAGGCGCAGGTGTGGGGCGGGCATCTGTGCCTGTCGCTGAACGGTGTGGCGCATTCCCGCGAGATCGCGGACGGCGTGTTCAGTGCCTGCGTGCAAAATGGCCTTGGAACGACACGGGGCACATTGACAGGGATTGGCGCGGCCGACAGATGTTGCGGACAAAGCTCTGACATCACGTCATATTTTGATGCAGAGGCGGAGTTGAAAGCGCTGCCACCACAGCCTTTTGCGTCTATCGGCGCCAATGCGTATCTGAGGTGGAAAGAGTGGCGGGCCGGGGACGAGTAACCCATCCAAAATACGATTGAAACATCCGCTCAATCCACAGTTCGGCGCCACAAACATCATTTGGCAGACAACGCGGCCAATACATCCCCATCACGACAATGGGTCTTCCTCAGTGGTCCTGGTTCAGGGCATCCGCTGCCGGAATTTCCCGCTCGCGCTGCGCGATGTAGTCTTGCAGCGCCTCGTTTACGCCCGGGTCAAGCGCAGGCTGTTCGTAATGCCCCAGCAGATCGCGCGCGTGGTTCAGGGCGCGTTCGGTTATCTCCTTCCCACCCTCGGCCTGCCATTGCTCGATCGAGTTATTGTCGAAAAGCTCGGGCATGAAAAACGCCGTCTGGAAGTTTTCCTGCGTGTGCGCATGACCCAGATAGTGCCCGCCGGGTCCGATGTCGCGCACCGCATTCAGTGCGGTATCGAAGTCACCCCATTGCAACCCTTGGGCCATGCGGTAGGCCATCGCGCATTGCTCGGCATCCACCACGAATTTGGCGACCGAACAGTGCATGCCCGCCTCGTTCCAACCAGCAGAATGCCAGATGTAATTGGCACCCGCATGCATGACGGCCGACAGGGTCGTCGCACTTTCGTACCCGGCTTGCGCGTCGAATGTCTTGGCCCCGCCCAACGTGTTCGATGTGCGCCACGGCACGCCGTAATGGCGCGCCATCTGCCCGATCATAAAGTTCATCATCGAAATTTCGGGCGTGCCAGCCATGGGCGCGCCCGACTTCATCGAAACGGTGCTCAGGTAGTGCCCATAAATGGCCGGGCACCCGCGCCGGATCACTTGAGTGTAGGCCAGCGCACTCAGCGCCTCCGCGTTCAGTTGCGCGACGGAGGCAGCAACAGAGGCGGGCGTGTTCGCGCCACCCAGCACAAAGGGCGAGCAGAGCACCGGCTGGTTGCGGCGGCAAAAGGCGCGCATCGCGCCCAGCATCGTCTCATCCCAGACCAGTGGTGAGTTGCCGTTGCAATTGCCTGTGGTGACGGGGTGGTCCTCGATGAAGTCTTCGCCAAAGAGGATCGCACACATCGCGATCACGTCTTCGGCGTTCTTGGGCGAGGTGGTCATGCCCATGAACGTCTTGTCCGAGTGGGACATGGACGAATAGGTGATGCGCAAATGGCGGTGGCTGATCGGGTGATCGTAAGGCTCAACGATGTGATGGGCCGAGGAATGCAAGCTGGGCATCATGTGGCTGAGCTTGTGGAACATCGCGAGGTCATTGAGCGTCGGATTGCGCCGCACGTCGTCGAGATCGCGCAGGAACGGCGCGCCTGTCATCGGAACGAACATCGCATGCCGCCCGCCCAGGGCGACGTTCTTTTGCGGATCGCGCGCGTGGTAGGTAAAGGTTTCGGGGATGGTCGCAATCAGATCCCGCACAAGACCACGGTCCAGGTAGACCGTTTCGCCCTGCACCTTGGCACCGGCGCGGCGCCAATCGGCCAGCGCGATCTCGTCCCGGAACACGACGCCCACGTTTTCAAGGATATCCATAGAGGCGGCATCGATCCGCTCGACCTGGCTGCCGTCCATGATCTCGCACCGGGGCAACGTGTTCTCGAGCCCCGGCAGCATGGCCAGGTCAGGTGCCTGGCGGGCTGCACGCCGGCTGGCGCGTCCACCCGAACGGGTGCGGGTCAGTGTCCTCATCGGTCATCCTCCTGCCCGCAGCAGTCAAGCGCGGCCCGGGCCGTCTGACCCGTCCATGGGCGAAGCGTGCGTGTCGGTTTCAGACTATTGCGCAGGCGTGAGGCCAAGGCCTGAAAGGGCGCGGATCTGGGTGATGATGTCATCGATCCCATCCCCATGGCGCAGCGCGGCAAAGACAAAGGGGCGGCCGGCACGCATCCGGGTCGCGTCCCGCTTCATCACCTCGAGCGAGGCGCCCACATGCGGGGCGAGGTCGGTCTTGTTGATGACGAGCAGGTCGGATTTGGTGATCGCGGGGCCGCCCTTGCGCGGGATCTCTTCGCCCGCGGCGACGTCGATGACATACAGCGTGATGTCGGCCAGTTCCGGCGAGAAGGTTGCGCTGAGGTTGTCGCCACCGCTTTCGATCAGGATCGCCTCGACCTCCGGGTGCCGGTCCCGCATCTCGGCCACGGCGGCGAGGTTGATCGACGCATCCTCGCGGATGGCCGTGTGCGGGCAGCCGCCGGTTTCCACGCCGATGATGCGATCCTGAGGCAGGATCTGTCGGCGCATCAGCTCTTCGGCATCTTCGCGCGTATAGATGTCGTTTGTGATCACACCGATGGAATGCTGGTCCTTCAGCGCGGTGGCAAGCGCGGCGGTCAGCGTCGTCTTGCCCGCGCCCACGGGACCACCGATGCCGATGCGGAGGGGGCCGTTGAGCTGTGTCATGTGCGAAAGATCCTTGGTTGCAGGGTTTCATGGCGCATGGCCGCGATATCGGCGGCAAAGCTGGCGGAGGTCAGATCGTCAAGCGTCGCCGTTTGCGTGGCTTTGGCCGTGGTGTCGATGAGGGGGGCCAGGGCGGACAGCACGCGTTGCCCGTCGGTTTGGCCCAGCGGCATGCTCCGTTGCGCGACCGACACCAGATTGGACGCAAAGGCGTGCAGGTACAGCGGCAGCGTATCGTGCAGCGGGATCTGCATCGCTCGGGCGGCGGCACCGACCGCGACAGGATAGGTGAGCGCGTCGATCTCCAGCCCCCAGACGGTGCGCGCCGTGTCGCAAAAGGCGGCACCCTGCAGTGACGTCTCCTTCAACCGCTCCGCGCCAGCGGCAAAGGCGCGCGCGCTGGCGTCGACAAGCGCAAGGTCATCCGTGCGGTATGCGACGGCCAGCAGGACCGCATCGGCCCGCCCGGAGCCCTGTTCCAACAGCGCCTGCAGCCAGTCCTGCAACGTGCCTGCGTTTGTGATCACACCATCCGCAATCACCTGTTCCAGCCCGTGGGAATAGGCGAACGCACCCACCGGAAAGGCGGGCGAGAGCCATTGCATGAGGGTCAGCGCGTGGCTCATGTGTGGCTGTGCGAATGGTCGTGGCCGTGGGTGCGGCCATGGCCATACGCGCCGCCTTCGGGTGTGAACGGCTCTGTGACCTCGCGCGTGGTCGCGCCGATGCGCGCCAGCATATCGGCCATCACGTGATCCCGCAGGATCAGCAGGCGATGCGCCTCGATCTGGCAGGGCGTGTGGCGGTTGCCGATATGCCAGGCGATCCGATGCAGGCTGTCGCCCGTGACCTCCAGCAGTGGTTCGGGCGCGGCCTGCACTTCGATCTCCGCCTGGTCGCCCGTGATCAGCGCGCCGCCATGGTCGAGCGACGTGGTCTGCGGCAGATCCACAAGCAGTTGCGTACCCGAGGCCAGTGTCAGCACCTTGCGACGCAGGAACCGATCCTCGTATGTGAGCGAGACGTGGTCTGCGGGAGTGCCATGCGTGTGGTTGTGATAGCTTTGCGCGGTCAGCATCGTATGTTTCGCCCCCAATTCGGCGCGGGTGTTAACCGCGCGTTGACCATTGCAGCGCAGAGTGCGGTCCATGAGCTATCACCCATCCATTGCCGAAACCCTCGCCGAAGAGCTGGTCGATATCCGGGCCAAGCAGGCGCGGCTGAAAACGCGCGAGGCAGAGTTGCGCGCGGCGCTGATCTCGTTGGCGGCGCCTGCACGCGGCTCAGTTCAGATCCCGACACAGGCGGCCGTCGTCCGGATCGAGACGCGTTCTTCCACGCGGTTCGACGCACGGCGGCTGCCGCGTGATATTCGCAACGATCCGCGCTACTGCGTTGAAAAAGAGACGACTTATGTCCGTGTCCTACCTGCCGGAGGGCGCAAAAAACCGCAGCGTGCCGAGGATGCGTTTGACGTGATCGAGCGGCTTTAGGCACGGGCAACGTCCTCAAAACAGGAAATAGCGCTGCGCCATTGGCAGCACTTCGGCCGGCGCACAGGTCAGCAATTCGCCATCCGCGCGCACCTCGTATGTCTCAGGGTGCACTTCGACCACCGGGGTGGCATCGTTCAGCTTGAGGTCCTTCTTGCCGATGGCCCGCGTGTTCTCGACAGCCACCGTCTGCTTGGCCAGTCCGAGCGATCCGCCAATCCCTTCGGCTTGCGCCGCAGCCGAAACAAAGGTGACGGCGGAGTGTTCGACGCTGCGCCCGTAGGCCCCGAACATGGGCCGGGTATAGACCGGCTGCGGCGTCGGGATCGATGCGTTGGGGTCGCCCATCTGTGCGCAGGCGATGGTGCCGCCCAGCAGCACCATTTCGGGCTTCACCCCGAAAAACGCCGTGTTCCACAGGCACAGATCGGCGCGCTTGCCCACCTCGATGCTGCCGATCTCGTGGCTGATCCCGTGCGCAATGGCGGGATTGATCGTGTACTTTGCGATGTAGCGGCGCACGCGGGCATTGTCGTTGTCACCCGTTTCTTCGGGTAGGCGTCCGCGCTGTTTCTTCATCTTGTCGGCGGTTTGCCAGGTGCGGATCAGCACCTCGCCCACCCGCCCCATCGCCTGGCTGTCGGATGCGATGATCGAAAACGCGCCCATGTCGTGCAGGATATCTTCGGCGGCGATCGTCTCGCGCCGGATACGGCTTTCGGCAAAGGCGACGTCCTCGGGGATCGACTTGTCGAGGTGGTGGCAGACCATGAGCATGTCGAGGTGCTCTTCGAGCGTGTTCACGGTAAAGGGCCGCGTGGGGTTGGTGGAGGAGGGCAGCACATACTCTTCGCCGCAGATCTTGATGATGTCCGGGGCGTGGCCACCCCCCGCGCCTTCGGTGTGGAAGGCGTGGATCGTGCGGCCTTTCATGGCCGCGACCGTGTTTTCGACAAAGCCGCTTTCGTTCAATGTATCTGTGTGGATCATCACCTGCACGTCCATGGCGTCCGCCACGGACAGGCAGCAGTCGATGGCCGCCGGGGTCGTGCCCCAATCCTCGTGCAGTTTCAGCGCGCAGGCGCCGCCCTTGATCTGTTCCTCGAGCGCAGCGGGAAGCGACGCGTTGCCCTTGCCCGCAAAGGCGAGGTTCATCGGAAACGCATCCGCCGCCTGCAGCATCCGGCCCAGATGCCAGGGGCCGGGGGTCACCGTTGTCGCCAGCGTACCGTGGGCGGGGCCCGTGCCACCGCCAAGCATCGTGGTGAGGCCGGAATGCAGCGCATCCTCGATCTGTTGCGGGCAGATAAAGTGGATGTGGCTGTCAAAGCCACCGGCGGTCAGGATCTTGCCCTCGCCCGCGATGGCCTCGGTACCGGGGCCCACGATGATGTAGACGCCGGGCTGTGTGTCGGGGTTACCGGCCTTGCCGATGGCCGCGATGCGCCCGTCCTTGAGGCCCACATCGGCCTTGTAGATCCCGGTCCAGTCCACGATCAGCGCGTTCGTGATGACGGTGTCGACCGCCCCGTCGGCCCGCGTAGCCTGGCTTTGCCCCATCCCGTCGCGGATGACCTTGCCGCCGCCGAACTTGACCTCTTCGCCATAGAGCATGGCGTTGTCGCCTGCCCCACCGGTCGAGGCGGCGCCTGCCGCTTCGGCGATCAGGTCGCGCTCAACCTCGATGAAGAGTTCGGTGTCGGCCAGCCGCACCTTGTCGCCCACTGTGGGCCCGAACATGGCGGCATAGTCGCGGCGAGAGATCGATGTGGGCATTGTGTCAGGTCCGTTGTGTCAGGGCGCGTTTGGTCAGGCGGCGCGCGTTGGCGCGGGTCTTGCGGCGCAGGGGGGCGATGCCGGCGGCCAGGACGGTTTGCGGTGGCTGCAGGCGCATTGCGCCCTGCCACATCGCCACCTGGCTTTCGGTGACTGCCGATATTTTTTCGGCGACCATGCGCTTGTTCTCCGTCGGTCCGACGGGAAAGGCGCCGATCATGCCGAGCACGCGCATGCCAACGACCGCTTGGGTCTCGGCCAGCAGGTAGGTCAGGTTCATCAGGTTCGCGCTCATGTCAAACGGGTCAAAGGCGGATGGTCTGCGGCGTCGGGGCATGGCATGTCTCCTTGCGGTTGGTCGGATGAGGCTAGGGGCGCATCAGGTCCTGTAACTCGGCCGTCCGCACGCGGGTGACACGCTCGAGGCAGGTGTACCAGACAAGCGGCTGGATGCTGCCGCCGCCATAGGGCGCGATTTCAGAGGTGCAGGTGGCGTCGCGGTAGGCAAGCCACTTGCGTTGCGCATCAAGCAACGCCGCGCCCGCGCCCAAGCCATCCATATAGCCCTTGGCAGCGGGCCAGACCGCGTTCAACTGACCGTCGGCCTGGGCATAGCGGGCCGCCGCGCAATCGTTCATTTCCATCTGTGACTGGCCGGGGCAGGCGGCTTGGGCCGCACCCCCGATCACCACCCACGCCACGCTACACCAAAAACGCATCGTCCACCTCGACCTGCATTGCGGTTACCAAACCGTTTGTCTGCATCGCCATGCCAATGACGGCCAGCAGCTCGCCCTGTTGCGCCGCCGACATCCCCTTGGCCCGCGCCGCGGCGCTGTGGGAATGGATGCAATATGTGCACCCGTTGGCGACGGACACCGCGATGTAGAGCATTTCCTTGACCAGCGGATCGAGTTCCCCCGGACCCATGACCTCTTTCAGCCGATCCCACGTTGCGGCCAGCAACGCTGGATCATTGGCCAAGGCGCGCCAGAAATTGTTGACATACTCCGTTTCGCGCGCCGCACGGATGTCGTTAAACACGGCCAGCACCTCGGCGCTGGCCGCGTCATCCGATATGAGCGGGACGGTCCCCATCAGACCATCGCAAAGATGCGGGCCGGACCGCCCGAGCCACCGCGATGCGTCGGCGCTCCGACGATCAGCGTCGCGCCCGCGGCAGGCACCTGGTCGAGACCGGCGAGGTTCTCGATCCCGTATCGGTTGGTGGGCAGCCACGCGTAATGCGTTGCAAAGTCGGCTGATGGTCCGTGATCCAGCGACAGGGTGTCGACGGCAATGGCCACGGCGCCCGTCTCTTCGATCAACAACTGGGCCGCCTCCACGTGGAACCCGGGAAAGTGCATGGCCTCGTCGGCGCCCACATTGCGATAGCCGTCGCCGCCGACCTTGCCGGCCCAGCCGGAATGCATGGCCACGCAGGCCTTGTCGGGGATGTCGCCATTGGCGGCGATCCAGGCGCGCAGGTCGTCCGGCGTCACCTGCGCGTCGGCGTCGTCTTCGGCCTTGCCGGCAATGTCGATGACACAAAGCGGGATCACCAGGTTCTCCACCGGCACCTCATCCACCGATTGGCCATCCGCCGAAAAGTGCAAGGGCGCGTCAATATGGGTGCCAGTATGTTCGTTGACCGACAGCTGCAGCAGGTTGAACCCGTGTTCGGCAAACGTGAACGGCTGCTCGGTCGTGATGCCCGGCGCGCCGAAATAGGTTGGGAAGGCGCCGTCGTAGATATGGGTCATGTCGACCACGCCGCCGTGGCCAGCGGCGAGGGCAGGGGGTGTGCTCGCAACCCCGCCAACGGCTGCCGTTGTCGCGACCGCAGCGCTGGCGCGGAAGAGGTCGCGCCGCGACATCATACGGTCCTTCACGGCATTCATCACGCACACATCACACATGGTCTGTCCTCCTGAATTCGGTTTGCCCTGCTCAAAGGTCGCCCATCACCTGCTGGTTGAAGCCGTACACCCGGCGTGCACCGCCGATGGGGATCAGTTGCACGTCGCGCGCCTGTCCGGGCTCGAACCGCACTGCCGTTCCAGCCGCGATGTCCAGCCGCATGCCCCGTGCCGCCGTCCGGTCAAAGTCGAGCGCGGCATTCGCCTCGCCGAAATGGTAGTGCGAGCCGACCTGCACCGGTCGGTCACCGGTATTGGCCACGTGCAGGGTAATCGCCTGCGACGCGGTGTTCAGCTGGATGTGGCCGTCTGCCGGGATAATTTCACCTGGAATCATGGTGTTCTTCTTCTCTTTTCAAATACGGAAAATTCAACGGATGGGATTGTGCACCGTCACAAGCTTGGTGCCATCGGGAAACGTCGCCTCGACCTGCACGTCATGGATCATCTCGGGCACGCCCTCCATGCATTGCGCGCGGGTGATCACCTGCGCCCCTGCTTCCATCATATCGGCGACGGACCGCCCGTCCCGCGCGCCCTCGACGACCGCGTCGGTGATCAGCGCGATGGCTTCGGGGTGGTTCAGCTTGACGCCGCGGGCCAGCCGCTTGCGCGCAACCTCGGCGGCCATGGCGACCAGCAGTTTGTCCTTTTCTCGCGGGGTGAGTTGCATGGCTCAAAGTCTCCAGCACAGGGGCAGCGCGCTGCCCGTCAAATGGTCAAGAATGGGAAGCAGGCGCTGACGCAGCGCATAACCGCTCGGGGCAAGCAACCGCATCACCAGCGTATCGTCCGTAAGCAGGCTCGCGCCCCCGGCAGGGCCCGCAAGGTCGCGTACCGGCTCGAGATGTCCGGCAGCATCCGGTGCCACATAGGTCAGGCTGACCATCGCGCGGGCGCCGCCACCGGTGGCGGTATGTGACATGCGTGCGCCCAGATCGCCCGCCATCCGCCAGGCGTCCAGCACCAGCGGTGTGCCGCCGCGCGTGATCTCGACCCGGTCCGACATGGCGCCGGTTATGGTGTCTTCGCCCATCGCCAGACGGCCAAAGCATATCGGTTCCACGATCAGTGCGCGCGCTGTCGGGGCCAGCGCGCATGTCAGGCGGCGCGACAGGGCGCACCCGTCGAACAGGAGTGTTTCCTGCGGCAACCACCACAGCGTGGCATCGGCGGCAACGCTCAGCGTCGTGTCGATGCGCCCCACCTCGCCCGGCAGGGCGCGGTAGGCGCGCTCGCAGGCCTGCGTGGTCAACGTGAGGTGTGTGTCGGGTCCGGCTGCGGCCACATAGTCAAACCGGTCACCCCCCGTCACACCACCGGACGTGTTGAGCAGAACCGCCGTCATGCCGCGGTCGGCGCGCGGGAACACGGCTTTGGCCGCACCTTTTTGGTAAAGCGTGTCCAGCACGGTGCCATGCGGCCCGTGCTTGGCGCTGAGCTGAACGGCACCGCGTGCGCGGGGTGGCGCGTCGGTGGCGTGGGTGATGGGCAGGTGGGCCGTCATTCTGCCTGATAGAACACCCCGCCGCGCTATCTCGCCAGCCCCTTTGACACGCAGGCGCGCAAAAAGGCCACGAATTGCCTATTTTGCGGGCAGCGCGCGAACCGGCCGCAGCAGGTATGTGTCCATGATCCATCCATGCGCCTCTCGGGCCGTGGCGCGGGTGGCGATGATCTCGTCACAAACATCGCCCAGACGTCCGTGCATGAGGATCTGTTCCGGCATGCCCAGATAGGCCCCCCACCAGATGTCAAAGCCCGCGCCGTCCAGGTTCTGAAATTCACACGATCCGTCCAGCATCACGACCAGCGTATTGCAGCCGTCGGGCCAGCCTGTATCGCGCAGCCGCCGCCCGGTGGAGATTGTCACCGGGGCGTTCACTGCGTTCAGCGGGATGGCGTGGGCAGCGGTGAGGGCCTGCACCGCGGTGATCCCTGCGATCACCCGCACCGTGCGCGCCGGGTTCAGCCGCCCGGCGATCCGCAACGTACTGTCATAAAGCGACGGGTCCCCCCAGACCAGCAGCGCCACACGCGTGGCGTGAGGATGCGCAGCCATCGCGCTGGTCCAGAGGTGCGCGATTGCATCATGCCAGGCCTCCACCCGCTGGAGATACGGCAGCGCGTCGTCCCGCACTGGCATGTCGAAATATGCGATGCGCGCATCGTCCCGCACGTCTGCGATGATCTGCGTGCGCAGATCGGCGAGGTCGGATTTGTCTGCCTTGCGTGGGATCAGGAACAGGTCTGTATCGGCGATGGCACGCCGGGCCTCGCCAGTCAGGTGGTCCGGATTGCCGGTGCCGATGCCGATCAGAAACAGGTGGCTCATGGGAGTGCCGCAAAAAAGGGCGGCGCCTAAGGCGCAGCCCTTGTGTTGGGTTTACAGAGGCTTACGCCGCATTGTGCAGGCGGTGCGTGAACAGCCCGCTGTCTTTCCACGACCGCATCGCCTTGGCGCCAGCCAGCACGGCCAAGTCGGCCACGGGTTCGATGATGATCACCAGCAGGTAGGCTGCGCCAAAGGTCAGGACGGATTGCATGTTTTCCGCACCAAAGCCCTGACCGTAGATCGCCCAAAACGCGACCCAGGCTACGACGCCGCCCTGGTAGATCGCCGACATTTTCAGCACCTGGCTATATCCGAGATCCACATATGCGGTCGCGGTCGGCACAATGGCCTTGGCGGCCGCATGTACCGCAAAGAGCGGGACCAGAAGTGTCGTGACATTCACAAAGAACATCGGCAAATCAGACGGCGCAAAGAACGCGCCCTGGATCAACAGACCCAGAGCCAGGCCGAACGCTGCCGCCGCCGGTCCCATGAGCAAAAAGAGTGTCGTGCCGAGGATGAAATGCACCTCTGAAATGCCCACGGCAAAGTGCGGCAGCACCTCGAAAAAGACAAAGACGCCGATCATTGCGATGATCGTGCGCACCACAAAGGATGGCACGGAATGCATCTTGAGGTCGTCCACCGCAAGTTTCAGCGTGTAGCCTGCGGCAGCCGCAGCCGTGCCATAGGCAAATGCCATTTTCGCGCCGTCCACGACGCCTGGTTCGATATGCATGTCTTGTCTCCTCGCCACCCACCCGGCGGCTTTGTAGGGCCGGTGCGCCGGCCGTTTGCTGTTGCGATGGCAGGTCTCCTGACTTGCGGCTCGACGCGGGGCCGGACCTTCCCAGCCCTATCCAGGGCCAGTGGTACATGCCGGGCCGCTTGCCGGTCACAGTTGCGGGGGCAGTCCGGGGTTTTCACCCGGTTCCCTTTTCAGACACATCGCCGTGTCACCATCGTCAGGTCAGGTTTACACCGATTCAAATGGCCCACAAGTCAGGAAGCGGCATTTTGCGGCGTTACCGACCCATCCAACCGCCATCGACGGTCAGGATTTCGCCATGCACATAGCGTGCGGCATCCGAGGCGAGAAACACCGCAGGCCCGCCGAAATCCGCAGGCGTGCCCCAGCGGCCCGCCGGAATGCGTTCGAGGATGGCCTTGGACCGCGCCGGGTCATCTTGCAGCGCCTGAGTGTTGTCCGTCGCGATATAGCCCGGTGCAATGGCGTTGACGTTGACGCCCTTGCCGGCCCATTCATTGGCCAGCGCCTTGGTCAGTTGGCCGATCCCGCCCTTTGAGGCGGCATAGCCGGGCACCGTGATCCCCCCCTGAAAGGTCAGGAGCGACGCGGTAAAGATGATCTTGCCCGACCCGCG
>ERZ1740067.966-NODE-966-length-21230-cov-5.744746_pt1 | contig 21230 bp, 21 predicted proteins | sample MGYA00581736_ERZ1740067 | MGnify/ENA primary metagenome ERZ1740067 (study PRJEB43018, sample SAMN04849236) | marine metagenome | isolation source: floating plastic debris | place: Pacific Ocean | collected 2008-08-27 | study: EMG produced TPA metagenomics assembly... | reverse complement strand
CTCTGGGCTCAAAGTCGCTCAGATTAGTGTTGGCGTTGCGATTACACTGCCCGCTTTTCTGGTCGCCGCCGAGACGTTTTCCGCGCTCGGATTTTACACCGGCCTGGTCGCCCTTGCCGCTGCGGGGTTGATCCTTTTTATGGTGGCGTCGGGCACAATGATTGTCGGTGCGCGCACCCGCGTATCCACCTACACAATCATAGCAGCCGTCTTTGGCCGCATACCGGCGATTGGTGTGAACCTGCTTATTGTCGCTGTGCTGCTTGGCTGGTTTGCTGTGACGATTTCTATCTTTGGCAGTGCCTTGCTTGGCGCATTGCAAAATGTGACCGGTTTGGAAATACCGCTTTGGATTGCCAAGGTCTCCGGCGGTGTCCTGATGACCCTCATCACGCTTTATGGCTTCCATGCCATCGATAAACTCAGCAGGGTTATTGTGCCACTTTTGGCACTCATGCTTGTTGCGGCGTTTTTCGTTGGTATGCGAAACGCCGATTTCGCTGCGCTATTGAACTCTAGCGGCGACCGGCAAAACATTAAGTCGCTTGGAGAGGCGATCTCGATACTGGTTGGCGCCTTCATGGTTGGGGTCACCATTGTGCCAGACATGGCTCGATTTCTGCGCGCGCCATCACACGCCATTTTAGCAAGTGGTTTAAGCTATGGCTTTGGCTCGCAATTGGTTTTTGTTTTTTCTGGAGTTCCTGCTCTTGTCACCGGCGAAAAGGACTTTGTCGCCAATCTCTTAGCAATTGGGTTTGGCTTTCCCGCGCTGTTTGTTGTCACGTTCGCGACTTTGACGACAAATGTGAACAACCTCTATTCAACGTCACTGAGTTTGCGCCAGGTGTTTGCAACAATACGCGACTCTCAAATGACACTATTGGCGGGCAGTGTCGGTACAGCTGTCGCCCTCTTGGGTATTGAAAACGTGTTCATCCCTTTTCTTGTGTTTTTAGGAATTGCGATCCCACCGATTGCAGGAGTTTATACAACACATATTTTAAGCGGGAGAGCCAAGGATGGGTTTGGCGCGGAGATAGGCGTTCATAAAATTGCAGTGGCCGCGTGGTTCATAGGCGCTTTAGGAGCCCTAATATCCACAAATCACTGGATTGATCTTACCTTCATCCCAGCTATTGATGGTTTTCTCATCAGCGCTATTTTTTACCTCGCGGCTAAGACAGGTCAAGATCGCGTACAGCGCTAAACACAGCGTCCTTTTTTACCAGCCACCGGTATCTCTCATACGCAGTTCTCTAAGCCCTGGCAGGTGCCTTCCACACATCTTGCGCCAATCGCACATGGTTTAGCCCGAAGACTTTCTCCAAAACGCGGCTCGACCAACCCTTCTGGAGAAGGACATCGTGGAGCACGGGAAGATCTTCATGATGCATCATCGCCGCACCTTCATGAAAGACAGTCGGCGGGAACACATCTGGGTTGTCAGCAATGAAGGCGTCTAGTTCTTCTCGGTCAAAAACATAGTCAAGCGCCAAGCCCACATGATCCTCTCCCGCAACGCGCAAAGCGTGGTCCATATGGGCCGCGAGCAGCTGATGAAGAGGCTGCTTGTCGCCGAGAAACAGCGAAAAACCGCACAGCCCGACAACACCGCCAGTATCAGCGCACTGACGCATCAGATCATCAGAAATGTTTCGAGGATGCGGGCAAACAGCATGCGCGTTTGAATGTGAAAAGATCACCGGCGCTGCGGATACATCGAGCAAATCCTGCGCTGTTTGAGCGCCGCAATGTGAGCCGCAAACGACCATTCCTACCCGGTTCATTTCGGCAACAACATTTCGGCCGAATTCTGTAAGACCGCTGTCTTGATCCAAGCAGCCGCCTCCCAGGGCGTTGTTCTTATTATATGTTGGAAGCATCCACCGCACACCAAGTGCATAGAGGCGCTCAACATTTGATGCATCGTTATCGAGTGCGTCCCCGCCTTCCACATCAAAACAAATGGCCATTTTACCGGCCCGTTTTATGCGATGAATATCTGAAGCTGTGTGCACAATTTCGAACGCATCAGAATGCTCGAGGACCCAATTGCGAAAGGTCTCTTGAAGGTCATGCGCGTGCTGAAAGGTCTGCTTTCCGCACGCAATGTTGAGTGTCACAACATCGACACCAGCCTGTTTCACCCGATTGAGCTGGGGCAAAAATGCGGCGTCGCCAGGCCGAAGCGGCATACATGCATGATTGTCCCAAACAACAGTCTCAAGGTGCAGGCCCACTCGTCGTCCTCAGTCTCTGTTTTGATCTTCAACCAAAGCCCAACACTATCCTGACTGAGCGCGTCATTCTACCGTGTCTTGAACGCTGCAATTAAGCGCCTTCGACACGGCTGGCCTTAGGCGATACAAAGTCAAAAGCAAAATCAGCAATAGCCCACGATGTTCTGAAGAGGAGCCGCGTTTAGGGCAAAGCGGCGTTCGAACGCCGTGCGTTTTGACGGGCGTATGTCGCGCAGCAAGTCTGTGACAGCCGTATAGCCACCTTCATAGCCCATCTCGCGTATCTCTCGCAGGAGGCGTCGGCCCGATAAATCAAGAAAGGCCAAAACGCGCTCGCACAGATACGCACACTGTTCACTCTTGATTGGCTGTTAGACCGATCCCTGCAGCGCCGCGTTCAGATTGGCCTCAACAAAGGCGAAGTGCATCAGGCCCTCCAGAAGGCCGCCCACTTTCATCGCAAAGACGAAATCAGGGACCGGACACGCGAAAACCAAGACTTATGCATTGCAGGGATGAACTTCCTGGCTGCTATCATCATTCTCACCGGCGAGTATTCTTGGAAGTCTTAAAACGTGTACAGCGCACTCAATGGCTGAATCCATGGTACTGGGCGCAGTCAGACGCATCTGACCCCTATTCGCGCGTATAGCTGCCTGGGATTTGTGGGTTCTCGCCGGCTTTACCCCATAGGACGATTTCGTTGCCCCAGGGGTCACGGAAGGCATAATTATAGCCGTTGAACTCTTTCCAATAGTGATTGCGCCACAGGATTGTCGCGCCCCGCGCTTCCGCAGCCTCTAAGATGCGTTCGGGCGTGTCATCATCACTGACCAAGATCCACACCCTGCTTTTGCGGCCTTCGCCCACTAGGGCGCGCGGCTCAGCGCCCGCAGGATCAGGATAAGGACGCGCATTCTTGGAATTCATGATGCCGATATGCAGGTTGCCGATTTCACTGTCAGACCCATCCGGATTTTTAAACTGACCGCCGGGCACAAGGCGGTGATAGACGCCTTCTGGGCGCCCTTCATTGGTCCAGCCAAAGACCTCCGCATAAAATTTGCCCGCCGCGCTGGGGTCGTCGGAGGCGAGGTCCACAAAAATGAGGGTATTAGGCTCTGCCATGTCAAATCTCCTACAGGTTATGGGGCAGGCGGGCCATAGCCACCGCCGCCAGGGGTATGCATCAGGACTTCATCGTCCGGCGCCATCGCTTTTTTTGCAGCCGGCAATGTGCTTTCGCCATTGATAAGGAAGGCGCCAGTCGCACCAGGGTCTCCGCCCTGCAGGCCTTTGGCTGGGAGCGTCAGGCGGCTGGGGATCGCATTCAAAAGCCAATCGTGGCCAGAGCGCATTTTAAAACCAATGCGCTGGCCGTCTCCGCCGACGGATTGGCCTTTGCCGCCGGTGCCGCGCAGCAGCTCTTTGCAGGTGAAAGCGATCGGCATGGCGGCTTCGAGCACTTCAATGGCGACGGCAGAGACACCCGTTGGATAGCATGTCGCCGACAGACCCGGCTTGGTCGCGCGCGCGCCCATGCCGCCGGAATAGTTGAACATGGAGCTTGTGAAGGGCTTGCCGGCGTGGTCTTTGCCTTGGATTTGAATCGTCCAAACCGCGCCAGACCCCTCCGCTACCGATCGTTCGGGTAGTATTTCAGACAGCGCATTCAAAATGGGGAATGGAACATACATGCCAACCACGTGACGCGCGTTGCACGGCACAGGGTATTGAGCGTTGACGATGCACTGCTCCGGCGCTTTCACAACGATGGGGCTGAGCGAGCCATAATTGTTGGGCAGGTCTGGATTTAACAAGCTGCGAATGGCGAAGGTGGCATAGGCTTGGGTATAGGCCATCACCACATTGATGCCTGACTTGCTGGGGCCTGATGAGCCTTCAAAATCGATGGTGATATCGCCCGCATCGGCATCGATGGTCACCGCGGTTTTCAGCGTAATGACTTCCCCGCCGGGCACATCAAAGGTCGTTTCGCCGTGATAGGTGCCGCCTGGCAACGCTTTGATGGCCTCTCGCGTCGCTTTAGCGGAGCGGCTGATGATTTCTTCGGAGACCAGCGCGATATCGTCCATGTCATAGCGGTCGCATAGGGCATTCAGGCGCTCACTAGCGACTTTACCGCTGGCCACTTGCGCTGACAGGTCGCCGAAGATGGCATCCGGCGTGCGCGTATTGCGGCCGATGATGGCGTGGAGCGTTTTGTTGGGCTCACCCTTTTCATAGAGCTTAAGAACAGGGATCCACAAACCCTCTTCATGGATGTCGCGCGCACCAGCGCCCACGCCATAACCACCAATATCGGTATGGTGGATGGTGGAGCCGCAATAGGCAATCAGCTTGCCTTTACGAAAGATGGGCGTGAGGACAGTGATGTCAAAAAAGTGTCCTGCCGACATCCAAGGGTCGTTGGTGATGAGAACGTCGCCCTCTTCCAAATCTTCCGGCGGAATATATTCCAGCAGATTTTTTGCGGCAGCGCCCAGGGAGTTAATGTGTCCCGGCGTCCCGGTAATGGCCTGCGCAACCATGCGTGCATCGGCATCAAACAGAGCCGTTGCCAGGTCACCCGCCTCACGCACAATGGGGCTGAAGGCGACGCGCTTGAGTGCCCGGGCTTGCTCGGACACGATGCTAATCATGTTGGACCAGCGCAGCTCTAAATCGACACCGTCCATGGCCTAATACCTTTCCGCAATCAGGCAGCCATCTTCGGCCGGCGAGAGCGTCCAGCCAGGCAGCACAAAAATGGTTGTCTCGCGCTCTTCCACCAATACAGGGCCAGGGATGGACTGGCCGAGAGCAAGGCTGGCGCGATCGTAAACTGGCACTTTAAGTGCCCCGCTTTTTAAATGAACAGTGCGCTGGCCTTTGGGCGCGCCTGGGGTTGCCGCAAGCGCAGTTTTAGCTTCGCGGCCCTGGTCCCCGGCTGACACGCTCATGCGCCAGTTCACCACTTCAATGGGCATATCGGCCAAGCGGACACCGTAGAGCGCTTCATAATCGGCTTCAAAGCGCTGGGCGGCATCGGCTGGGTCAAAGCCATGACGGGGGTCGCCCGGCAAGCTAACGGTGACTTCCGATTGCTGGCCTTGATAGCGCATGTCTGCAGCATAATCGGCAATGATGGCATCAGCCGCGATACCGGCCTCGGCCAGCGCCGCCTCCCCTTCTGCGCGCATGGCGGCAATCAGGGGCGCAATGGTGTCTTGGGTAACATCGGCTAACGCAGTCAAGTTAGAGCGCGCCAAGTCAAGCCGGGTCGGCGTGACCAAGGTGCCATAAGCGGACAAGACGCTTGCCATAGGCGGATAGAGGATTTGGCTGCTTTCCAGCTGCTCAGCCACATAACAGGCATGGACGGGCCCAGCACCACCGAAGGCGAGTACCGGCAGACCGCGATAATTCACGCCCCGGTCGGTCGCATGCGCACGGGCAGCGGCGGCCATGTATTCGCCCACGACGCCAAAGATACCGCTGGCCGTTTCCTCAACGCTTAGGCCCAATTTATCTCCAAGACGGCCCATTGCAGAGCGCGCGGCGTCCAGGTCGAGCGCCATATCGCCGCCTAAGAAATTATCCGCGTCTAAAATGCCAAGAACCAGGTCCGCATCGGTGACGCACGGCTCCGTCCCGCCGCGGCCATAGCAGGCAGGGCCTGGTTGGGACCCAGCACTATCGGGGCCTACTTTTAAGAGGCCAAGGCTGTCCATCCGGGCGATAGAGCCGCCGCCTGCGCCGATTTCAATCATGTCGATGGACGGCACGGTGATGGGCATGCCGCTGCCTGGCTTAAAGCGATAGCGGCGGTCGACTTCAAACTCGCCGGTGACCAAGGGTTCGCCATTTTGGATGAGGCAGGCTTTGGCCGTCGTGCCGCCCATGTCGAAACTCATCAGCCCTTCAAAGCCATAGCGTTTGGCATAGTGGCTCGCCACCAGTGCCCCGGCGGCAGGCCCAGATTCAATCATCCGGACCGGATAGCGCCCTGCCACATTGGCGCCGACCACGCCGCCGTTAGACATCATGATGAGCGGCTCGTCATTGCGACCCCGCGCGGCGAGTTGCTCGACAAGACTTTTCAGATAGGGAAGCGCCGTGGGCGCCGCATAAGCATTCAGTGCAGTCGTGCTAGCACGCAGATATTCCCGCATCTGCGGCGCGACATCGCTGGAGAGCGACACGATGAGATCTGGCATCTCTTTCACTAGCAAGTCGCGCAGGCGCTGTTCATTGGCCGGATTTGCATAGCTGTTAAGCAGGCAGACCGCGACAGAGGCAATGTCATTGGCTTTGAGCTCTGCCGCCAGCGCTTTAACATCCGTATCAGACACCTCAAGACCGACCGTTCGGTCTGCGTATGTCCGCTCAGCAACGCCCCAGGTCCAGCCCTGCCCAATAATCGGCTCCGGCTGCTCAATTTGCGGGTCAAACATGTCGTAGCGGTGCTCATCGCGAATGTAGAGCACATCCTTAAAGCCCTCAGTCACGATGAGGCCGGTGGGCTTACCTTTGCGCTCAATCAGCATGTTGGTAATCACCGTGGTCGCATGGGCAAAGATGTCCGTCACATCTTCATAGCCGAGGCCTGCCTGCTCCAAGACCAAATCCGAGGCGCCAAACAGCCCTTCGAGCAGATTATGATGCGTCGTCAGGACTTTATCGGTCCAACGCAGGCCATCGCTGCGCAGCAAAACCACATCCGTGAAGGTGCCGCCAATATCTACGGCGAGAGCATGACTATTGTTTGAAAGCATGCCGTTTATTCGGCCGCTTCCGGCAAGCCGAAATCAGCGGCTTGGCGCTCAACCAGATGCAGATAATCGGTGCGAATGGGCGAGAAGATGTCGAGGTTCATGCAGATCTCATCGCCAATGGGCTCGCCGCAATGGACAGCATTGGCCGGGATGTGGATGACCTCGCCCGCGCCCACTTCATAGACCTCATCTTCAATGGTGAAGCGGATGCGGCCCTGCACGATATAGGCAATCTGCTCAAAGGGATGGCTGTGCGGGTTCACCTCCATGCCCGGCTCTAGCCAGTTCATCACCAGCAGCACTTGCTCGCCGCGAAAGCCAACCCGTTCCACCCCGCGCCGCACCACTTCGCGCGGCAAGCCTTCCCAGCTTTCATGGCGCGGTTTTGCAAAGCTCGTCGGTGCAGCCTCAGGCATGCCACTCCCCAATCTGATATTTTGTGCAACGTTTTGACTATATGTGCCCCTACTCTGCCGAGTTTATCACAGACGCGCTTATCCACACCTGTTCAAAAGTTTGCATTTTTGTGCTGGTGGGGGAGACTTCCCTCTGCCTTTTTTATGACTAGCGGGCTTAGAGCGGCGACGCATAAAGGAGCAGATAACTTCAGTATTCGGCTCTCAACTTGTCCCATCGGTGTAGCAGTCTTCTATAAAGGCGCTGAAAAATTAGCTCTTCATCTCCTTGAAATTGGCAGTCTTGCGTTGAAAATGAATCTCCGCGCAGAACATCTAGAATCCTGAAGTCTTCGATGTGATGCTCAGTGAAAGCTCTTGAGATTAGCCAGAGACCCAAGCGAGCATTCGTGTCCGACAGCGCTGGGTGCTCGGAAAAATATGGGTAGATAAATCGCTTGCCGCCCTCACCTACTGACAACCCTAAAAAGTTTTCCACTTTGATAGTGACGTCCAGGCCTTTATCTATCACCTGAGCTTTTATATCGGTCGGATATGGGTCTATCTTCTCGTTAGTAAAACGTCTTTTGTTAATCCACCAGTCCATGAATCCATTGTACAGCAAGGGGTATAAACGTTTACGTCGACCGTTTGCAGCAACCCGCGCTTTGGTGCTCAGATCAAAATCAGTCCCGTTTAAGACGTAGCTTTTAGCGTCAGACCAGAAGGGCGTGTGGAAATCACCGCCGCCACCTTGTCCGCTCTCCTTATCGATCTCAGCACGAATATCAGCACGCAACATACTGACTAATCTTTGTTCCGTTGCGCCAAAAGCAGCTAACAGCTTACGCAAGTGAATTTTTCTAAAAGACATATGCTGCCTCCCGACGAAATAAGGCCTGGCTCCTCCCTTTTCAGGTCCCCTCTTAGCTAACCTTTAGGCGGATAGGGGTCATTCCCGTGGCTGTCGCTCTGAGCGATGCGTCCATTCTTATTGTGAATTCGCAACTCTGTGCCCTGATTTCGGCTGATCCGCCGACCTTTGTCGATTGCGGCTTGCTTGGTATCATGATGGCTAGTCGAGCGACTGCGCCCACCGCGCCTGACATCCCATCCTCCTGTTGGATTTGGGACGACATGGTGGCTGTCTGGTCCTCTAGTCTTGGCCATGTGGCCTCCTCCTTTATCGTGTTTACAATAATCATTGTTCGTTATAACGAACTTTTTCTTGGTAATCTAAGAGGTAGCGTAAGTCAATATCAAAAAGTATGGTAATACCGAACCCCAAAAGAAGTGGAATGCACCATGCCAACACCTTTAGGAGACCGCATTCGGCGGCTGCGTAGAGAAGCTAAAATGACCTTAGAAAGCCTTGCAATGAGAATTGACTCTAGCTAGAGCTACGTTTGGGAGATCGAAAATAAAGATGTAGCGCGTCCGTCCGCTGAGAAGTTAGTGCTGATTGCGACAGCGTTACAAACAACGGTTGACTATTTACTGCAGGGCTCAGACGTCACTAATGCAGAGGAAGCACGGGATAAGGCATTTTATAGAAAGTACATGGCACAAGACCCTGCGAAACGTCGGCAGATGCAGAAGATTTTAGACTCTCTTGATGACGACTGACTGTTAGATGAAGATACCTCCACAAAAAGAAGCTATCAGGCTATCAGCGCTGCTCAAAATGACGTTAGGCGAGGACCGATTTCCAATCGATGTAGCGTCGCTAGCCAAAGAGATTTCCAGGAACAATCCCGACCCTATTGATAAAATAGCTGGCGTCGACTTTCCAGGATTTGAAGGGATGCTTCGGCCTAACTCAAGTAAGCCAGCATGGCATATCGTTTATAACGACGACCCAAAATATGCTGGACGCACCCGCTTCACGATGGCCCACGAACTTGGCCATTACCAACTACACCGACCAATTCTTACAGAAGACAACTACAAATCCGGGACTTTGGAAAGCAATGCACTTTTTGAGTGCAAACCGCTGTGTAGTAACGAGTGGCAAGAAGCTGAAAAAAAACGAGAGGAAGAAGCAGACACCTTTGCTTCGTTCCTCCTAATGCCAATTGATGACTACCGCGCGCAAGTTGCCGGTCAAAGCATGTCAACAGAACTATTCAACCATATCACCAACAGATATGGTGTGTCTCTTACTGCGGCAGCTCTAAAATGGATTGAGTTTACTGATAGGCAAGCCGTTATGTTAGTTTCACGTAGCGGATATGCGCTTTGGGGACGAGCGAGCAAATCAGCCTATAAAAGCGGCCTCTTCGTCCGATCTGGTATGGCCCTACCGGAATTGGTGACGCGTGAAATAGACAATTCAAGCTTGGGCTTTTTGTCTAACTTACCTATTGAGCGCCCACGGGGCATCTGGACTTTCAGTAGAGGCTCAGAGCCTGTTAAAGAGCTTACCATTAGGTCTGAATTTCTTGATAAAGCAATTTCCATTCTAGAGTTTGAGAAAACACACAGCTCGGCATCGCATCTAGATCCACCGGAATGGGACACCTTCGATCAGTTCAACCGCTCCTATCGCTAGAGTTGGTCTAGGCGCCCAAAGCCGCCTTCATCCGCTTCCTAAGCGCCCGCTTCAAAACCTTCCCCGTGTCATTCTTCGGCAGGCTTTCCAGAACGTGATAGCGCTTGGGCCGTTTGAAGCGGGCTAGGTGTTCTAGGCAGAAGGCATCGAGGGCGGCGGTGTCGGCCTTTTCGCCTGGCGTGAGCGTTAAGTAGGCTTCTACGCGCTCGCCCCACTCGCGGTCGGGGGCGCCGAGGACGGCGACTTCGGCGACCGCTGGGTGCTGCAGGAGGACCTCTTCCACCTCGCGCGGGTAGATGTTTTGGCCGCCGGAGATGATGACGTCTTTTGAGCGGTCTTTTAAGGTGAGATAGCCCGCTGCATCGAAGACGCCCATGTCGCCGGTGTGGAGCCAGCCGTCTTTCAGCGTTTCCTCTGTGGCGGCGGGATTGTGCCAATAGCCGCGCATCACGCTATCGCCGCGCACGACGATTTCGCCAATCTCGCCTGGGGCGCAGGGCTGGCCCTCTGGGGTGATGGTGCGGACCTCGACCGCGCTTTGCGCCACGCCGACGGAGCCTAGACGTTCCCGCGGGGCAGGGCTGCCCTCCACCATATGATCGGCGGCGGGCAGCGCTGTGATGGTCATGGGGCTTTCGCCTTGGCCATAGAGCTGGGCGAGTTTTGGGCCGAATTTGTGAAGGGCGGCCAGGCAATCCTCCACATGCATGGGCCCGCCGCCATAGATGATGGTGCGCAGCGGAGTGCCCGGCGCAGGCCGTGGATGGGCCGTGAGGCGGCGCACCATGGTGGGGGCGGCAAAAAAGGCTGTGCCCGGCCAGGCCTCAACCAAGTCAAAGATCTCATCGGGGTCAAAGCCGCCGCTGGCGGGAATGACGTGGACGCCGCCCTCCATCACATAGGCAAGACCATAAAGGCCCGAGCCATGGCTCATGGGCGCGGCATGTAAAATCGCGCGCCAGGGCGGGGATGGGTCAACGTCCGCGCGGTAGCAGTGGCACATGGTGAGGAGGTTGCGGTGGGTCAGGCACGCGCCCTTGGGCAGCCCAGTGGTGCCGGAGGTATAGAATATCCAGGCGATGTCCTCTGGTGCGCGGTCTGTGATGGGGCTGGCGGGCGCGTCAAACAGCGCCGCATAGTCGGGCGATCCGATGACGCTGAGCGTGCAGCTGCTGGGCGCGCAAGCGGAGACAAAGCTGTGGAGGCTCTCGCTCACAAACACCAGGCTGGCGTCCACATCGCTTAGGATATGCGCATATTCCTTCTGGTGAAGCTTTGCATTGACGGGCACAGCAATCAGCCCAGCGTGCCAGATGCCGTAGAGCAGCTCCAAATATTCCGGGCAGTTGGGCGTGATCACGGCCACCCGGTCGCCCTCTGACAGGCTGTATGTGTCTCGCAGCGCTGTCGCCAGGCGTGCGGCCCGGCCCGCTAAAGCGTCATAGGTAAGGAGAACGCTGTCGCCGAGCGCCACGGCGGGTGCCTCCGGCTTACGCAGGGCCGTGCGCTGAAGATGCAGGCTTAAGTTCAAGGCCGATTAAGGCGCCAGCATAGCGGCAACCGCCGATGCGTCTGTCCCAGCTTGTTTGAGATAGACGAGGCCGTCCCAGCAGTCTGTACGCTTGGCGATGGCGCCATCTTTCAGCTCAAACCACATGATGCCTGGCACCATGAAGTCTTTGCCGTCCTGCCGGAAATGCATCTGATAGCGCGCGCTGCCGCTAGCCTCATTGCTGCATAGGCCGGTGATCTCATAGCGCAGGTTTTGAAAGCTTTTCAGGAAGCCTGCCAAGCGCTCTTCATAGGCCGCTTTGCCCGTACAGCCGCCGCCGAGCATGCCAAAATGCTCGTTCACAAAGTCATCAGCAACAAAGGCAGAAACGGATGTGGGCTCTCCGGTGGAGAAGGCGCCCAGATAGCCGCGGATCAGCGCATCGTTTGAACGGTCCCGCCCTCGATCCATTTTTCTCTCACTGTCTCATAGACGCCTTGGTTATAGGAGAACTCGACCCTATTCCCATCGGGGTCTTTCAAAAAGCAAATATACCCAACAGGGGCCGGCATCATCATTGGGCCTAGTGCCAAATGGCCGCCTTGTTTGGCTTTTTCGGCGATGGCATCAACCTCTTCTTGTGAGGTCATTTCAATGCCGAAGTGCGCGAACGGACCCATAATACCGTGTTCGCTTGGGGCAAAAGGGTCTTTGCCTTCCCGGAACTGCGCCATGACGAGAAGGAAGGGTGGATCGGGCTGCTCTGGATCAATCATCCAAGCGCCCCAGCCATTCACATCTTCATTGCGTTCGAAGAGGCGTAGATGCGTATAGGTCTCGTACCATTCTATGCTGGCGTCTAAGTCTTTGACATGCAGCGCCATATGCGTCCAACGCTGGCGGTCGAGTTGAATTTCATCTGATATAGCCACGGATGCGCCTCCCTCTGGCGTGTCACCTGAGTTTCCATCAAGCCCTGAATTGCGATCAAGTATGGGGAAACCCTCCATTCACGGCAAAAAGTGCAGCAGATTGATTGGTCTAACTCCACTCTTTTAAAGATTAAAAACCTACCGGAAGCGCCCAGAAGGCGCGCAAGCGAAAGCGCACGTTTTTTTGACAAAAAGCCGCAGACAAGCGCACATGGTTGAAAAAGCCAATGAAACCGCATCTTTTTGAGCGCGCGAGGTCAGGGAATGTGCCGCTGATCGGCACTAGAGATAATACATGAGCAGCAGTCAAACCGTCACCGCGAGCGACTCTATCCCAGGCTATTGGAAATGGACCGCTCTCGCTCTGGCGTCGGCCATTTTCTTCGTTGCCACAGGCGGCGCTTTTTCATCGCTTGGGGTGCTGTTGCCTTCAATGATTGCAGAGCTCTCGCTGACCTGGACGCAGGCTGGCGCAGCCTTCACCGTCCTAGCGCTGATGACGGGGCTATCCAGCACTTTGCCAGCGGTGACGTTCAAATATGCGGGCTTTAGCACCGTTTACTTTACCGGTGGGGCCCTTGTAGCCGCCGGCTTTGCCACCTTAGGCCTGGCGCAGAACCTGGTTGTTGTGCTGATCGGCGCAGGCCTTGTTGGCACCGGCTATAGCCAAGTCGCCTCCGTGCCAGCGGTCAAACTGCTCAGCACCATTTTCTCAAAACGAAGCTCGCTCACCATTGGCATCTTCTTTACCTGCGGCGCGCTGGGCAGCGTTGCGGGGCCACAGATTGCCCAAGCGTATGTGGATTTCACGCCGTCCTGGCGCGGCTATTGGCTCATGATTGCTGGGGTTACATTCGGGCTATGTGTTATCGCCGCTCTCTTCATGAACAGCCGCTGGCTGCGCCAAAACCCTGCAGATCTGGACAGCTTTGAAGAGGCTACACCTGATGCTGAAAAAGGCGACTGGACGCTGAAAGAAGCCATGGCTAACCCCCAATATATCATCATCGTCCTGGGCGTAACCATCACCCTTCTAGGCGCTCTGACGATGAACACCTGGCAGCCCACGCATATGCAAAATATGGGCGTGACGGCAGCCGTCGCCGCCAATGCCTTAAGTGCCCATGCGATCTTCAACGCGCTCGCCCGGTTCTGCGGCGGCGCAGTGGCAGACCGTGTGGGCGCCAAACTGCTCTTCGTGTCTGGCCTGGCCGCAGGCGTGGTTGGCATGACGGCGCTCTCCGTGGCCGATACCACGCTCCTCATCGGCTTATTCGCCTTGGGCGATGGCTACAGTTTCGGCATCGTCACCTTCGGCAGCACGATTTTGCTGCTGAAGTATTATGGGCCGAAGAACAATCCAGCCATCTTAGGCACGCTCAACCTCATCACCACCGTGGCCATGGTCGGACCCATTGTAGCTGGCTCCATGGGCGAGCGTTTTGGTGGCTTTAAAGAGGTTTTTGCAGGCCTTGCCATCCTGATGCTGATTTGCACCATCGCTGCCGCCCTAATGCCTACGCCAAAACGTCCAGCTGAGGTGCCGGACGGCGCACCGCAGCCTGCTTAGGTGAAACTGATACTACCACCGCCCGTCCAAGGCCTTATCACCGCTGCTTCCATTTGGGCCATCGGCCGCTGGCTGCCCGAAGCTACGATCGCTTTTCCCGCTCAGAAAGCCGCCGCGGGTATCCTGGTGGGGCTAGGGTTTCTCATAGAGCTGGTGTCAGTCGCAGCCTTCCTCAAAGCGAAGACGACAGTCAACCCCATAGCACCAAGCAACGCGTCCGCACTCGTGGCATCGGGCCTCTATAACGTCAGCCGCAATCCTATGTATTTGGGACTTTTGATCCTGCTATCTGGCTGGGCACTATGGGTAGGAAATCTGCTGGGCATCATCCCCATCGCCCTGTTCGTGATCGCGATCACCCACCTGCAAATTAAGCCGGAAGAACAAGCACTTGAGGCGAAATTTGGGGACGTCTACCGCGCTTATAAACGGCGGGTTCGGCGCTGGATTTAAACCTTTAGCCGTAGCCCGAAACTTGATTCAGGGCCTTGATCAACCGGGTCTTGGATCAAGTCCAGGACAACGGAAATTACGGTTCAAGCTGCGCTTCCGCTGTATCCGTCAATTGCTTCGCCCCAGCGAGCAGAAAACTGTGGTCTGACCCAAGCAGAAACAAGCTGGCCCCCAGGCTCTTCCAATGGCCAAGTTCACTAAGGTCGGAGGTAAACATACCGCTCGGGCAGCCTGCGGCTTTTGCCGCTTTACAGATCGCTTCAACCGCCTCCACCACAGGCGCGGCGGCGGGGGTGTCATAGCCTAGGGACACCGTCAGGTCCGCCCGGCCGATGAAGACGCAATCGATGCCGTCTACTGAGAGAATATCGCCCACGTTATCGAGCGCGGCGGCATCCTCAATTTGCGCGATGAGGGCCGCGCTGCCTTTGCTGCCTTCTAGATGCTGCGCCATGGTTTTGGCCATATAGCCTGCCGCGCGGGTGGAGCCGGAATAGCCCCGCCCTTGGCCGAAGGTTGCTGCATCGACCAGCGCCTCGGCATCGGCCTTGGTGATGATATGCGGCGCGAGGATGCCATCAGCGCCTAAATCGAGCGCGTTGAGAATATGCTCTGGCTGGCAGCTTGGCACCCGTACGAGGGCGGGTTTACCGCTAGCCTTAAGGGAGAAAACACAGCGGTCCAAATCACCGCGGTCAAACGGGCTGTGCTCGGCATCGAGGCAGATGACGTCCAGCGCTGAGCGGCCAAAGACTTCGCACAGCATGGGGCTAGGCGTCTTCATGAACGTGCCGACCAGCGGATGCCCTGCGACCAGGCGGTCTTTAAAACTAGTCATGCCTAAACGCGCTCTATGGCAACAGCCGTGCCCTCGCCGCCGCCGATGCAGAGCGACGCAATGCCCGTGCTCTTATCTTCTGCCTCAAGGGCGTGGAGCAGCGTTACCAAAATGCGCGCACCCGACGCGCCGATGGGGTGGCCGAGGGCGCAGGCGCCGCCATGGATATTCACCTGGACATGGTCCATGCCAATCTCCGCCATGGCCGCCATGGGCACGACGGCAAAGGCTTCATTGATTTCCCACAGGTCCACATCGGCAACGCTGAGGCCTGTACGTTCCATCAGTTTCTGCATGGCAGGAACCGGCGCGGTTGAAAACCAAGCAGGCGCCTGTGCGTGAGAGGCATGGCCTAAGATGCGCGCTTTGATGGGCCTGCCTTGCGCTTTGGCGTCGCTTTCGCGCATCAACACCAAGGCCGCCGCGCCATCGGAAATGGAGGAGGCATTGGCCGCTGTCACTGTGCCATCTTTGCGAAAAGCGGGCTTTAGGTGCGGAATTTTATCGGGCCGGGCTTTGGCTGGCTGTTCATCTTCGGTCACGTCATGGCTGCCCTTCCGGGTCTTGATGGTCACCGGTGTGATTTCATCCTGAAAGCGGCCGCTCTCTTGCGCCTTCAAGGCACGTGACAGCGAGGAGAGGGCGTAGTCGTCCTGCGCGTCTCGCGTAAATTGATATTTCTCCGCGCAATCCTCTGCAAAGCTGCCCATGAGGCGGCCAGGCTCATAAGCGTCTTCCAGGCCATCTAGGAACATGTGGTCTTTTACCTCTGCATGGCCAAGGCGGGCGCCGCCGCGCATTTTGGGCAGGAGGTAAGGCGCCGCCGTCATGTTCTCCATGCCGCCAGCGACGACCGTTGTCCCGTTGCCAGCCTTGAGCTGGTCATGCGCCATCATGACCGCCTTCATGCCAGAGCCGCACATCTTATTGAGCGTCACCGCGGGCACATCTTCGCCCAGACCAGCGGCAAAGCCTGCTTGCCGCGCGGGCGCTTGCCCCTGCCCTGCCGGCAAGACGCAGCCCATTAAAAGCTCGTCCACATCGCTTGGCGCAGTCTCCCCGCGCGCAAGCGCTGCGGCAATTGCTGCGCCGCCTAAAGCGCTGGCCGGGACATCGGCAAAGTCCCCTTGCATACCACCCATGGGTGTGCGCGCGCTGCCAACGATAACGATTGGGTCTGTCATACTCTGCTCCTCATTCGCGGCAGCAACAGCGCCGCCTTATTCCCTCCCCCGTCCATCTTTTTGAAGGGTTGGGGGAGGGCTAGGGAGGGGGCCAACCTAGTCTCCCAATCATAAATCCGCAGTCCTGAACTTGATTCAGGACCTCGCTCAACAGCCTGAGCTCTGGTTGGATAGAGATGCTGAATCGAGTTCAGCATAGTGGTGTGCATCCCAGACCCCCTCCTAAATCCTCCCCCAGAGCGGGCGAGGACTATTTTTAAAATACCTACGAAGCTTCGGTTGCAAATGCACAAAAAGCAACCTGTTAAACCGGCTGAATAGCAGCCGCAATGGCATCAAGCCCTTCGGTCAACGCTGCAGGACCAGGCTGCAAGATGAGTGGGGATTTGATTTCAATGATGCGGCCATCACGCACCGCGGGAATCTCAGCCCAACCTGGCCGGGCAGCAATTTTCTCCGGCCGCACCTTCTTGCCGCACCAGGAGGCAAGGATGATGTCTGGCTTTGCCGTGATGACCTGCTCCGGCATTAAAATCCGGTCTTTGGCTTTGCCTGCTTCAGCATGGCCCGCAAACACATCTTGTCCGCCAGCAACATGAATAAGCTCTGAGACCCAGCCGATACCGGAAATCAGCGGCTCATCCCATTCTTCAAAATAGACCCGCGGGCGCGGCCCTTCATGCGCGTCCGCCATCGCTTTCAGGCGCGCTTCATACCCAGCCGCTAAAGCCTCCGCCTTGTCTGCCGCGCCAACCATGGCGCCCAGATGGCGTATCATGGCAAGGATGCCTGCCACATCACGCTGATTATAGGCCATCACCGTCACGCCCTCGCGCAGCAGCGCGGCCACAATCTCTGCTTGAAGGTCGGAAAAGCTGAGGACGATGTCAGGCCGCAGGTCCAAAATCTTCGGAATATCAGCGGAGGTAAAGGCCGAGACGCGGGGCTTTTCCCGCCGGACATGGGGTGGGCGCACACAGTAGCCAGACACCCCTACAATGCGCGCATCTTCACTAAGGAGATATAGGGTCTCCACGGTCTCTTCAGTCAAACAAACGATACGCTCTGGGGGGAAAGACTTCATCTGGGTCTATAGATCCCTAGCAAAACCATATGTTCATGTTTAGCGCGCAGACTCTAGAGCATGCAGTGTCCGCCTCGTGCCGTTTTCAATATGCCCTATGGGCTGTTCTTGACCATCATTGCAATGGTCATCACGGCGGTGAGCCTTGGGCATACACTTATTGTGCGCATTCCGTTTGAAAAGGCCCTAGACGAACATGGACTAACGGCAACAGCGCATATCACTGGGTTTAGCGAACCCTTTAAAACCCGCTGGCGGGCGAGAGGCGAACGCAGTCAAAAAATCTATTTTCGCTTTCAAGATCGCCGTGGAGCTGCGTTTCGAGGGACCGTCATTAAGAACCGCCGCCAGGTGCGCAAAATGAAAGTCGGTGAGACGTTTACAGTGCGCTATTTGCCGGAAGACCCACGCCAGCATCGCGCGTCTGTGATGACGATCAACAAAGGCCATGAAGCCGTCACGCTTAGTCTTGTTGGCCTCATCTTCCTGCTTGGCCTGAGCGGATTTTTCATCTGGCGCGCGCCGCCCAATTGGTCAGGACCCCGGCTGTGGCCAATTCTCTCAGATGACTTGATTTAACCGGCGCCGCACATGCCTACATGGCAAACTTCACCGCCACGGAAAGCTCCTGCGGCTGCGGGTTAAGCGCACCATAGGCCTGTGTGAGATAATAGCCTTGTAAGCTATGCGGCGCAGGCACAGCACCATCCAAACTGCCGAAATTGGCACTATAACGCGCTTCCAGCTGCCAAGATTTGACAGTCAATTTCAATTTTGCCTGCAGCTTGTCCAGTGTGCCGACGCTGCTCGCAAAATGATGCGCTGACGTCGTGAGATTAAGCCTGGTTTTGCGCGATGGTTTAAGGGTCAGCTGAGACTGCAACTTAGCCAATGTTACGGCATCTACCCCGCTTTGAAACAGACCCTGGGTATCTTGGCCGCCGCGAATATGCCAAGCATCCCCAGTGAGCGACCATTTATCCGTTAAGGTGGCTTTGGCGCGCACTTGCGCCGCATGCATATCCGTAAATCCTGGCACTGCGCGCTGGACGACCGCGACCGACAGCTGCGATTTATCGCCAAAGGCGCTGCGCTCCAGACGCACCAACCGGTTATCAACTGGCTCTCCGGCAAAGCGCAGCCTGGGAATGCCCTTCCAGTCGAGCATCAATTTGGTTTTCGCGCCAACGGCCCAATTCAGCTGAACATAAGGGTAGGACTGGAAGCCTTCACCCGGACGGCTTTGCAGCTGGCTGCCCGCATGGACCGCCACACTGCCGCCAATCTGATAGGTGAACGCTTGGTTGAGCACATTTTCACGATGCCGACCAAAAGAGGTCCGCAGCGATGATGTCATCCCCAGGTCACCCCGCCGCAGCGCCACATTGGCTTTAACGGTGCGCTGACCATCACTCAGGGTTGCTTCAAAGTCTGTCTGCGCGCCAGCGAGAGCGTTGGTCGACAAAAAAAACTCATGTTGGCTGGCAATGTCCAAGGACAACGTGTCGACGCTCTCAAGCGCCCGCACATCGTTGAAAAGGTCGCGGCTTTGGTGTGTGTGCACCGCCAACTGACCTGCGGGGAGCCATCCACCAGCGTCTTGCCCGGCCATTTGACGGTTCAGCTGCCCTGCGTTCTTGACCGCATAGCCGCTTTTCATCTTCAAGCGTGTCGCGCCGCGTTTGACGGTCATTTGAGCCGCGAGGAGGTTTGTAGGGCGCCCATTTTTGCTGGTGCCTTCGCCTGGCAGCTGGATTTTGACAGCAGCAAGGCGAGCATCGCCAGCGGCTAAGGTCCCCTCATTGTTTTGATCTGGAGACCAGGTGTGACCAGGCGCGCTAGCGAGCGCACAAGGCATTGGTGCGACCATCACGGCCGCCGCCAAAACTCCACTCTTCGCCCCTCGAAACACCAAGCGCCTCAGTTATTGCTACGCCTGCGTAATGACACAACGATATCACAGACTGTGATGGTTAAGGTCTCACGGCAAACAAGAACTCTCAAGCAGAAGATTCATAAAAATTTGGCAGATTTCCTTGCTATTTTAAGCAAGTGTTAACCAAAAACGAGAGCTGCACAAAATTCGATGCCTAAAATGCTGTGATATAAAAAGGGCAGAAAATAGGGAGTTTTTGATTTCATTGAGAAAATTTTCTCCGGCGCAACAGGGCTGGTAGATACGGCGCCCTATGGCAGACTTTGCGCCGCGCATGGCGCAAGGGCTCATCAGCCAGTCAAGACCCCAACTGGCTTGCAGTTATGACCCTAGCGCACCCAAAAAACACGACTCGGCATAGTAAAAAGCCGCCCCCAACTTACAGGTCGGGAACGGCTAGCTTGTTTCACAATGGCGCAGCGCCTTAGGCGGCGTTGGGCTCGCTTTGTAGCAAGATGAAACGCTCCACGCCGATTTTCTCGATGAGACCGAGCTGGGTCTCCAGCCAATCGACATGCTCTTCTTCAGAATCAAGAATGTAGGCAAACAAATCCCGGCTTACATAATCGCGAACCTTCTCTGCATGCTCAATGGCATCGCGCAGATCTGGGATGGCCTTTTCTTCCATCTTCAAATCACACTCGAGAACCTCTTTCACATCTTCACCAATCAAGAGTTTGCCCAGATCTTGCAGATTGGGCAGACCGCCTAGGAACAAGATGCGCTCAATGAGCTTGTCAGCGTGCTTCATCTCATCGATGGATTCTTCATATTCCTTTTTGCCCAGCTCACTCACGCCCCAATCCATCAGCATCCGCGAATGCAGGAAGTATTGATTGATGGCCGTAAGCTCATTCTTCAAAATTATATTTAGGTGCGCGATGACCTTCTTATCGCCTTTCATGTCCGTTCCTTTTCTCAATCTGGTGTTCCGTTTTTTTGACGTCCGCTTACTGCAATTGAAATCGCTTCCTAACTGCAATAAGTCAATGAAATCAATGACATAGCGGATATGGGGGAGGTAAAAGGCAAATGCAAAGAAAAAGTTGCCGCACCCGGTTTGGGACGCATTTTTTCTTAAAAAACGCATAGGAAAAGGGCCGCGCTGGAAAGCACGGCCCTTACTATTTCTTGCGAGAGGATGGTGCGCGGTTAGTAGCGCAAGGTAGCGCGCAGGCCCCACGTTGCCGGCTGGGCGGGTGTCACAGTGTTAGGAATAGGCGCCGCACCGGGTCTGCGGTTTGTAAAAAAGCGCTTGTCGAGAACATTTTCCCCATAAAGCACCAACTCCCAAAAATCAGCGCGAACACCAGTGCGCAAGTTCAAAAGCCCGACAGCTGGCTGGCGTTCAATCGCATTGTTGTTATTGCGGCCTTCTTGCGTGCTTCGGTAATTATATTCCGTGCGGAAGAATCCTTCATAGTCGGCGACAACATCCCGGCGATATTCACCAACGAGGCTCAAGCTGACCGTCGGCGCTAAGGGCAGTGTATTGCCCGTCAGGTCGCCCTGCGGCGTGTCATCGAAATCCGTGTATTCCGCATCCAGCAGACCCAAGTTGACATTGAACATCAGCTCGTCCGTTGGACGGGCCGTTAGCTCCAGCTCCGCACCAATAGACCGGGCAGCGCCCGCATTTGTGACCAGAGTATTTAGGCCAAGCGCGCCGATGAAGAAGGTCGACTGAATATCCGTCCAATCCAAATAAAACAGGGTTGCACGGCTTGTGAGGCGATTGTCAAAGAAGGACGCATTGACCCCTATCTCGTAGTTC
>ERZ1740067.965-NODE-965-length-21246-cov-5.372705_pt1 | contig 21246 bp, 18 predicted proteins | sample MGYA00581736_ERZ1740067 | MGnify/ENA primary metagenome ERZ1740067 (study PRJEB43018, sample SAMN04849236) | marine metagenome | isolation source: floating plastic debris | place: Pacific Ocean | collected 2008-08-27 | study: EMG produced TPA metagenomics assembly... | reverse complement strand
GCAAATAGGAAACCCTGTGCCAACTCGGCATAGTAGAGGGGGTTTATGCCAAATGGGTCCCGCGCGAGGATGAGCCGTTCGCCCTCAGGGTCATACATGGCAATGGCGTACATACCGCGCAGGCCATTCGCGAACTTCAGGCCATCGCGTCGGTAAAGCTTGAGCGGCGATTCACAATCGGATTGGGTTTTGAAACTACTTTCACCAAATTCGCCGCGCAATTCGAGGTAGTTGTAGATTTCACCATTGGCGACAAGTGCCAACCCTTCATCATCAAACAAGGGTTGGTCGCCGGTCTCCAGATCGATGATGGCAAGGCGTGTCTGGATGAGACCGGTGGCGCCGGAGATAAAACTACCTTCGCCATCCGGGCCACGATGGGTTAAAGCATCCGACATGGCATCGAGCACGGACGATGAGGGCGCCTCACCGCCTGTTGTCTGCATACCCGCAATGCCGCACATGTCGTCTTTGTATCCTACGTGTTGCTGCGCTGAACTACGCGCGCGCTTCTTCTACCTGCCTGAAGACCGAAAGATAACGGTCTATGCAGACGGATTGCGAGAATTCTGACTCTACGCGTGCGGCTCCTGCCGCTACGAGTTTCTGACGCAGATCCGAATCATTCGCGATCCGGGCGATGGCTTCGGCCACCGCCGGAGCGTTGTCGCGTGGCACAAGCAGAGCATCTTCTTCATGCCTGACGAGCCATTCGGGTCCAGTGGCGTTGGCAGTCACGACCGGCGTGCCATGTGCCCAGGATGCGATGATAACGTTCCCAAATGGTTCAACCCGCGATGGAAAAACACATATGTCCGCAGTGCGGAGCAAGCGCCCTGGGTCATCGCGCCAGCCAAGCCAGCGAACGCGAGAGCTGATGCCTAGATCACGGGCCTGCTTTTTTAGATCGTCCTCAAGTGAGCCGGCGCCAGCGATCCATAGGTAGGCATTTGGCGTTGCGGCGAGCGCGTCCAGCGTGACATCAAAGGCCTTTGCATCGTGCAAGCGCCCCATAGAGAGCAGCAGCAGGGCATCCTCAGGTGTATCAAACTCAGCCCTTGGCAATGCCGGACGAGAATCAATCGGGGTGAAGTTTGGAATGAAATGGACCGTGGACGGATCAAATCCGCCTTCTGTCAGATATCGAACAAGGTCCGGCGTGTTGCATATCTGTGCATCGAAGTCTCTGAAGGACTTGTGGGTGTAGTAGCCGCCGTGGCGCGCCACACGGGCATATGGGCCCTTAGGGGTGGCGCGCGCCGCCCGCCCCATCCAGGACAGCACAACATTCGCGTTCATGTTGTTTGCTGCAGTCCGAATGGCGTGGGGCGTCTTGAAATCAAGCCATCGGCTAAATGGAACGTCTGTGTGCTGCACTCCGGCCGCGTCCAAAAGACGTCCGCGCGCCTCGTTGGGGCGCATGACCGCCTCCGAGACGTGCCCGGCAGTCTTAAATGCAATCGCTAAATCCACGAAGAAACGTTCAGCACCGCCGACGGCTCCACCGGCAATGGTGTGCAGAATGTTCACTGACCATCACCTTCGCTTCTTTCGGTATGTTGCTCGGGCTCAAGCGTCGCCTTGAGATAGGACACGACCGGGTAGAGCCCGGCAAGCACTCCCACAAGGAACCCATAGCCCCCCTCCCGGTAGCCCTTGCGCCGAACATAAGCCTTATAGAACCGGGAAGGGATACGCCGGATGTTTCTACGAAGTGTTTCCTCCTGCACCTTGCCCGATGAGATCAGGTCGCGGGCATTGCCGGTTGTGTAACGATCGAAGCGTGCGAGCATGTCGGTGATGTCGTCGTCCACCAGATGGTCAACCCGTGTTGCAAGCGTTCCCAGGCGCGAACCCAACTCAAGGGACGGGTGAACACGCTGGCGCCCCCATGTTTTTGTGCCGCGTGCGAAAAGACGTGGCGCGGCACTGGCTCCGATATAAGCGCCCCAGCCATACCGCACACGGGTCCGGCCAACATAGTTGTCAAACTGGATAAGGTAGTAGCCGGGAGGTGAGGTCAGTGTGACCGCGCCGATCTCACGTGCGAGGTCCGCCGGCACGCGCTCGTCGGCGTCAACTTCCAATACCCAATCGCCCTTGCAGGCTTCGATCCCTGCGTTTCGGCGATCTCCTTCAATGGGCCATGCGCCTTCAATAATTGTGTCAGCTCCGGATGCCAGAGCAATTTCTTTGGATCTGTCTGTACACCGATCAAGCACTACAACCCGCTCATCAGCGAAAGACAGAGCCTCAAGGCAAGCGGCCAGATTGTGTTCCTCATTATGGGCGACGGTCAACGTCGAAAGTCTGGGTGTTACGCCAGCGTCATTTGCCATCACTCGTGCGGCCAGGCTCTCAGCCGCCTCAAGAGCACGATCAACGCTCAAATCAGTCATTTCGCTCTTGGCGGAGCGAAAGTCATAGGCCGGGCCAGAGATAATCTGCTCGAAGCTGCGTGCACCGCGAACGCTTGCTCCTTTGGACCCCCATGGGCCGTAGCGCGCCTCGGGGCTAGGGCCAAACAAGCCCAGAGTTGGCAGTCCAACCGCGGCGGCCATATGCATTGGACCGGAGTCGTTGCCGACATAAAAGTTCGCACGCTCAAGGCAGGCTGCTGTCTGTGGCAGGTCGGTCTTGCCAACAAGGTCAATCACCTTGTCGTCAGGGAGCGCGTTGATGACTGGTAAAGCAGCATCACGTTCCGACGCTGCACCAATGATCATGATACGGGCGTCCGACAAAAACCCACCAGGTCCCGTGATGCGCTGGATGAGATCAACGAACCGGTCACCAGGCCATGTCTTACCACCCCAATTCGCCGTCGGGCCGACCGCGAGTATGGCTGTACCGTCTGGAGCGAGTTCCACGGCCTTGGCTTGTGCGTCACGTGCGGTCGCGAGGCGTGGCGCGGGTGCCAGAGTGAGACCCAGTACTGTCGCAATGTGCGGCACACGGTGCAGGGATGTGTCCTGCCTCAGGACATGGCGCGATTTGGTTCGCAGCAGATATGATATAAGAGACGCGCGGAGGTCTACGACCATATCCCACCGCGTACCCACGGTCTGTTTCCACAACGACCACCAATGGCCCGCACTTTTCTTCTTTGGCATTTCGATGATGCGGGTGACGCCAGGTTGGTCCTGAAACAGGGTCGCGGTCGCGGGGCCACATGCAACCGTGATTTCAGCGTCCGGATACCGGTCCGCCAGCCATGACAGCACACCGCTCGACAGCACGGCGTCACCGATGCGGTTGTACGTGACGAAGAGAATTTGCTTCATCTGGGACGGCTGGCTCCCAAGAAGGTTGCAGCTGAGGAAAGTAGACTAAGCGCCTTATAGTTTGGGAACCGCAGGAAAGCCAACTCAGCCAAAATTGCAGCTGTCAGCATGGAGCACAAAGAGGAAACATTCCACTTGAAGGGGGGAGATTCCTTCCCCACCCTTATGTGGAACGCAATTCGGCAATTTGAGAAGCGAGAGCCCGCAATGAGCATCACCTGTTTCGCTGAGCTGACTGACCGCGCGGTACTCCGCGCTTCCGGGAATGACATGCATGAGCTGCTGCAGCGACTGGTGACGGGCAACCTGGATCACGTCGTTCCGGGTCACGGGGTCTATTCCTTGTTGCTCACGCCACAAGGCAAATTTCTTTTCGACTTCTTCATGGTCAGCGATCCAACCCATGAGGGCGCAATCCTGATTGATTGTGCTGCTTCGCGCGTCGCGGACTTCCAAAAACGCCTGACGATGTACAAGCTGCGGGCGGATGTGACTTTTGAGAACATAACTGCGGACTTTGGCGTTTTGGCTCAATGGGGTAACGAGGCAGCCCCCTTGCCGGGTCAGATGGCTTACCCAGACCCGCGTAGCGCATTTCTGGGCGTACGTATGATTGCGCCGCGAGGCGACTTGGAGACTGTGCGCGATAGCCTATCTGGAGATGCTGCCACACCGGAAGACTACAGAGCATTCTGTGTCGGCCTTGGGGTTCCGGATGGGTCTATGGATATTGGTGCAGAAAAGGACTTTCCGATTGAAAACAATCTGGACCTGCTCAATGGCATCGACTTTCACAAAGGGTGCTTTGTCGGTCAGGAAGTGGCGTCTCGGACTCACCGCAAAGGCAAGGCCCGCAAACGGCTGGTGATTGCGGCCGTGGATGGCGACACGCCTAAGGCAGGGACCGATGTCACCATTGGAGATGCGAAAGTGGGGAGTATTGCCGGCGTCGCTGGCGGTAGTGCTTTGGCGCTCGTGTTCACAGATCGCGTGGCCAAGACACAGAGCCTGGAAGCGCGGGCAGACAAAAGCAAGCTGACACTAAGCGTACCTGGCTATGCCTCTTTCACACTTGAGGGGACGGCCGAGTGAGCAAAAAAACCGTCAACACAGAGGAACGCTGTGGCTGGTGTGGCGATGACCCGCTTTATGTCGCCTATCACGATGAGGAATGGGGTGTGCCGGAATATGATCACCAAGCGCTATTTGAGAAGCTGATCCTCGACGGATTCCAAGCGGGGCTTGCCTGGATCACCATCCTGCGGAAGCGGGACAACTTCCGCAAAGCATTTCACGGGTTCAAGCCAGATAAAATCGCTCGGTATACGGATAAAGATGTGGAACGGCTGCTTGGTAACGACGGTATTGTCCGACATCGCGGAAAGATTGAGGCCACCATCGGCAATGCAAAGGCGTATCTTGACATCATGGACAGCGAGCCAGAGGGCTTTGCGGGCTATCTGTGGGACTTTGTGGATGGCACACCAGTGGTGACACAATCAAACAACTGGAGGGACATGCCGACTGCCACGCCAATGAGCGAAGCCCTCTCAAAGGATCTCAAGAAACGTGGGTTCAAGTTCTGCGGACCGACAATTGTCTATGCCTTTGCTCAGGCTGTGGGCATGGTGAACGACCATCAAGTGTCCTGTCCACGCCACCAGGTCTGCCAGGACCTAGCGCGCTAGCAGCCAGCCCAAATGCACTGATCAAGGAATGACCCAGCTTTTGGTGCCTGCAATGTAGTCAAACTTCGCGCGCCTATGGCCTTTGCTGTCCAGGTAGAGCCAATCAAGGGCCTCAACTTTGAAGCGGATAGTCGCAAAATTGTTCAGGCCCGCTTCCAGCTTTTCTGGCGCCACTCTTTGGCCGAGATCCGCAAAATCCGGCAGTCCTGACGTTGGCGTTTCCTGAGCGGTTCCAGGTGCTCCTTGCGCAAGGTAGCAAACCTTGCTGCCAGGTGCCGAAGCTGTCCAAGCTTCATCAAGCGCGCTGCCCTCAGTCACAAGGTCTGCTGTGGCGGTTACACGAAGCTGAACTTTGGCACCGACGTCGTAAAACAGAAGCTGGACGCGCGAATCATTGGCCAGTTGCCTTGCCTTAGGTGACCTTTGATCCGTGTTGCCCCGCAGTATTCCCATGGTTCGGTCTGCCTGGCGCATCACAATTGTACGTGCCTGCGGTGCTCCATCTTCATTAACTGTGGCAAGAACCGGCGTGTGAAACGGTTGTTTGGATGATTTCGCGCCCTGCTCCAGCATGTCCCATGCCATGGTTTCCGCTGCGTCAAGCTGGGAATAGTAATCTGGCTTAGCACCTTCGACAGCTGGTTTGCTGGCGTTTGTGGCATCGACAATGGTTGTATCTGTCACGAGAAATCCTTGTGTGACTGGGCGAACTGCGGGCCGACGGTGCCGGTTCTTCACCATTTTGGACCGGTATCGCTGGTGCGGCGTGCACTGTTCCACTAAATTATCTCATTAATCAGCGCTGGCCATGGCAAACAATGCAAAAGAGGCCTTCGGTTGAGGGAACAGAAAACGTCATACAAGTAGCGTGGCAGCCAAATTCGGGCCCACGCGCGTGACAAACTCAGGTGGTAGGGTTGACCAAAGTCGTCATCAGCGGAACCGGCGTCTTTACGCCAGAAGACACAATCACGAATGAAGAGCTTGTTGAAGCGTTCAACGCGTATGTGACGAAATTCAACGAAGCCAACAAGGATGCGATTGAGCGCGGCGAGGTAGAAGCGCTGACCGAGTCCAGCGTCCCTTTCATCGAGAAAGCATCCGGTATCCACCGTCGGCACGTGATGAACAAGTCGGGCATTCTGGATCCGGACATCATGGCCCCGCGGCTGCGTGAGCGCTCAAACCAGGAACCCTCCATTCTTGCTGAGATGGCCGTGACAGCTGCCAGGGACGCAATGAAGCAGGCAGGCAAAACAGCTGCTGACATTGATGCGGTTGTCGTTGCCTGCTCGAACCTGGAACGCGCCTATCCAGCAATTGCCATTGAGGTGCAGGACCTGCTGGGCATCAACGGTTTTGCATTCGACATGAATGTTGCCTGCTCGTCGGCGACGTTCGGAATCCAGCAGGGTTACGACATGGTGCGCTCCGGCTCTGCCAAATGTGTTTTGGTAACAGACCCGGAAATCTGCACCGGCCATCTCAACTTCCGCGACCGCGACAGTCATTTCATTTTCGGTGATGTTGCAACGGCGATCATTCTTGAAGCCAAGGATGCGGCCACCGCCGAGCACCCCTTTGAGATCATCGGGACACGCTTGAAAACCGAGTTTTCAAACAACATCCGAAACAATTTCGGCTTCCTCAATCGCACGGCCCCCGAAGGCGTCGGGGCCAAGGACAAGCTCTTTGTTCAGGAAGGCCGCAAGGTCTTCAAGGAAGTTGTACCCATGGTGTCAGCGATGATCCTTGAGCACATGGCAGAAGAAAACATCGGCAATAACAGCCTGAAGCGCATGTGGCTGCATCAGGCGAACGCCAACATGAATGATCTCATTGGCAAGAAAGTCATGGGCCGGCCGCCCTCCGAAGAAGAGCAGCCGAATATTCTCAAAGAGTATGCCAATACAAGCTCCGCCGGTTCCATCATCGCATTCAACCAGTTCAGCGAAGACCTTGAGCCCGGGGACGTGGGTGTTATCTGCTCATTTGGAGCTGGTTACTCCGCCGGTAGCGTGTTGGTCCGGCGCCTTTGACAAATCGTTGCGCGCACAAATGAAAAGCCCCCGTTGAGTTCCCGGGGGCTTTTCTTTTTATGGTTGATCGCAATCCCTACGGATAAGGGCGTACCGCCATCACTTTGAAGGTGTGCATCTCACCATCGCTTTCGGTGATAGAAACGTATTCACCTTCAGCAAGCTTGTGACGATCCAGTTTGAACAACAACTCGTCGTCGTCATCTTCGTTTTTGTCGTAGTCAAACTTCCAGCCTTTTCTCACATGGCGCAGGTGCCCGCGCAAGTCCGGCTCACCTTCCCAGAAGCGATGTACGGTGCAGTCATCCTTGTGGTTTTTCCAGACGTCGGGATCAAGCTGCATCTGGCCATCAAGGGGAACGACAAACTCGTATCCACACTCGGACGAGCCGGACGGGTACTCCTCTGAGCGGGCAACATTGAGATGTACACGGTAAAGAGCCATGAGGTTACACTCCTTTGTACTTAAACACGCGGGCGACCAAATCCGATAGAGACTAGTGTGCCATCAGCACCGGCATGGTGGCGTGGGAGCGGATGTGGCGGGTTACGCCGCCGAGGACGAGCTCGCGCAGACGCGAGTGGCTGTAACCACCCATAACCAGAAGATCCGCATTCAGACCAGCGGCCTCTTCCAGAAGCACTTCCCCGGTGTTGCGGTTGTCTTCCGGCACTAGATGAATTTCAGCCTTGACGCCATGAAGCGTGAGATATTCCGCCAGCGCGCGGGCGCCAGGGGCATCGCTGATACCGTCTTCATCGACGCACACGATGGTAACTTTTTCAGCGCCTGTGAGAAACGGCATGGCCGCTGTGACAGCGTTTGCGGCTTCTCCGCTTTCGTCCCAACCAATGGCGACGCTGGTGCCGACACTGGTTGTGGCCTGGGCCGGCGCCAAAAGGACCGGCCGCCCTTCCGCCAACATGCAGGTTTCAAGCGCATTGGGACCGGATGTCTGGTCTCGTGCAGACGCATCGGCGACAATCACAAGATCGGCGAGGCGGCTTTCTGCGGCGATGACCTCAGCGGTGCGACCAGCTTTTACGCGAATGCGAGCAGAGGCGCTGCCCGGTGTTGTTTCGTCTGAGAGCGCGAGACCTGCCTCTTGCGCGGCCTTGCCCGCAGCATTGCGGCACTGAGCTTCCGCGTCATCTGCAGCCTTGCGCGCTGTTTCAATGATGTCCTCAACAACGGGGCCGGAAATGCCCTCACCCAGATACGGCAATGCGTCGGTTGGGTTGGGACGCACGAACAGAATGTCAGCCTGCGCACCGAAACGCTTGGTCAAAGCAAGGCCGGTGGTCAGCGCCGCACTGTCTGAGGCTGAACCATATAGAGGGCACAAAATTCGTTTGATGGACATGTCGGTTCCGTTTCGGTGCTGGATAATGTGTGTTTGATAAACATGCAGAGCAGCACTGTTTCAAGTGTCATCCTGCGGCATCCCTAGACGCCATGATATGGGTCAACTTTGCGCCAAACTCAGCCGCTCGAACAGGGCAAATATCACCCCGCAGTCGACAATGAGCCAATGTGTGCGTAGTCGTAGCACTCGCCCTTTCGCTTGCCGCGCAACCATCGGAGAAATTCCCTGCCCCCCAAAAAACAACCAGAGATGCCGCGTGCGTGGCAGCGGATGTTGAGTGGCCGACGGCTGGACCTTATCAACCCGTCGGCGCTGGATGTGGAGATTGAAGACATTGCCCATGGGCTGGCCCGTGTCGCGCGCTGGAATGGTCAGACTGTCGGCGACCATGCCTATAGCGTTGCGCAGCATTCCTTGCTGGTAACCGACCTGGCGCAGGCATTTGCCCCGGACTGGGACCAGACCAAATTGCTGGCAGCATTGCTGCATGATGCCCCGGAATATGTCATCGGCGACATGATCAGCCCTTTCAAAGCTGCTCTTGGTGTCGACTACCGTGACTTTGAAGGGCGGCTTGAGGCTGCGATCCATGTGCGGTTTGGCATTCCGATTAAGACCCCGAAGCATGTGGAACGAACAATAAAGCGGGCGGACAGGGTTTCAGCCTATTTGGAAGCAATTGAGCTCGCTGGCTTTGAGCCTGACGAAGCGGCCAAAATCTTTGGTCGTCCGCGCCTCACACCTGCACAGTCGCGGGCTGCACGCCGATGGATCAAACCCATGCCTGCCGGTGAAGCTCAGATTGCCTATCTCAAGCGATTTGCAACTCTGGCAACCGCATGAGCGGTCAAAATTGCCTTTCAGAATCAATGCCTTCATAATGCTGCGGTTGAGCAAAAGGGGTATCTTATGGTTGTCGTCAACGCCCGCAATGCTGACTTTGGACGAGATTTGAGATCAGCGGAGACACTGACTGCATGGCTGCAGCTTCCGGACCATTGAACCCGAAGAGACAGGCATCTTTCGACGATACCTCGACGGCGGTCGTTGTGGGCCTGAATGCAGCGATTGTAACCGTTGCAGAGCAAGAGCCGCGCACCCTGATCGTCAGAGCACAAGGCCCGCAGTCCGCTCACCACTCAGACCAATGGGATGCGCTGCCTTTTGGCCCATTTGACCCGCTTGCGCACCGGACGATGGCGACAGGTCTGCATGCCTGGGTGCGCGAGCAGACGGGCCTTGATCTTGGATATGTTGAACAGCTCTATACTTTTGGTGATCGAGGTCGCAATCGCCTGCCGGACGACATTGGGCCGCACATCATCTCTGTCGGCTACCTGGCTTTGGTAAGCGCAGACGAACTTGGACAGGATGCCGCCGCCGCGGAGAGCGGCTGGCGCGGTTGGTACAGCTATTTCCCTTGGGAGGACTGGCGGCAGTCCCGTCCGCGCATTATCGACGATGCGATTGCCCCATTGGTAACCGAATGGGCCGACAGCGCCGAAACTCAAGCATCTGCCGCACAACGCAGCCAGAGGCTAAATCTGTGTTTCGGGCTTGGCGGTGTCTCCTGGGATGAGGAGAAAGTTCTAGAGCGGTTTGAGCTGCTGTATGAAGCCGGACTGGTGGATGAAGCAGCCCGTGATGGGCGCCAGAACGCACGGCGCAAACTGGAGATGTCTGAAGGCCGTCAGGACGTACCACCGCTCGGTGACCCCATGCAGCATGATCACCGGCGCATTCTGGCCACGGCCATGGGACGATTGCGTGCCAAGCTCAAGTACAGGCCCGTCGTCTTTGAACTTATAGAAGAACAGTTCACCCTGACCGAACTTCAGCGAACCGTCGAGGCCGTGATGGGGGTCAAGCTACACAAGCAGAATTTCCGGCGACTTGTGGAAAAAGCAGGTCTTGTTGAGCGGACAGGTCGGATGACAACGAACACCGGCGGACGTCCTGCAGAGCATTTCCGTTTCCGTCGCGAGGTCGTTACCGAAAGCGCAGCGCCGGGTATGCGTGTGGCTGCACCGCGGCGTAGCACCCGGAGTGCACCAACAGGCTAAACGCCCACTCTAGTCGCGTTTTGATTCTTTTGGCAGCACAGCTGAGTCCGCAAAAGCCTTCAAAATAGCCCTAGTTGATCCCGAGCTTTGTTGAAGAGTGCATTCGTTGGGGTCACCGGTTCACCACTTCATTCGCTCAGCGACATAGGACCATACGCTGCGAGACCAGAATATCCGCCGCCGCGCCTGAAACAGGTTGAGCTCACGGGACCTGTAAAACTGACCGAGTCAGAGTTTGTTTGTGGTCCCAAGTCGGTCCCTAGCCGTTTTGAGATGACGTAACCGGTTGGGGAACGACCTGCCGCCGGATGAGGATCACTGCGAAAAACAGGAAGCAAGCCAAGCCGACGGCGGCGGGGAACAGCACTGTTGTCCATGAATAGTTTTCCAGAGCAACAACTACGAAGCCGTTGCGCACGGCACCCAACGCGAAGAACTGCGCATTCTCCTCATAGGGCAATACCCACGACTTCCTGACCGAGGGGCCAAACCCCAAAAGGTCCACGATGGTCAGCACAAGGACGGCCAGAAACGGGTTTGAGGTGGCAAACCAAAGAGGCAATGCACTCAACGCCAAGATAAGGAACACCCAATCCATGAGCACGATGCTCTTGTCGGCAGATCGGGTGAGCGCCAAGACGGCAACCAGAAACGTTATCACGCCGGAAATGCCGATCGGCCAGGCGCCGATGCCGGCCCCGTCGGACAATTGCGCAAAGAACACAATGACGGTCCCGGCCGCCCAGATCATCCAGGAGAAGACGTGAGGCCGCACCTCATCTCGCAGGATCGAGCGGATGTAGATGTAAAAAAGGAAAAACGTCAGCAGCAATGCTGCTGCGCTGAACACTGTCTTGATGGTGGGAATGTCTTCCATTGCCAGAGAAAAGCACAAACGCTCACGTGGAGAGCAGGACCAAAAACGGATATCCCCGTTGCATCGAGCGGCAGCGCGCACTTGACGCTGGTCCATTCCGTGCCATTTACTCTACTTGACAGGAGTAATGCTCACTTGTAGCATTAGTCTGAAATTATTGGAGCGGAGTTGTGTCCGCCTTTTTTGCGGCCCCCTATATGCTCTAAATGAGCATAAGCCGCGTACCAGCCCCAAGGGAGGCCTGGCTATGACGATTGTGTATGAACGCAGTGCGTATGACGTCAGTGCAAATGACGGCGTCAAGAATGCCAAGGTGAAAAAGCCGGCAGCTAAGAAGCCTGTTCCAGACATCGAAGTTCCAGAGTACACCCCGGGCCTGGCCAAGGAAATGGCGCCGATGTATGCGCGCCTCTCAAAGGTAATCCCCTCTGTGGAGTGGCCGTTCTTTGCGCCGTACATCCACGAGATCAATCGCCTAAAGAAGCAGAAGAATGCGGTGATCCTGGCGCATAACTACATGACGCCTGAAATCTTCCACGGTGTCGCCGACATTGCCGGCGACAGCCTGCAGTTGGCGATTGAGGCTACCAAGGTCGAGGAACAGGTCATCGTCCAGTGCGGCGTGCACTTCATGGCGGAAACATCGAAGCTGCTGAACCCGGAAAAGACCGTGATCATTCCTGACGAGATGGCCGGCTGCTCGCTTGCCTCCTCCATCACCGGGGCAGATGTGCGCGCCATGCGTGAGGCCTATCCGGGTGTACCTGTGGTGACCTATGTGAACACCTCTGCAGAAGTGAAAGCAGAGACAGACATCTGCTGCACGTCTTCCAATGCGCTCAAGGTTGTTGAGAGCCTCAACACACCGCGCGTCATGTGCATTCCTGACGAGTATCTTGCGCGCAATGTGCAGAAGGATACGGACGTCGAAATCATTACTTACAAGGGCTCATGCGAAGTGCATGAGCGCTTTACGCCCGAGGAACTGCGCGAATACCGGGAGAACGACCCCGGTATCAAGATCATCGCGCACCCTGAGTGCCCGCCAAACGTGCTGGACGAGGCTGATTTCTCGGGCTCCACATCAGCAATGATCAACTGGGTGAAGGACAACCAGCCAAGCAAGGTCATGATGGTCACGGAGTGCTCCATGTCGGACAACGTGGCGGTAGAAAATCCCAATGTGAACTTTATCCGCCCGTGCAATCTGTGCCCGCACATGAAGCGGATCACTTTGCCGAAAATCCTCACCTCCCTGCACACCATGCAGGACGAGGTTCTGGTTGACCCGGCAATTGCCGAGCGTGCCCGGCTGCCGATTGAACGCATGATCGCGCTTAACAACTAGCCTGATCCCAATTGCGGAAGGCCTCTAAGCCAATGGCACAGGCCACCTCCACCAACAAAGAACACCTGGCCGGCGACGCACTCGTCGCCGGCGCGGGGCTTGCCGGCCTGTTTACAGCCTTGAAGCTCGCAGATGCCGGTCGCCAGGTAACGGTACTTGCTGGTATTCCCCGCAAGGGCGGTGCAACGTCCACATGGGCGCAGGGCGGCATTGCGGCGGCGCTTGGGCCAGACGACGCAGTACAGCTGCATGTTGCCGATACACTTGCCGCCGGAGACGGGCTGGTCGATGAAGCAGCTGCTCGTGTCTTGGCGGAAGACGCCCCTGCGCGGATCGCCGACCTCGAGGCGCTCGGCGTACCGTTTGACAAGAAGCCGGACGGCTCTTTTTCACTCGGCCGCGAGGGTGCGCATTCGCGCAATCGCATTGCCCATGTTGGCGGCGATGGTGCCGGTGCTGCCATCATGGCTGCGCTTGGCAACGCAGCATCAGCCCACGACAACATCCATGTTGTATCCGGCTGGCATGCCGCTGACCTCTTTGTGGAAAACGGTGTTGTCTCCGGGCTTGTCACACGTGGCGGTGTTGAGCCAGACGCCCCGATGCTCGTCTTTCGGGCAGACGCCACGGTACTGGCAACGGGCGGTGTCGGCGCGCTTTATGCTGTAACCACCAATCCGACTGGCTCACGCGGCCACGGCATCGGGCTGGCGGCGCGGGCGGGCGCACTGGTAAGTGACGTTGAGTTTGTTCAATTTCACCCAACAGCTATTGCCTGCGCGGAAGATCCCGCTCCTCTGGCAACCGAGGCGCTGCGCGGAGAAGGCGCAACGCTTCTAAAAGCAGACGGCACCCGCCTGATGGAGGGTGTGCACCGTGACCTTGAGTTGGCGCCGCGGGACATTGTGGCTCGCGAAATTGCTACGGAGATCGCACGTGGCGGCACGGTATTGCTTGATTGCCGAGCGGCCGTTGGTGATCGCTTCCCTAAGAGGTTTCCATCCGTTTACGCGGCCTGCCAGCGCAATGGTATTGACCCAATGACAGGCGCTATTCCAGTTGCCCCAGCCGCGCACTATCACATGGGCGGCGTTGTCAGCGATCTGACGGGAGCGGCAAGTCTGCCGGGGCTCTATGTGTGTGGCGAGGCCGCTCGCACGGGGGCCCATGGCGCCAACCGGCTTGCCTCCAACTCGCTTCTTGAATCGATTGTGTTTGGTGCCCGCATCGCTAACGCCATAGCCGCGAACGGCGCGTCAGCGCGGGTGCCGACAAGCACCCCAAGTGGTGGGGCTGTGCCTACCGGCCCCGATCCCCATGCTTCTGAGATCAAGACATTGCGCGAGAGCATGAGCCAAAATGTCGGCGTCGCACGCGATGCAAGTTCATTGGAAGAGACGTTGTCGCTGATACGGGACCTCGAAACCCGCGCACTGCCGGAAGCAAGCGGCTACCGCAACATGCTCGCAGCTGCTCATCTGATTGGTGCAGCCGCCTACCGCCGTCATGAGAGCCGGGGTGGCCATAGCCGCCTCGACTATCCGCAGACGGATGAGGCGCTGGCGCACCCCATTCCCCTCACACTGGCGGAGGCATTTTCCACGTGCGCCGCGCCTGCTACCAAAACGGCCTGAGCCAATGATCGACTCCAACCTCCCTCCCATGCCTCGCCTCATTGTCGAACCCGCCGTGCGCAACGCCCTTCAAGAAGACCTTGGGCGTGCCGGTGATATCACGACGGACTACGTGGTTCCGTCAGACACACGGGCACAGGCACGCATTGCAGCGCGGGCGTCAGGTGTGGTCTCCGGGCTAGATGCGGCCCGCATAGCCTTCCGGATGGTTGATCCGGATCTGATGATTGGCATTGAACGACGCGACGGTGACATGATTGAGCCGGGCGACACGATCTGCCACCTGGATGGCAAGGCGCGTTCCATTCTCACCGCAGAACGGGTTGCGCTTAATTTCCTTGGCCACATGTCAGGCATCGCGACGGCGGCACATGGGATGGCCAAGCTCATTGCGCATACCAAGGCGAGGGTGACCTGCACCCGCAAAACGACACCGGGGCTGCGCGCATTTGAAAAACACGCCGTGCGCAGCGGTGGCGGAGCCAACCACCGGTTCGGGCTCGATGACGGCCTGCTTATCAAGGACAACCACATTGCCGTGGCGGGCGACGTGACAGCTGCCATTGAAGCGGCAAGGTCTCAGGCCGGACACATGGTCAAGATCGAGTGTGAGGTGGATACGCTGGAACAGCTGGCGGAAGCACTGGATGCAGGAGCCGAGGCCGTTCTGCTTGATAACATGTCGCCTGATGTTCTGGCGGAAGCCGTAGTCATCAATGCCGGTCGTGCAACGCTTGAAGCGTCCGGCGGTATTACGGCTGAGACGATTGTTGGCGTCGCGGAAAGTGGTGTCGATCTCATATCAGTTGGCTGGCTGACTCACTCCGCACCCTCACTGGATCTGGGACTGGATATCGATTTCGGCGACTGATCGCCCTACACTCACCTGAATAAAACAAACTCAGGGAGAGCAGGCATGTCCAAATCCAACGGGCGTAAATCCATTTTTATCACCGGAGCCGCCAGCGGGATGGGCCTTGCGACAGCGCAGCTTTTTGCGGGCAAGGGCTGGTTTGTCGGCGCCACGGATGTCAACGAGGCCGGCCTCAAGGCACTTGAGAGCGAAATTGGCGCAGAGAATTGCTTCATCTCCACGCTTGATGTGACCAATGGCGACCAGTATGCGGACGTGCTCAACGCCTTTGCTGCGGACACTGACGGCACGCTTGACCTTCTCTTCAACAATGCAGGCATTGGTGCCGGCGGTTTCTTTGATGAGATGACGTTTGATGACGTCATGGCAGTTGTGAACGTCAATTTTGTTGGCGTGATGCGTGGCATTCACCTCGCATATCCACTGCTCAAAGCGACGCCCAACTCGCTTTGCTTCACGACATCATCGTCGTCCGCTACGTTCGGCATGCCGGGCATCGCCGTCTATTCAGCGACCAAGCATGCGGTGAAAGGACTGACAGAAGCACTGTCCATTGAGTTTGCTCGGCACGGGGTGCGCGCGGCAGACGTTCTGCCGGGGTTGATTGATACGCCCATCCTCCCGGACGGGACGCAGGACAATGCTCCAAGCGAAGGGACATTCAGGCTGATGCCAGCTTCATCCGTTGCGGACAGTGTTTGGGACGCTTACCACACGCCGGAGAAACTGCACTGGTATGTGCCCGAAGAGATCGGCGATCTGGACAAAGCTGCTGGGAACACACCAGAACTCGTCCGAGAGCAGATCAAAAGCACTGGACCGCTGGCGGCTGTCATACGGGAAATGGAAGAGCAGGCCGCGGCGGGCCAATAGACCCGCGTAGAACAGAAATAGCCAGGCAAAATGCCTGGCTTTTTGACTAGTAGTCCCCGGGCCGGTCTTAGCTTTCCTGGGGCGCGTGCCGGTTTACCCAGCGATAGAAGATGTGCTTCCCGACCGTTGTGGTCTCGCGCAGCGTCGGCGCCCAGTAAGGGGACACATAGTCTGCATGATAGTGGGTGGCATTCCCCGTCACGTCTTCCCACTCGACGTCCAGCATGACGTAACTTGCGAGGTTCCGGGATTTTTCCCATGCTCCCGCTTCCGCTGCGACATCACGCAGGCCGTCGCACGTCCAGGAGAACTGGCAACCGGTCGCAAGGTGAGAACCCTGATAAACGACGCCGCAAATCGTGCCGGGGTACCGCCAGTCATCGACCCGGGTCAGCACGACCTCGGCAACTGCGAGCTTACCTTTGTCACCTTCGCTGCGTGCCTCGAAGTAGATGGCTTCGGCAAGGCATTTGTGCTCGCGCTCAAGCTGCTTGCGGGAAAGACCAGCAAATTGCTCAGCAAGACGGTCGCCGCCAGCGATCTGAACCGCGTTTTCCACCACGGCATAGAATGTTGGATCACTCATGGATTTGGTGACGGCTGGCAACGTCATGACCGGCGCGCTGAGGCGACCACCGGCAACGCGGGCACGTGCCTTGGCACTGACGGCCCGAACTGTCGGCGTGTCACTTATGCTTGCGGATTCGGTGGATGACGTAAACACACCGGACGTACCGGGTACAGCACCCACGGCTACTGCGCCAAGGGCCACAAAAAGTGCGGCGGCGGTTGATGCTGCAGCCATACGGCGGGTGCTTTGTTCTGCGACAAAGGCCCGAATGTTCGTCAAAACGGTGTCGAAGCTCTTAGGCATCGTCCTGTCTCCAAACTTCAATGTCTTGCCCGGCTTGCCGGACAAGTGGCGTGAACGCGGCCGGGGCGCGCATTTCTGCGCTTCCCTCACAAACCATCTTCACGCCCCCAAAAACAAACAGGCTCGCTTGCCTGCAATCTCACTTCGGCACGTCATCTTCTGACGTGTGCCGATATGGGCCTGGAAATCGGAGAAAATCGGCGGAAAGCTTCCCTAGCCTCGCCCAATCCGTCCAGCCCGTTCTCATGTCAGGCAATCCGTGTGCCATCCGTGTTCTGGATGATGGCGGCCCGACTGGAATCTCGCGTCGCGTTCCTTCGTTACAGGAATGTAAACAGGAACACTGTGATGCGGGAGATAGCATTTAGGTTTGGGGGCTTCAACCCGGTTCGAGTCACGCCGACGTGATTTCATATAAGTTTTTGTAATTAAAGGGAAATCAGCGCGCAACTCCGCCATGCACGAGGCGCAGAGCGTTCACTATTTGTTGCACTGCACAATCATATATACGCAGGTTTCTGCGATATTTGTTGCAGCGCAGCAATCCAAGCTCGATACGCGCGAATCAAGCCTGAAGAGCTGCCTGGGCGGCCGCCAGGCGAGCAATCGGCACCCGGTAGGGAGAGCAGGATACATAGTCGAGGCCAACGCCTTCGCAGAAGCGGACGGACTCAGGGTCGCCGCCATGTTCACCGCAAATGCCCAGCTTGATATCGGCTCGGCTCGCACGCCCGCGTTCGGCGCCGATCTTCACCAGTTCGCCCACACCATCCGGATCAAGCGACACAAACGGGTCCTGCTCGATCAGGCCCTGATCCTGATAGGTCTTGAGGAACATGGCTGCATCGTCGCGGGAGATGCCATAGGTGGTCTGGGTGAGGTCGTTGGTGCCAAAGGAGAAGAACTCGGCCGTTTCCGCAATGTGACTGGCCTGCAGCGCAGCGCGGGGCAGCTCGATCATGGTGCCGACCAGATAGTTCAACTTCTTGCCGGTTTCCTTCTCGACGTCTCCGGCGATTGAGACGATACGTTCCTTGAGGGTGTCCAGCTCCTGCTTCATGGCAACGAGCGGGATCATGATTTCAGGTGTCACCGGGGCGCCGGTCTTTTCCGCTGCCGCAATGGACGCTTCAAAGATAGCGCGGGCCTGCATCTCGTATATTTCCGGATAGGAAATGCCAAGACGGCAGCCGCGGTGGCCGAGCATGGGATTGAACTCATGGAGTTCATGAGCCCGTTGCTTCAGTTTGGCGGCATCAATACCAGAGGCGGCCGCTACCTCGTCCAATTCATCATCCGTCTGCGGAAGGAATTCGTGCAGGGGCGGATCAAGCAGCCGGATGGTCACGGGCAGCCCGGACATGATCTCGAACAAATCCGTAAAATCCTTGCGCTGCATGGGCAGGATCTTGTCCAGAGCGGTCTTGCGGCCAGCCTTGTCATGCTCATCCGCCAAAATCATCTCACGGACGGCAACTATGCGCTCGGCTTCAAAGAACATATGCTCGGTCCGGCACAGGCCGATGCCTTCTGCACCGAACTTACGGGCGGTTTCCGCATCCGCAGGCGTTTCTGCATTGGTGCGCACTTTCATGCGCCGGGCTTGGTCTGCCCATACCATCAGCTTGGCGAAGTCACCGGAGAGCTCGGGCTGCAATGTCGGTACTTCGCCGAGAATGACATGGCCCTTGGCGCCGTCGATGGTGATGATGTCGCCTTCTTTCACGGTCTCCCCGTTCACGCTGAACGTCTTGGTGGCGTAATCCACCCGCACGGAGCCCGCGCCGGACACACAGGGACGGCCCATGCCGCGGGCAACCACGGCTGCGTGGCTCGTCATGCCGCCGCGCGTGGTAAGAATGCCTTCAGCGGCATGCATACCGTGAATATCTTCCGGACTTGTTTCGATCCGCACGAGGATGACGCGCTTGCCTTCCTGCATGCATTCGACGGCGTGCTCTGCCGTGAACACGACGGCACCGGAGGCGGCACCGGGCGAGGCCGGCAGGCCAGTTGCAATGACATTGCGCGGGGCGTCGGGATCAAGGGTCGGGTGCAACAGCTGATCCAAGGACGCAGGGTCAACGCGTAACACGGCTTCGTTTGACGTGATGAGATCCTCATCCACCATATCGCACGCAATCTTGAGCGCGGCCTTGGCAGTGCGCTTGCCGCTTCGGGTCTGCAGCATCCATAGCTTGCCCTGCTGGACAGTGAACTCAATGTCCTGCATGTCGCGGTAGTGGCCTTCCAGCTTCTTGTAAATGTCCACGAGCTGGCCAAAGACGTCCGGCATGGCTTCTTCCATGCTCGGTTCAGACGCGCCTGCTTCGATGCGCGACTGTTTGGTGAGGTTCTGCGGCGTGCGGATGCCGGCCACCACATCTTCGCCCTGGGCATTGATGAGGAACTCGCCATAGAACTGTCTGACGCCCGTAGACGGATCACGGGTAAAGGCCACGCCCGTCGCTGACGTATCGCCCATATTGCCAAACACCATGGCCTGGACGTTGACGGCAGTACCCCAACTTTCAGGAATATTGTGCAAGCGGCGGTAGGTGTCAGCCCGGTCATTGCGCCAGGAGCCGAATACTGCCGAGATCGCGCCCCAGAGCTGGTCGCGCACATCCTGCGGAAAAGGCTGGCCCAGCTCGCGCTCAACAGCCGCCTTATAGTGGCCGATGATGTCTTTCCAGTTGTCGGCGGTGAGCTCAGTGTCGAGCGTCAGTTCGTTGTCTTCCTTGAAGGTCTCAAGGATTTCCTCGAAGTGATAATGGTCCACGCCGAGCACGACGTCTGAATACATCTGGATGAAGCGGCGGTAGCTGTCCAAAGCAAAACGCTCATCTCCGGACAGCTTGGCCAGTGCGCCGATGGTCTCATCATTGAGGCCAAGATTCAGCACCGTGTCCATCATGCCGGGCATGGACGCCCGGGCACCGGACCGGACAGAAACCAGCAGCGGATTGGCCGTGTCGCCAAATGTGGCGCCTACAAGGGACCCTACATGTTCCAGCGCTTTGTCCACCTCGCCTGCCAGTTCATCCGGGTACTGACGGTCATTGTCGTAATACGCCGTGCACAGCTCGGTGGTGATGGTAAAGCCCGGCGGCACCGGCAAACCCAGATTGGACATTTCAGCAAGGTTCGCGCCCTTGCCGCCCAGAAGGTTGCGGTCGCTGGCGGACCCTTCCGCCTTGCCGTCGCCGAAGCTGTACACCCACTTGGTCATGGTTACTCGCCTGTCTTGCGGTGTGATTTGAGATTGTGAATGAAGAGGAGCGGTTTGCGGGGCTCTGCAGCGGACACGGGCCGCGCAGGGTTTACCTGTCCTGGAGTCCCAGAGACCCTCCGGTCAAGCCGGAGGGAAGCCGGGAACAAGACGAACCGCTGTCCCTCCGGCTTGACCGGAGGGTCAATCGGAGCAGATGCAAACTCTATCACGTCAGCCATCGCCTAACCCTCTACCTTGGAGAAGTCCGCGACCGTGTGAAGCGCATCACGGATTTGCGCGAGCAGCTTCAGCCGGTTTTCACGCAGCGCGGGGTCATCTGCATTGACGGTGACATCGTCGAAGAACAGATCAACCGGCCCTCGCAACTGTGCCAGGGCCGCCATGGCACCTGCAAAATCTTCCTTCGCCACTGCTTCGCGGGCGATGCCGGTCGCAGCGTCAATGGCCGCATAAAGATCGCTCTCGGCTTTTTCGGCAAACAGTTCCGTATTGGCAGCACCGGACGCAGATTTGCCGTCCTTCTTTTCCTCAATGCGCAGGATGTTAGCGGCACGCTTGTAGCCAGCCAGCAGGTTGGCACCATCATCGGTTGCCAAGAAATCTGACAGCGCATTGACGCGCTGGACGATCAGCCAGAGGTCATCGTGACCCTCCATGGCGAAGACAGCGTCCACAAGGTCGTGCCGGGCACCACGGTCACGGAGATAGACCTTCAGGCGGTCTGCAAAAAATGAGAGAAGATCAGGAAGCACATCTGAACATGGAGCAAGGTAAGCGTAGTTCTTTTCCTCGAACATGTCTTTATCAAGCTCATCAAACGGATTCTTGAGGCCAATGGCCCTTAGGGCAATCCACCAGTATGACTTATCCGGTGCGGACACATCGCTGATGTCAAAACCGTTCTCGCTAAGCTCTCTGCCTATACCCACAATATCTCCATCGGTTCGCCTAAAACGCAGCGCGGAGTACTTATCGTACCGGCGAAGTAGGTTTTGATGAGATAGGCTCAGATATTTCGTAAGATTCAGTCGGACCTCAGATTCTAAAATTGTTCGGATGACACCAAGTGCTGCACGACGCAGAGCATAAG
>ERZ1740067.964-NODE-964-length-21256-cov-6.609594_pt1 | contig 21256 bp, 22 predicted proteins | sample MGYA00581736_ERZ1740067 | MGnify/ENA primary metagenome ERZ1740067 (study PRJEB43018, sample SAMN04849236) | marine metagenome | isolation source: floating plastic debris | place: Pacific Ocean | collected 2008-08-27 | study: EMG produced TPA metagenomics assembly... | reverse complement strand
ATTAAACGAACTTAGTAGGCGTACCGCCTCTGCGGACAGAAGTAGTACGACTGTCAGATATGTCTATCAACCAACATTTTTATCGCTTTGCTCCCTAAAGTAAACTAAAATACTCAGGAATACGGTCAAAGACCATCGTTTCGGAGATATGCATGCACCCTCTCTTCGCATCCGCTGTGGTTGGTGTGTTGGCATGTCTCGCAACGCAAGCATCCGCACGTATACAGGACGACGCTGACGATCTGATTTGCCCGGAGATCCCTGCGCACGCGCGAGATGCGGCGCAAGCCGGTGATCCTGATGCCCAATTCAGCATCGGATTAGGCCTGACAGACGGACTGTGTGGCTGGGAAGAGGCGTTTATCCGCGACGGCCTGCACTGGCTAGAGCGCGCCGCCCAGCAAGATCATCCGCTGGCTGCGGCCCGCCTTGCTGTGATCTATGAAGAAGGCGTTCTTATCGCTGAAAGCTCTGCAAAAGCGTTGCGATTTTACGAAATAGCGGCCAATGGCGGTCATGTTCCATCGCAAAACAGACTTGGCTTGCTACTGGTCAGTTCAGCCAAGACACTGACGCAGCAAGAACAAGGTCTTTTCTGGCTGGGCGCGGCGGCGGATCAGGGCGATGGTACCGCTGCGGCAATGATAGGGCTGTTTTACGCACGCGGCTTGCACGGCGTCATGCGCGACGATTGCCTTGCGCTTGACTGGTATGATGCCAGCGCACTTTTGGGTGCGCCTGTGCCCCTGAATGATCTGCGATCTGAAATACCGGCCGCGGTTGCTCTGCAGTGTTAGGCGGGATTACGCCGTCAAAGCATCAGACGGTTTGCGCGCGCGGTGATATCGCCAAGCCACGGCGACAAAACCTACTCCAGCAGCAAAGGCGATCAACAGCGCAATCACCTGGACCCTCAGCGGGGCAGTTTGCGATTGGATGGCAAGCGTCGGGTTTGGGCCGACAAGGGTCTGATAGGTGACGTCATTCAGTTTGTCGGACGTGTAGTCGCGGATTTCGACGGTCAAAGGGCTGTCGAGCGCATTCGGCAACTGGAACGTCATCCCTTGATTGGGTCGATCGGCATAAGCGATAAAGCCCGCATAAAGCTGAAGGTCCGCTAACGTGATCGGACCCGCTGGCGCGGGGACCGTACAAACCGCAATCGCAATCATACCGTCTAGCGGTGTCTGCAGGGGCAGCGCATTTGCCTTGGGATGCACCATCAGGGACATCGCCTCGAAGACAATATCATCGCCATCAAGACGCGCGTCCATATTAGCAAAAAGGGTGTCGCCAATATCGTACGTGCCTTGTCGCAAAGGCTCAAAGTCAACCGTGCCGCTGTCGTTCTCAAAGGCCTCTTTCGGCAGGGCAAAAACATCCTCTACCCGCTCGGCAGAGATCGTGAAATACATCTCAATCGCATCATCCTGCCTGTCGAGTACCAAGGTCATGTCCGCCGCCGCAGCAAGGCTGGGGACTGCAAGCGCCCCTGCAAATGCAGCATTTCTGAGATGGATCATCAAAGCGCGCAACAGCATCAAACACTCCTTCCACAACGTGCGAGGCTGGCTGTCTGACGGATAGCTGTCTTTTTCAAAACATTTGGCATGATCGCTCACAAGTCAACTTTCTGCAACTTTGCACTTAATGGAAACAACTGTGCAGTCAAATAACACAAGCCAATGTGATCGCCGATACATCCGCAAACGGCATAGAGCCGCCTGCATTTCCAGCCTTGAGCCTGCGAAGCGCGCCCTCTAAGGCAAAGGGATGTTGATCTACCGCCTTCTTATCAGCCTTGTCGGGCCCTTGCTTTGGGCGCACCGAATCTGGCGTGCAAGTGGCGCGGTCGAGGCGATCTGGCCCGCACAGCCGACAAAGAGCGATGGCAAGACACTCTGGGTTCACGCCGCAAGCAATGGCGAAATCACATCGGCCAAACCTCTGCTTGTGGCGCTGCTGGGGCAAAGCCCTGATCTGAACCTTCTGATAACCGTAAACACGCCCAGCGCCGTTAAAGCAGCGCGCGAGTGGGATCTGCCGCGCACACAAGTCACCTATGCGCCCATTGATCTGCGCTGGCGCATCGCGCGCCTGATTGATGCGCTAGACCCTGCTGCAATCCTGATCGTCGAAAATGAGTTCTGGCCAAACAAAATAGTTCTCGCACAAGACCGTGGACTGCCAGTTCTGGTTGCAGGCGCACGCCTGTCGAAAACCTCGGCCCGGCGGTGGCGCTTTCTGCCACGCCTTGCCCGCCGCATGACCCAGGCCATCACGGCGCTGTCGCCTCAAGACCCGGCATCGGCAGAACGGTTCTGTGCTTTAGGCTTGCCTGCAGACAAGCAACTGCCCGAACTTAACCTCAAGCTTTTCTACACTGCCCCCGAGGTCACGGCGCCACCAACGGACCGGGCACAGACTATTCTTGCAGCCTCCACACATGACGGCGAAGACGTGCAGGTCATTGACGCATTTGCGGCAGCCTACCGCCTGAACCCAAAGCTTCGTTTGATCGTCGCACCGCGCCATCCGCGTCGGGCTTCGGCGATAATCGAAGCTGCAAAGCGCCATGATCTGGAACTGGCCCAACGCAGCACGGGTGCCACGTTCGACGCGGACACCGCGATCTGGCTGGCCGACACGATGGGTGAAATGGCCTTATGGTATAACGCAGCAGCCCTTTGCTTTGTCGGAGGCTCTTTGGTCGCAAAAGGTGGGCACACCCCGTTTGAGCCCGCGGCACATGGCATGGCCCTGCTGACCGGACCAAATATCGAGAATTTCGAGCCACATTTCCGCGCGCTCCATGCCGCCGGGGCGGCCGATATCGTGCAGGACGTCAACGCGCTCAAGGATGCTTTTATCGCGCTGCCCAACACTTCAAAACTGCGTAAAATGGGTGCTGCAGCGCACGCCTATCATGCGCAAAAAGGCAGCTTTGATCCTTTGATCCAAGCCATTTTGCAAAAACTGTAAGCAAACAAACCTTCCAAAAGGCACAGCTTTGCAAGGCGTTAGCCCGCGCGCAGAAGTCGGGCCGCTTGATCTGCGCGCAGCCAATCCACCCGATCACGGACTTGCGGACGCACGGCCCCTTCGCGCGGTGCATCGCGCAATGTCATGCTCCAATGCGCCGGTCGATCCCGGCCCCGCCGTGCACCATCCCAACGCAACGCCTCGAGGACATCCTGCGCCGGACTGGGCAAAATATCAGGTGGCGTATGCCCGTTCAAAACACCCCAAACGCCCGTCCAAAGCCGGCCGACGCTCCAAGGGTTGTACCCCCCACCACCCAGTACCAAGAGCCGCGCCGCACCCAGCGCCTTCAATCCCGCAACAATCGCCCAATGAGCGTTGTTTGACAGCTCTAGCTTAGAGAGCGGGTCTTCTTCCACGGCGTCTGCCCCACATTGCAGCACAATGGCGTCAGGTTCGAAATCTACCACCAGCGGCAGGATCAATTTCTCGCGGATCAGCGCCATTTCGGTGTCGTTCATGCCGCGCGGCACAGGCAGGTTGTAGACCTGCCCGACCCCCCGATCGGTCAGCGCACCGGTCCGCGGCCAGCGGCCCTCCTCATGCACCGAAATCAAAAGTGTGTCTGGATCATCGGCAAAGCCATGCTCGACCCCATCGGCATGATGCGCGTCAATATCCACATAGGCCACGCGCCGCGCGCCGTTGCGCTTGAGTGATAAGATCGCAAGCACTGGATCGTTCAGATAACAAAACCCGTTGGCATAGCCCGGCATGCCATGATGCGTGCCACCACCCGGATGATAGATAATCCCGCCATCCCGCAGCAACTCACCAGACAACAGCGATGCACCTGCAGCCGTCGCAGGCCGTCGGTAAACTTCGGGATAAATCGGGTTCGACACAGTACCCAATTGGAACCGTTTGCGATCCTCGTCCGAAATCTCCTGTGAAATTTCTGCGGCTTGAAGGGCGGCGACATAGTCCCGCTCGTGCCAGACATGCAGCGCTTTGGGTTTGGCGCGGGGCGAGTTGATATACTGCGCATCTGGCAGCCACCCCAACGCCCGGCTCAAATCCATCGCGGTCGAGACGCGCGGCACCCGCAAAGGATGCCACTCCCCATAGCTCGAGCCGCGATATATCTCGGATCCCAGAAACAGCGGCGTGCCAGAGCTTGGAACAGAGCCTACGTCCAAGCTCAAGATGTCAGCTGCCCCTCAATCGCGCGGACAAGCTTGGGGGCGTTGGGCCGGACGTTCGACCCGAAGGCCTCGACGAACTGCCCGTCTGTGCCGATCAGAACCTTGTTGAAATTCCAGCGCGGCGTGAAGCCATGGCGCTCTCGCAGCCAAGCGTAGAATGGGTGCGCGCCTGATCCACGAACAGACGTGATTTCGGTCATCGGAAGCTCAAGCCCAAAGGTCATCTCGCAAAATTCCTTGACCTCTTCGGCGCTGCCAAGCTCTTGGCGGAAATCACCGGATGGTACGGCCAAGACGACAAGCCCCTGCGCTGAATAGCGATCATACAAGGCCTGCAAGCCTTCATATTGATAAGTAAATCCACAAAGCGACGCGGTATTGACGACCAAGACAGGCCGCCCCGCCCAATCGCTAAGCCGGTATTCGCCGCCATCAATGGATGGAAACCGAAATGTGCCTGCCTCTGCAAAAGCTGGCGTGGCCATGCTGGCAGCAAAAGCGGCAAGTATGGTACGCCGTGTCCATACTGGGATCTGAGCTGTCATATTACCCTCTCTGCGTTCAACGTCTGTTAACCAAATGTGGTGCAAAAAGTCACAATCGGCGCACATTCTTGTGTGAAAGCTGCGTGAAATCACAGTTAGCTGTCGCAATCGCGCGCGAATGACGTATCCTATCACTACTCTCAGAAATCAAAGTAGACGTTGTAATCAAGAAATCCATGTCCCTCCTTCGCATGACCCAAAAGCCCATTTCCCTTGGGGACGCCGCAAAACGCGACGTCCGTACCCAGTTTGCCGCCCTGCCATTCCGGATTGTGCAGGATAAGGTGCAGGTCCTGCTGATTACCAGCCGTGGTACAAAACGCTGGATCCTGCCCAAGGGTTGGCCAATGGACGGTATGACCCCCGCCCAATCCGCCGCCGAGGAAGCCTTTGAAGAGGCTGGCGTGAAGGGTAAAGCCTTTGATATCTGTCTCGGGGTGTATTCTTATAACAAGGTAATGGCAGGCACGCCCGATCTGCCTTGTCTTGCAATGGTTTTCCCTCTCAAGGTCAAACGCGTTTTGTCAGAGTATCCCGAAAAAAGCGAACGCCGCCGCAAGTGGCTGCCGCTCAAACAGGCTGCCGATAAGATCAGCGAACCCGAACTGCGCGCGATCCTCAAAGGTTTTGATCCACGCTTGCTCAAGCTCTGAAACGCTTGATCGCTTTTGCAAAACAGTTACATCAAGGCCGTCCCTGTGAGCGTGAGGCCCTATGATCCGATTTGCGTTAAAATGCGAAAACGACCATCGATTTGAAAGCTGGTTTGCCTCTGGCACGGCGTTCGAGACGCTCAAGTCCAAAGGCCATGTGGCATGCGCGATCTGTGGCTCGGATCAAGTGGTCAAAGACATCATGGCCCCACGCGTCAGTACGGCCCGTACATCCGAACAACCACTTTCCGCGCCCGCAAATGCCGCCGAACAGGCCATCGCAGAGATGCGCAAACATTTCGAAGACACCGCCGATTACGTCGGCAAAAGCTTTGCAAAGCAAGCACGTGAAATCCACGATGGCACTGCACCAGACCGCGCCATCTACGGCGAGGCCAACGTCCAAGAGGCCAAGAAGCTTCTTGAAGATGGCGTGCCGGTTCTGCCGTTGCCCTTCACCCCCAACCGAAAGGCCAATTAGCCATGTCGATCCTGATTACAGGCGCAAACCGCGGCATCGGTGCGCAGTTGCTGCATCAGTATACCAATGCAGGCCGCCTCGCCCTTGGGACGGCCCGCCACCCTGAGGAGGGCTTGCTGCAACTTGATGTCGCAGATCCTGCCTCCGTCGATGCATTGGCCAAAACACTCGACAGCAAGACGATTGACCTGTTGATCTGCAACGCTGGCGTCTACCTCGATAAGGGCGCAAATCTGGCTGATGGCTACGGCGCTGATCTGTGGGCGCAAAGCTTTGCAGTCAACGTCACAGGGGTATTTCTGACGGTCCAGGCCTTGTTGCCGCATCTGCAATGCAGCAAGACCCCAAAGATCGCGATCATGTCCTCGCAAATGGCCTCGCAGGAACGTGCGCCCGGCGGCAGCTATATCTACCGCGCGTCGAAGGCTGCGGTACTGAACCTCGGTCGCAATCTTGCTACCGATCTGCATGATCTTGGCATTGCGGTGGGTATCTATCACCCCGGCTGGGTCTCCACCGATATGGGGGGCGGCACTGCCCCCACGACACCCGAAGCCTCTGCGGCTGGTCTCATCAAACGCTTTGACGCGCTCAGCCTTGAGACCACAGGCTGCTTCGAGACGTTTGAGGGCCACCCGCACCCCTACTAAGCTTTCGCTTTTTAGAAATATCCTGGGGGATCCGGCGGGCAAAGCCTGCTTACGGTGATTTGCTTCGCAATCCACATAACGTGCGACAGGTTTCCTTGAAACCTTTGTCCAGCGTGGCAACGCGTGCTGAAGGCACACGACGCAAAACCTTGCCCTCCACGGCCCCTTCCCATATGACCCCGGCCAGAACGTAAGGGACATCTGAAATGCCAGTTCTGGTGATGAAATTCGGCGGCACATCCGTCGCTACGCTCGACCGCATCAAACGCGCCGCCAAGCGGGTCGGCGTGGAAGTGGCCAAGGGCTATGACGTGATCGTCATCGTCTCGGCCATGTCGGGCAAAACCAACGAACTGGTCGGCTGGGTAAACGAGACGTCGCCCCTTTTTGACGCACGCGAATACGACGCAGTCGTCAGCTCGGGCGAGAACGTGACCGCAGGCCTCATGTCCCTGACCCTTCAAGAAATGGACGTGCCCGCGCGCAGCTGGCAAGGCTGGCAGGTACCGCTGAAAACGACCTCGGCCCATGCCTCTGCGCGGATCGAGGAAATCCCGACCGACAATATCAGCGCCAAGTTTGCCGAAGGCATGCGTGTGGCTGTAGTCGCGGGCTTCCAAGGCATCTCGCCCGAAGGCCGCATCACGACGCTGGGCCGGGGCGGCTCTGACACGACAGCCGTCGCCTTCGCCGCTGCTTTCGGGGCCGAACGCTGCGATATCTACACAGACGTCGATGGCGTCTACACGACCGACCCGCGGATCAGCTCCAAGGCGCGCAAGCTCGACAAGATCGCGTTCGAGGAGATGCTCGAACTGGCGTCACTCGGCGCCAAAGTCCTGCAAACCCGCTCGGTCGAACTGGCGATGCGCTATAAGGTGAAGCTGCGGGTGCTCTCCAGCTTTGAAGAACAATCAGACGAGGCAGGCACCCTTGTCTGCGATGAGGAGGAAATCATGGAATCCAATGTCGTCGCCGGTGTCGCGTATTCGCGCGATGAAGCCAAAATGACCCTGCTCTCCGTGGCCGACCGCCCCGGCATCGCCGCAGCCATCTTCGGGCCGCTCTCCGAGGCGGGCGTGAACGTGGACATGATCGTGCAAAACATCTCGGAAGATGGGCGCACAGACATGACCTTCTCATGCCCCACCGATCAGGTGAAGCGCGCCGAAAAGGCCATGGAAGACGCCCAGAAATCGGGCGAGATCAACTACCAGCAACTCGTCGCAGATACCGACGTTGCCAAGGTCTCGGTCGTGGGGATCGGCATGCGCAGCCACGCCGGTGTCGCTGCCAAGATGTTCGACGCACTCTCCTCTGAGGGGATCAACATCAAGGTCATCACAACCTCCGAGATAAAAATTTCCGTCCTAATTGATCGGAAATATATGGAACTTGCCGTGCAAGCCCTGCATGATGCGTTCGAGTTGGAGAAAGCAGCCTAAAGGGGCACCCCCCATTTCATGCCCGAAAGACTGGAAACCCAAAGCCGCAGGCTGTTGCAACGCTTGCGGGACACTCTGGCTGAGGACAGCGCAGGGCAGGCGCGGCTTGATCGCATCACCCATTTGATCGCCGATTCGATGCGCACGGAAGTGTGCTCGATCTATCTGTTTCGCGATCCTGAAACGCTTGAGCTTTGTGCAACCGAAGGTCTGAACCCCGAAGCCGTACACGAGACGCGGATGCGCCTTGGCGAAGGTCTGGTGGGCCGAGTCGCGAAACGCGGCAAGATCGTGAATACCGCCAACGCCCCCCAAGCGCCCGGCTTCCGCTTTATGCCAGAGACGGGCGAAGAGATTTATTCGTCCTTCCTAGGCGTGCCGATCCAGCGTCTGGGCGAAAGCCTTGGCGTGCTGGTCGTGCAGTCCAAAGACGCCCGCGAATACTCAGGCGATGAGGTTTATGCGCTGGAAGTCGTCGCAATGGTCATCGCCGAGATGACCGAACTTGGCGCGTTTCTTGGCGAAGGGGCGGCCCTCTCGGCGCGCCATCAGCAACCTGTTTTAATTCATGGCACCGTGGGTCAGGAAGGGGCTGCTGAGGGCAATGTCTACTTGCACGAGCCGCGCGTTGTCGTCACCAACCCGATTGCCGACGATCCAGAGGTCGAGGCACAGCGGCTGCGTGACGCTGTCGATACGCTCCGTGTTTCTGTCGATGACATGTTGGCGGGGGCCCGTACGAGCGACACTGAACAGCTACAAGTCCTTGAAGCGTATCGGATGTTTGCCAATTCCAAAGGCTGGATGCGCCGGATGGAAGAAGACATCTCGCGCGGGCTGTCTGCCGAAGCCGCGGTTGAGAAAGAGCAATCCGTCGCCCGCGCGCGCATGGCGCAAGCCAACGACGCCTACCTGCGCGAACGGCTCCATGATCTCGACGATCTGTCGAACCGTCTGCTGCGTATCCTGACCGGTCAGGGCTCTGACACAGGGGCCGAATTGCCCGAAAACCCGGTCCTCGTCGCCCGCAATATCGGCCCCGGTGAGCTGCTTGAATACGGCCGTTCCCTCAAAGCCATCGTGCTGGAACAAGGCTCTGTCGGGTCCCATGCGGCCATCGTCGCCCGGGCGCTGGCGATCCCACTGGTCATCCACGCCTCCAAGATCACGACAGAGGCTTTGAACGGCGATCACGTCATGGTCGACGGCGAACAGGGCATCGTGCATCTGCGCCCTGACGACACGGTCGTTACCGCTTTCCGCGACAAAATCGCGATGCTGGCCAAGGCGCAGGAACGCTACAGTTCCTTGCGTGACAAGCCCGCGCAGGCCAAATGCGGCTCTATCGTGTCGTTGCATATGAACGCCGGGCTTATGGCGGATCTGCCGTCATTGGCAGGCTCCGGCGCCGAAGGCGTGGGCCTGTTCCGGACCGAGTTGCAGTTTCTGGTGCGCAACCAGATGCCGCGCCGGGCTGAGCTGTCAGCACTTTATTCGCGCGTTCTGGATGCTGCCCAAGGCAAACGCGTGGTGTTCCGCACGCTTGATATCGGGTCGGACAAAGTGCTGCCCTATATGAAGCCCAATGACGAGCCAAACCCGGCCTTGGGGTGGCGCGCGATCCGGGTCGGCCTTGATAAGCCAGGCGTCATGCGGATGCAGCTACAAGCACTGATCCGTGCGACCAACGGGCGCCCGCTGACTGTGATGTTTCCTTTCGTTGCGCAATACGACGAGTACCGCGCGGCCAAGGCCGAGTTTGACCGCACGTTGGAACGTGAGCGCAAGCTGGGCCACATCTTGCCCGCCAGTGTCGAAGTCGGCGCTATGCTGGAAACGCCATCCCTTGCCTTCGCCCCGCAGCAATTCTTTGAAGAGGTCGAATTTCTCTCTATCGGCGGCAATGACCTGAAACAGTTCTTCTTCGCCGCTGACCGCGAAAACGAACGCGTCCGCCGCCGCTATGACACGCTCAATGTGAGCTTCCTGAGCTTTCTTGAGACCATCGTGCACCGCTGTCAGGCCACCAACACAGCGCTCAGCTTCTGCGGCGAAGATGCCGGTCGCCCGGTTGAGGCGCTGTGCTTTGCAGCTATAGGGATGCGCGGGCTGTCGATGCGCCCGGCCTCCATAGGGCCGGTCAAGCATCTGCTGCGCCAGCATGACCTGAACGAGGTCAAAGCCGTCATAGACGAAGCCCGCGACAGCGGCGCGCAATCTGTGCGCCCCGCTGTCATGGAGTATCTCGCAAAATCCTGAGCGCGCCCTGTGCCGGGCTTGCCCCGAGACCTCGGGCAGCAAAGGCCCCGGGTCCAACCCGGGGCGCGATGTCTTCAGTTCGGCGTCTTCAGTTCGGCGTCATGCGGTGAATTTCACCTTCATCAACCGCCGCGTATAGGCTGCCATCCGGCCCTTGCACCAGCGACCGGAACCGTCCTGCCGCCATCGGCAACGTCATCTCGGTCACATCAACAACCGATTGCCCGTCTTCAGACAGTTCGATCACGTCAATGCGCTGACCAATCGGGGTGCCACCAAAGCCGATCCCCATGACACCAACGACCATATGACCATCCCAGCTGCCCCATTGATCCCCTGTCAGAAACGCGGCAGAGGACGTCCCTTGCGACAGCCCGTGATTGTTCCAGATCGCAGGCATGGCATCAGGATACGTCGCCACGTCCGTCATCGGCATGAAAGCGGCCCGCGCAAACGGGTCCATCCCATCCAACTGGTTCGGCATGTAGCCGCAATAATTGTCCGGGCACTCTTCCCGCCCAGCCATACCGGGTCGCGGATCCCATCCGGCATTGCCGCCGGGGACAAGCACCGTGATTTCATCTGAATGCCACGGCCCATGCTCTGCCACGATCGGCTGGCCTGTGTCCGGGTGGAACGCGATACCCTGCACATTGCGATGCCCATAGGTGTAGACGCGCGGGTCGAACCCTTCGAGGGCGTTATTGTCGGGCGCAGCCGCCCCATCGCCGTCCACCCGCAGGATCTTGCCACCCATCATCGTCGGACTTTGCGGCACCTCACCATTATGGGTATCGCCTGTCGTGACATAGAGGAACCCGTCGCCCGGGTTGAACCGCAACCGCCCGCCATTATGCGCTCCGGGATCGCCAAAGGGATGATCCGTTGCAAACTCTTTGTACGGAATATCCTCAATGATATCAGTGCGATCCGCAACGTTTGCAAAGTCTTCGCTTAGCGTCATGCGCATCACGCGATTGGTCGGCGGGCTCGACAGAGTGGACGACGAATAGACATAGATCAGCCGGTTCTCTTCGAAATTCGGATCGAAGGTAACGCCGTTCATGCCAGCCTGACCTTCACAGAAAAGATCATCCGCGGTCGTGGCATACCCGTCCGTTCCGGTCATCCCCAAAAGCGCGGTGACATCACCCGAGGGCAGCATGACCGACAAACCCTGACATTTTTCAGTGAAAAGCATCGTTCCGTCTGGCAAAAACGCCATGTCCCAAGGATCTTGCAACCCTTCCAAGACGATAGTGTGTTCCAATGCTGTGGTGTTCATACCCGCCTCGGCGGGTCCTGAAACCCCAACAGCAAGCACACCGGCCAATGACGATAGGTACAATTTTGAGACACGCGACTGCATGGCTTCTTCCTCCCTTAGAATGTTAAGCTCAGACACCCGACGGCTGAGCCATTCTTCGCACCTACCCCTCCCGATTGTATAATCTAAGGTAACCTATTTGCCGCGCGCATCAATGAAACAGTGGCAACGACCTGTGAGAAGGGCTTTAAGCACCGCAGCCCATTGCGATTTTGAAAAGCGCGCTCAATGGATTAACATGACGCGGATTTTGTCTGACCCGGCCCGCCCATGCTCGCGACACCTGCCTTCAAGGACCCCGCAATCGCTGCCCGTTTCGACGCATTCGCCGACACGGATCGCACGAGCCTTCTAACGATCCGCAAACTGATCTTTGATACGGCCGACCACACACCAGGCGTCGGCCCGCTGCAAGAAGCGTTGAAATGGGGCCAGCCCGCGTATCTGACACCGCAGACAAAATCAGGCTCAACCATCCGCTTGGGCTGTCCGCAAAGCGGTGGCGTCGCGCTTTACACGCATTGCCGGACCAGCCTGATCTCGGACTTCCACGCGCTTTTTCCGCAAGATTTCTGCTACGAAGGCAATCGCGCCGTGCATGTCAGCACCCAAGCCCCATTGCCTCTTGGGCGCCTCGGTCTTCTGATCGCTAACGCGTTGACGTATCATCTGAGATAGAAGGCGCCACGTCCCCTCGGACATCCTCCCAAGCGTCTGCCTGCAACGCTAACCCCAGAACACGTTCCGGATTGGTGGGCGGCGGCATCACCACGCCGTCCAACATGGCAAACCCGAACTTTCCATAATACGGCGCATCCCCCACCAAAAGCACGCGCGCCCAGCCTGCCGCCTCTGCCGCTGCGAGGCTTTCGCGTATCAGCGCAGCGCCAAGCCCCTCACCCTGTCGTGTCGGATGCACGGCAATCGGGCCCAGCAACAGCGCGTCTGCGGCACCGACGCGCACCGGCCAATACCGGATCGCACCGCCCAACACGCCCAGATCATCGCGCGCAACGCGCGACAGCGCGGCCACCGGCGCAACCGCATCCCGCAATCGGTAAGACGACAACGCCTCGCGGCCCGGTGCAAAGCACAGATCGTAAAGGGCCTCGACCTCCCACCAATCCTCGCTCGTCTCCGCGTCAATCCGATACACCGCCTCAAGCCCCTCGTTTTTGGCTGGCATCGCGCCTAGCACGCCGCTACGCCTTGAGCAAACCGGAGACACCGTGATGTTCTACAAACCTCAAGACGGCCACGGCCTGCCCCATAACCCGTTCAACGCAATCGTTGCCCCCCGCCCGATCGGCTGGATCGCGACGCGTGGCGCAGACGGGTCGCACAACCTCGCGCCCTATTCGTTCTTCAACGCGGTGGCCTATGTGCCGCCGCAGGTCATGTTCGCCTCCACATCCGCCAAGGAAGATCGCGGGGACACCAAGGACAGCATCGCCAATATCCGCGACACGGGCGTGTTTTGCGTCAACATCGTCGAGTATGCAGCGCGCGACGGCATGAACCAGACCTCTGGCGCATGGGACAAGGACACCGATGAATTCGCGCTTGCTGGCATCGACAAAGCAGCGTGCGAGACCATCGACTGCCCGCGTGTGGCCAATGCCCCCGCATCGCTGGAATGTACCCTCACCCAAATCCTCCAGCTTCCCGGACCTGCCAATTTCGCCTGTTTCGGCGAAGTCACCGGCGTGCACATCCGCGACGACTGCCTGAAGGACGGTCATTTTGACATCACGTCGTTTCAAGCCCTCGCCCGGCTCGGCTACATGGACTACACGCGCATTACTGAGGCGTTTACCCTGAAACGCCCCGACAAATGAGTATTTTTACACAGATGAAAGCCCAATCGCTTTTCATTCCAGACCAGCCCGTTAGGCTAAGGAGCGGTGTAAGACGGAGACCCACATGACAGACACAGTGATCGGCATCATCGGCGGCTCGGGCGTCTACGAGATTGATGGTCTGGAAGGCGCGGAATGGACATCCGTCGACAGCCCGTGGGGCGCGCCCAGCGATGATCTGCTGATCGGGCATCTGGATGGGGTAAAGATGGTGTTTCTGCCACGCCACGCGCGCGGTCACAAGCTGTCGCCGACCACGGTGCCTTACCGCGCCAATATCGACGCGTTGAAGCGCGTGGGCGTGACAGATGTGATTTCCGTCTCCGCCTGCGGATCGTTCCGTGACGAGATGGCGCCGGGCGATTTTGTGATTGTCGATCAGTTCATTGACCGCACCTTCGCACGCGAGAAATCGTTTTTCGGCACCGGCTGCGTGGCCCATGTGAGCGTCGCGCACCCGACCTGCCCGCGTTTGGGGGATGCTTGTTTTGAGGCTGCTACGGCGCAAGGCATCACCGTCCATAAAGGCGGCACGTATCTGGCCATGGAAGGTCCGCAGTTTTCCACGCTGGCCGAGTCCAAGTTGTATCGAGAAGTCTGGGGCTGCGATGTGATCGGCATGACCAACATGCCCGAGGCGAAACTCGCCCGCGAGGCCGAGCTTTGCTACGCCTCCGTCGCGATGATTACCGACTACGACAGCTGGCACCCCGATCATGGCGAGGTCGACGTGACCGAGATTATCAAGACGCTCATGGGCAACGCTGACAACGCGCGGGGCTTGGTTGCGCGCCTGCCAAAGCTCTTGGGCAAAGACCGCGCACCTTGCGAACACGGCTGCGACCGCGCGCTGGAATTTGCGATCCTCACCCAGCCTGAAAACCGCGATCCGGCACTTGTTGCCAAACTCGACGCAGTCGCCGGAAGGGTTCTCTGATATGCCGCTTGATCTTTGGCTGGCCTTCGTCGCCGCCTCCACGGCACTGCTGCTGATCCCCGGCCCAACGGTTTTGCTCGTTCTCAGCTACGCACTGACCCAAGGCCGCAAGGTCGCCGTTGCGACCGCGACCGGTGTGGCTTTGGGCGACCTGATCGCCATGACGGCCTCTCTGATCGGCCTCGGCGCGCTGATCGCAACCTCTGCCACCGCCTTCACAATCGTCAAATGGGCAGGCGCGCTCTATCTGATCTATCTTGGCATCAAAATGCTCCGCTCTGCCCCCAAGCAAGGCGCCTCCCTGATGGAAACGGATGCCCACGCAACGCCCCGTCAAGCCCTTGGCCATACCGCGCTCGTCACAGCGCTGAACCCCAAAAGCATCGGCTTTTTCATCGCGTTCGTGCCGCAATTCATCAGCCCCGGCGCGGCCTACCTGCTCCAAGCGACAATCCTGATCGCCACTTTCGTGGGCCTTGCCGCAATCAACGCGCTCGCCTATGCGCTGCTCGCCGACAAGATGCGTCAGCAAATCCGCAGACCTCTGATCCTGCGCCGCCTCACGCAAGCAGGCGGCGTCACCCTCATCGGCATGGGCGCGCTCACCGCCACACTTCGCCGCGCAACCCCCTGAGATCCCATATGAAAACCGTCAAAGACTACATCCGCACCATCGTCGATTTCCCCCATGAAGGGATCATGTTCCGCGATGTCACGACCCTCTTCGCCGACCCGCGCGGCTTTCGCATGGCCATCGACCAACTGCTGCACCCCTATGCAGGCCAACCCATCGACAAGGTGGTGGGGCTTGAGGCACGCGGCTTCATCCTGGGCGGTGCCATCGCCCACCAGCTCTCTGTCGGCTTCGTCCCGATCCGCAAGAAAGGAAAGCTGCCGGGCACGACGATCTCTCAGGACTACAAACTCGAATACGGCGAAGCGATCGTCGAGATTCACGACGAGGCGATCCAGCCCGGTGAAAAAGTCCTTGTGGTCGATGACCTGCTCGCCACCGGAGGCACTGCCGAGGCGGGCATCAAACTCCTCGAACGCCTCGGCGCCGAAATCACCGGCGTCGCCGTCGTCATCGACCTGCCCGAACTGGGCGGTCGTAAAAAAATCGAAAGCCTCGGCGTCGACGTCCACACGCTTTGCGAATTCGACGGGCTTTAACTTCTTTTGTCCCAAAATACCTCGGGGTGCGGGGCAGAGCCCCGCGTGGCGACGCGGGCAAAGACGCTTACGGTGATTTGCTTTGCAAGTCCCCTGTCGCGCGACGGGTTTCTTTGAAACCCTTGCACGGCGCAAAACCTAAACAGGTAGAATGACGCCCGGGTTCATAACCCCGTTCGGATCAAGCGCCCCTTTGATCGCACCCATCGCCGCCAATTTGGCCGGATCCCCATAACGCTCCAGATCAGCCACCTTCAGCCGTCCGATCCCGTGCTCTGCACTCACCGATCCGCCCATGGCGTGGACCAGATCATGCACGCAGCGCTTGATCGCCTCGCGCTGGTTCTCGTGATCCGCACGTGATTTGCCCGGCATCGGGAACACGTTGTAATGCAGGTTCCCGTCGCCCACATGGCCAAAGCAGTTCACACGAAACTCCCCGATTTCGGCCAGCGCAGGCCCGCCACGCGCGATGAACTCGGGAATTGCACCAATCGGCACCGAGATGTCATGGGATGACACAGACCCGATCCGCCGGTTCGCCTCGGGGATATGTTCGCGCACCGACCAGAAGTCATGCCGTTGCTGCTCGGACTGGGCGATCACGCCATCGCTGACCAAGCCGTCCTCCAAAGCCGCTTCAAAAAGCCCTTCCAAAGCCGCCGCCGGATCAAGCCCGGCAGGCAATCCCACGTCAACCAATACCGTCCACTCAGGCGCCTCATCAAACGGCTGGCGCACCTCGGGCACTTTTTCCGCAAGAAAATCAAGTCCTTGCCGGTGCATCAACTCGAACGCAGACACGCCCGACCCGATCCGTTCTCCGGCCAAGGCCAGCAGATCCAGCGCCGCCTCCGGCCCCTCGACGACCATCAATGCAGCGCCGACGCCAACGGGGCGCGGCACAAGTTTCAGGGTCGCTGCCGTGATGATCCCCAGCGAGCCTTCGGACCCGATCAACAAGTTGCGCAGATCGTAGCCTGTGTTGTCCTTGCGCAAACGCGACAGCCCGTTCCAGATCGTGCCATCCGGCAGCACGGCTTCCAGCCCAAGGCACAGATCGCGCGCGTTTCCGTAGCGCAGCACATTCACACCGCCCGCATTCGTCGCCAGAAGCCCACCGATCCGCGCCGACCCTTCCGAGGCCAGCGACAATGGAAAGAGCCGCCCCGACTCCTCCGCCACGGCCTGCACATCTGCCAAGATAGCGCCCGCCTCGACGATCATCACGTTTTCCAACGGATGCACGGACCGAACCGCTTTCATACGCTCGACCGACAGGATAATGGGAGACGGTCCATTCGGCGCCACCTGCCCCCCGACCAATCCGGTTCCACCACCATAAGGCACGATGCCCACGCGATGCGCGTTTGCGGCCCGAACCACAACGGACACTTCATCAACCGACGCAGGCGCCACAAGCAAGCCACCGCCGCCCGCATAGCGCCCGCGGGGTTCTTCAAGATAAGCAGGTGTCAATTCGCGAAACGCCGCCACAGGCAGCGCCGCGCGCAATTCGGCCTCAAGGGCATCGGATACCGGGGTCAAAGTCATAAACCGTTATCAAGCACGCGCGACCGGCAAAGCCAAGTCACTCGCCCGCGTCATTGATCCATTCGGGCTGCAAAACGACCACTGTCGGCCTGTCCGGCAAGCTGCGCAGCGACACCTCGATGGACGGCCCATCCGCGCGCTCGATCGCGAAATCGCCTTCCATGCCCTCGATGAACCGTTCCAGATTGCTTAATCCGAACCAATGCATCGGGATGACAACAGATGACCGCAGCCGCTGCAACACATTGATCATATTGGCCTGATCCATCGTATAGCCGCCATCGACAGGCACCATCACAACATCAATCCGGCCCAAAGCGGCGTATTGCGACGGGTCCGGCTCGTGATGCAAATGCCCCAGATGCGCGACGCAAAGCCCTTCGGTCTCGAAAACAAAAATCGAGTTTCCATTGACCCGCGCCTCGCTTCCGAAGCGGCTGCGAATATCTGTGTGCACATTGCGGACCAGTACGTCCGACAATTCAAGGTAATGCTCCCGCGGAGCACCTTCGGTGCCCCACCCCTCCAGCACATGTGGGATCGCCGGATCAGGAAACGCGGTCCAATGGCTTTCATGGGCGATGTTCATCGTGACGACTTCCGGCAGGAAATCAGTGGTCCCCAGAAACCCGGTATAGTCCGTCGCAATCGAATGACCTGCGGGTGTCTGGATCAAAAAAGTCGCGTGGCTGACATACTGCAAGCGGATCGAGAATTCGGACACCGGCTCTGTGTAGTTGGCCAGATGAATGTACTCCAATCCGTCCGTCGCATCTGCCAAGGCGATACAATGGCTAGGCCTGCGGTCCTGCGCAGTGGCCGCTCCAGCCACCAAGATTAAAAGGAAAGCGAATCTCAGCATGACACATCCTCCTGACGCAAACATTAGCGCACTCCGGCCGAATAACTCGAAAACGAGCGTATTTTATCGCCAACCCCCTCAAGGATTATCAGACATGCCCGCAAAAGCGACATCATGGGACGTGCGCTTTAAGTTCACAGTATTTGTCCATACGGGTGCCATACAGGTGCCATACACCAGCTGTACCCGAACCATACGTCCTGTCTGGGTACGTTTCAGTCTCAAACCATCGCCATCACATCGCCGTCGATCTGCCACCCCGCAGCGCCGAAAAGCGGAACAAATTCAGCAGGTACATAAAGTCGATCTTCAAGGTTCTCGATCTCGAAATAGCTTTGCGGCGGACGTAGAACCGCATCCGTGCAAGACAGATCAATCACCCACCGTGACGGCAAGGACCGGCGTGCCAGAAAGCGGAACTCGAAGGCTTCACACACCAGCGGTCTGGCCGGATCAAAGACCCCGCGCGCGGCCTCCCGTGCGCTTGCCACGGCGTCACGCGCCGCTCGCAGATTTGGCGCATTCTCCAATATATTCTGTGGGTTACCCGCCATTTCCGCTGCCTCCACCGGCGATCCGCGGGCGCGAAACGGGTCCACGTTCGGAAAGATAAAATAGGGTGCGGCCAGCCCCGTTTCCAAAAGCCGCGCGTTGTAACTTGGCAGCCGTTCCGCGCGTGGCGTATCGGGCTGATTGGGGTGTACATAGGCGAGCAACCGCCCGAAGCCGTCCAGGGCATCATAGGCAAACGCCAGAAAGAACTGCTCGGTCTCAAGCGCTTCGCTGTCTGCGGTAATCAATTCCTCCAACGCGTCCTCTGCGTCCTCGGCATATCCTTTATGGACCGTCGCCGCTTCCGCACCCGCCTTGGCCTCAAGGAACGCTTTCAAGCCGTCTTCCAAGCCTTCGATTTCGTCGAACTCTGACCCGAACGGATCACTCAGAAGTCTTTGAAATATCTCAGAATCTGTCGCGATAAACCGCCCTGTCTCGGGCGAGATCAAGCTGCTTTCGGGCGTATCAATTCCCAGAAAGCGGATCGGAAAATTCCCGTTTGAGGATACGTTCACCGTGTCCCCGTCACTTACAATCTGGCGCACCGATCCCAGCTTCGGCACGTCTTCGGCAACGCCGTTGAAAAGCCCTTCCCGCGTGCCGAAAAAGCCCCGCTGGAACCGCCCCGCCAGAAATCCGGCCCCGCCGCCAATCGTGAAAATCGTCCGTGCCATCGCACCCTCCATGGTTGCGATGATCCTAGCATGGGTGGGCATGCCCCGTGTGACAGCCCTGTTTTTTCACGGAAAATTCGCGAAGACCCGCTTAACCGACATCGGTCTTTCCGCGGCGATCCCCCCGTAGGTTTGCGTAAAGCACGTGGTTGCGCCAGCGTCCGTTGATCTGAAGATAGCTTTGCGCCACGCCTTCATATTTGAAGCCGCATTTCTCAAGAACGCCCCTTGAGGCCACATTTTCTGGCAGGCAGGCCGCCTCGATCCGGCTCAGATCCAACTGGCTGAACCCATAATGCACAACAGCTTGAATCGCCTCGCGCATATAACCTTGCCGCGCGTGGCTTTCGCCGATCCAGTAGCCCAGTGTTCCCGCTTGAGCAGGCCCGCGCCGAATGTTGTCGAGGGTGATGGCGCCCAAAAGCGTCTCGTCCTCGCGGCGTACCAGAAAGAGCGGCACCGCAGAGCCGTTCACGACCGACCGTTGCGCCCAATAAACGCGATTTGTAAAGGACTTACGCGACAGATGGTCTACCGCCCAGCTGGGCTCCCACGGGGTGAGAAAGCGCATGCTTTCATGGCGCAAACCGGTCCAGAACCGGAAATCCGAATGGGTCGGAGGCCGCAAAGTCAGGCGCTCTGTCTCGATCCGAACTTTACGCCTGCGGATCAGCATCAGGCCGCCAGCCGCTCGCGCAGGGCCTCCAGACTGGGGGCTTGATCAACCGGGCCATACAGCGCCAGCGCGCTGCCTGCGGTCTGGATCAGTTGCCCGGCATAGTCTTTGACGTCACCGGTGGTCACGGCGTCCACACGCGCCACGATTTCTTCCAGATCAGGCACGCGACCCCAGATTGACACCATGCGCGCCAGTCGTTCGGCCCGTGCCGACGGGCTTTCCAGCCCCATCAGCATACCCGCCTTCATCTGCGCGCGTGCGCGACCCACCTCTTCTGGGGACATGTCATCAGCGGCGCGCTTCAACTCGTCCATCGTGATGTTGGCCAGTTCCCCGATCTGATCGGCACTGGTGCCCGCATAGATCGTCGTCAGGCCGGTATCGGCGTAAGCACCCGCCTGCGAGAAGATCGTGTAGCACAACCCGCGTTTCTCGCGCACCTCCTGAAACAGGCGCGAGGACATACCGCCGCCGAAGGCCGTCGCAAAGATCTGTGCGGTATAGATGGCGGGGTCACGGTAATCCGGCCCCTCAAGCGCCAGCGCAAAATGAACCTGCTCCAAATCTTTGATTTCACGGCGTTCACCACCCTGAAACGCCGCCGCCTGCGGCATGAATTCAGCGACCGGCGTCAGATGCCCAAAGAGCTCTTCCGCCTCGGCCACAAGGCTTGCATGATCAACGGCACCAGCAGCGGCCAGGATCATCTGATTGGGCCCGTAATGCTCGGCCACGAAGCCTGACAGATCGTCACGGGCAAAACTGCGCACCCGTTCCGACGGGCCAAGGATCGTGCGGCCAAGGGGTTGTTCGGGGTACGCCACTTCTTGCAGCCAGTCGAAGACGATATCGTCCGGCGTATCGAGAGCTTGGCCGATCTCTTGCAGGATCACGCCACGCTCGACTTCGATCTCAGCCTCATCGAACACCGGGTTCAGCAGAATGTCCGCGATCACATCCAGCGCAAGCGGTACGTCATTTGCCAGCACGCGCGCGTAATAGGCCGTCATCTCGCGCGAGGTATAGGCGTTGATATAGCCGCCAACGTCTTCAATCTCTTCAGCGATCTGCAAGGGCGTCCGGCGTTCGGTGCCCTTGAACGCCATATGCTCCAGAAAATGCGCTATGCCATTCTGGTCTATCCGTTCATGGCGTCCGCCCGCCGTGACCCAAACACCAATCGAAGCTGATTGCAGCCCCGGCATCTGTTCGGTCACGATGCGGAAGCCGTTGGAGAGCGTGTGTATTTCGACTGTCACGTGTTGATCCGGTCCTTGATGATCGACTGGATGGCGGGCAGCCCTCCGGCCACTTCGGTCATCCGTTCCGAACGGTCATAAAGGTCAGCCATACGCGGGGGCAAGGGGGGGCGTGCACCCATCGCAGCCTCCACTGCGTCCGGGAACTTCGCGGGAT
>ERZ1740067.962-NODE-962-length-21290-cov-6.894514_pt1 | contig 21290 bp, 18 predicted proteins | sample MGYA00581736_ERZ1740067 | MGnify/ENA primary metagenome ERZ1740067 (study PRJEB43018, sample SAMN04849236) | marine metagenome | isolation source: floating plastic debris | place: Pacific Ocean | collected 2008-08-27 | study: EMG produced TPA metagenomics assembly... | reverse complement strand
GAGTGTGACTCAATGTCTCCGGTAAGTAAGTTTCTGGTAACAATACCTCGAGCTATGCCATCCACGACCACCAAGTCCAGCATTTCGGTACGGGTGTACATCTTTACTTTCCCTTTTTGAACCTGACGGCTCAATGCACTATAGGCTCCTAAGAGAAGTTGCTGACCTGTTTGGCCTCGAGCATAAAAAGTACGTGATACTTGCGCTCCACCAAAAGAACGGTTATCTAGCAAACCTCCGTATTCGCGGGCAAAGGGAACTCCTTGGGCCACGCACTGATCTATAATATTGACACTCACCTCGGCCAAACGGTGTACATTGGCCTCCCGAGAACGATAATCGCCTCCTTTTACGGTATCATAAAACAAACGGAAAACACTATCACCATCGTTCTGATAGTTTTTGGCGGCATTGATCCCTCCCTGAGCCGCAATACTGTGCGCTCGGCGTGGGCTGTCCTGAAAACAAAATGCTTTTACATTGTAACCAAGTTCTGCCAAAGATGCCGCCGCTGCGCCACCCGCCAATCCAGTCCCTACTATAATGACATCATATTTACGTTTGTTGGCGGGGTTTACTAACTTTATATCGAACTTATGACGATTCCACTTCTCTGCTAATGGACCGTCAGGAATTTTAGAATCCAACTGCATAATTTTTTCAGTTTAGTTTTTTACTTAAGGAGCTGTTCCAATAGGGCAGGATTCCTCAGATGTTGTATGTAAATGATAATTGGTATAAGCGCATATCCCAACGGGATTAGAATAGAATAGGCGAAACCGACTTTCTTAATAAATGGAGAATACTTTACGTGGTTTAAGCCGAATGTTTGGAAGGCACTTTGAAAACCATGTGAGAGGTGAAAGGCCAATGCAATCATAGAAGCCACGTACAATACCACCATCCATAGATCTTTGAAAGCTGCATACACCAAATGGTAAAGGTGTAGTTGATGATCTTTGGGGTCACCAGTTGAGTATTTCTGTACCCAAACTCCCTCTTCCATAAAACCATAGTGAGTCAATTTCATTTTGCCCCAGAAATACACCAGATGCACAATCAGAAAGATAAGAATAATGGAACCCAACACCATCATATTTCTTGACCGCCAGTTGCTGTTGGCGTCTGGTTTGCTGTAAGCGTATCTCGTAGGACGAGCTTTACGATTCATGATGGTAAGCGTGATACCATAAATAATGTGTAAGAATATGAAGGTAAAGTTGAGAATAGAAATGGTTTGGATAATGGGGTTGGTACCCATAAAATCAGCGTACCAGTTAAAAGCTGCCCCTCTATCATTAACCAATAATTGAAGGTTTCCAGCCAGATGAACCACCAGATACAAACACAAGAACAAGCCAGTGAGTGCCATTAACACTTTCCGGCCAATAGTGCTAGCCATCATTTGAGCAAACCAGCTATTTTTTTTAGAAGCCGTTGCTTGGGTCGTTGTACTCATAGTAGATTTATATTTATTTGATTTTTAGAAACATAAGTATGCGACTACCTTAATTTATTCAAAATTACAGGCGAACAAAGTACGAAACAAAAAAATGCTTTATTTTGATTAATTCTAAACAAGTAACCTCTCATCATCCTTATATGACATTTAAAAATCATACATATAAAAAAATGTCGATCAATAATGTTTGATTATTGAGTGTAGTTACTTTAAAAACGTTGTTGGGTTAGGTTTGTTTGAATAGCTATTTGCTGATAAAATGGATAGATTTTAATCAATTATTACAAGTTAGACTGACAGATTTATCTTACTTTGAAGGAATCCATCATGGTATTCACTTCTGCTAGATATTTGTCAAAACTTTCAAATTCAGCTGCATAAGTCATTACCAACGCTTCCTTGTTCTTGATCCAGGCACGTTTTTTCCATTTCATTTTACGACCACCCACGTTACCTGTATACTCTATTTCTGTATAATCCGTTTGTTTTTTTTGATCTAAAACACGTACTGCCTCTACCTCTTTGGTGATTTGGGTCTCCAGTATTTTTGCAAGTTGTTCAATTGTAAATGACTGACTCCTGGAGCGTTGCAGGGTAATACTCACTTGCTCGAGTACCTGGTCTTGCGCCGAGGTTTGTTTGGTAGTCAGGAGCGCAAGTTCTCCTGCGGCAGTGCCTTTGGCTGCTTTCCACCCAGCAGGTTATTGCAACGAAAACTTGTCTTGGTTGAGGGTTTGAGAAGTAGGCTGATCCGGTTTTTTTGAACTTGAAGAACGGGTTGCTTGAGTTGTGTCCGTCGTTTCATTGTTAGTTTGGATACTTGGTTCGGCACAGGCCCAAAAAATGTGAATGATCAAAAGATAGATTAAATGCTTGTTCATGAGGTTGGTTTTAGATTGAGTTTGAAAAAAATACATTTAACGCAAAGGTTTGTCAAAACATTGATAGAAACAATGCTCCATAGTGATTTTAGTCAAAGTTGATTGTTACTTGATTGGTCTGCGATGATCACCTGGTAACGAATTCTGGTAACGAATTTAAAAATGATTTCACTATCTGTTGAAGCGTAAAACTCAAACCCTTTTGATGGTTTACAATAATGAACAACGTACGCATACGCTCGAGTTGGCTATGGACTATGATTGAATGCGATGGACTATCATAAATACGTAACGATTAGATTTTTAATTTTCTTGATAAAACTTTTAACTTTGTTGCATGCAACAATTCAAAAATGACCTCATACTACGTACACTCAAGGGAGAAACTACCGAAAGAAAACCGGTGTGGTTAATGCGACAAGCAGGGCGCATAATGCCTGAGTATCGTGCCATTAGAGAAAAACTTTCTGGGTTTGTAGAACTGGTAACTACCCCCGAATTGGCTGCAGAAGTAACCATTCAGCCAGTCGATATTTTGGGAGTAGATGCGGCCATTATATTTTCCGACATTTTGGTGATCCCAGAGGCGATGGGTTTACCTTACGAAATGGTTGAAAAACAAGGACCCTGGTTTCCTAACACCATAAAAACTGAAGCTGATGCTGAAAAACTCAAAGTAGCCGATGTTGCATCAGACTTAGGATATGTATTAGAAGCAATTCGTATTACCAAAAAGAACCTGGACAATCGTGTCCCATTGATTGGTTTTGCTGGGGCTCCCTGGACTATCTTTTCGTACATGATAGAAGGGAGCGGTTCTAAGACCTTTTCCAAAGCCAAAGCAATGCTGTATCGCGCTCCCGAATTGGCCCACAAGATATTACAAAAAATAACCGATAGTACCATCCAATACCTCAAAGCACAAATAGCCGCAGGGGCCAATTTAGTCCAATTATTTGACTCTTGGGCGGGTATTTTGTCGCCTACCAGTTATCAAACTTTTGCTTTGCCTTATATCAAGCAAATCGCCGACGCAGTAACTGAGGCTCCTCTGATTGTATTTGCCAAGGGGGCATTTTTTGCCCGCGAATATTTCAAGGAGATCAATTGTGAAGCAATAGGGTTAGACTGGACAATGGACATTCAGGCCTCCCGACAATTGGTGGGTGAGCATAAGGTTTTACAAGGAAATTTGGACCCCTGTGTATTGTATGCAGAAGACAAGGTGATTCAAGAAAGTACGCGTGAAATGTTGAAAGCATTTGGTAACAAACATATTGTGAATTTGGGGCATGGGGTATATCCTGACACCAACCCTGAAAAAGTAAAAGTGTTTATTGAAACGGTAAAAGAATTTGAGTTATCCACAAAGTAGACAAGTTATCCACATTTGTCCAACTTTATCCACAATTTACCCACATCTGTGTTCTAGGGACAAAAATCATCGTAGTAAAATGACTGATAATCAATCTTAAATCCTATTTGACTTATTTTATCAATAGTTTTCAACAAGTTATCCACATTTTAATTTGAAACCTTGTGGATAACTTGTTTTTGTTTATCCACGAGTTATCCACAATGGGTCGATAGTTATCCACATCTTGTGCACAATCATCCTGGGTTTTTCCACAAAGTATTCACATTTTATCCACAAGTTATCCACAGTAAGCCTTGGTTTATCCACATGGCTATAATGTGAATTCTTGATTTATACCCAATATAAGAAGGTATTACATTAGTAAAAGCTTGTTTTACAGTGTTTTATGAATATTTGATAATTGTGGATAACTTTGAAGGAGAAGTGGTGATGGGAAAAAAAGCAAGAAAGAAACGACCAAGAGAGAGGGGATGAAAAATAAAGGTATTGTGGAATGATGACTTAAAAATCTCTAGGTGAATTGTGGATAACTACAGCAAAAAATGTTCCATCAGCTGCTATTCGAAAGAATACTTTTCCACAAAGGAGTGTGAGTTATCCACAATTTTTCCACATTCATTTCTAGGTTTTTCCACAAGTTATCCACAAACAAAGCTACTTTATCCACACCTTTTCCACATGAGCAATTTTCAATAGATCTAAGCTATCCACATAGCTTGTACTAGTATATTGATTTTTAATACTTTACTTCGTGACTCATTTTGAGAAATACTGTGGATAACTTTAGTCAAGGGCAATGTCTATACCAAGAAAAATTCTTGACAAGTTGTAAGAAAAAATATCATTATGTTACTAATGTGATAACTTGTGTAATTGAAACTTAAACTAAATCCATTAATACAATTGAATAATTTATTAGAAGTCAGAAACGTGTTCAAGAGTTACGCTGATCATCAGGCACTAGAGGATGTCTCCATTAGCATACCTGAACAATCCATCTTTGGGTTATTAGGACCCTATGGTGCAGGCTAAACTACATTGATTAGGATCATTACTCAGATTATCAGTAAAGATCGAGGAAGCATTAGTTTTGATGGGCAGTTACTAGATCCTCAGCACGTTAGAGACATAGGTTACCTCCCTGAAGAAAGAGGGCTGTACAAAAAAATGAAAGTAGGTGAACAACTCCTCTATTTGGCTCAATTGAAAGGGCTTTCTAAGAAAGAGGCAGTGGATAAGATCAAAATGTGGTTTGAGAAGTTTGAAATGAAAACCTGGTGGAAAAAGAATGTGATCGATCTCTCAAAAGGAATGCAGCAGAAGGTTCAGTTTGTGGCCACAGTATTACATCGACCCAAGCTCATCATTTTGGATGAACCTTTTTCAGGTTTTGACCCGGTAAATGCCAACCTCATAAAAGACGAAATACTAGAACTGAGAAATCAGGGCAGTACAATTATCTTTTCAACCCACCGCATGGAGTCAGTAGAAGAACTCTGTGATCATATTGCGCTTATTAACAAATCGAAAAAAGTACTGGAAGGTAAAACCACAGAAGTGAAGGCTTCCCATAAAACAAATACTTTTACGGTGGATTATGAAGGTACCTTGGACCCCAGTTTTGGAGATCAATTCAAGGTGTTGAACACTGACACAGTAGAAGGTAGCCTCAAGCGCTCTTCTATTAAGATCACACAAAGCAAGGTATCGGCAAATGACCTCATTGGACAATTGATTCAGCAGGTAAGCGTACAATCTTTTCAAGAAAAAATACCCAGTATCAACGATATTTTTATTGAAACTGTGCAAGGAAAATAGCAATTACTCATCTAAAAAGTTACTGTCGTGAATAAGATATTATTAATTATACAAAGAGAATATTACGTGAGGGTGCGTAAAAAGTCGTTTTTGATCATGACTGCCCTGGCTCCCTTGCTGTTTGCTGGATTGTTGATAGGCCCAGTGCTCCTGAACAAAAATATAAATAAGGGAAAAACGGTAGAAGTGATTGATGAAAGCGGACTGTATAAAGGAAAACTAGACAAACATAGCAGTCTGAAGTTTGTATACCTCAATGAACCGTTGGAAGAGGCCAAGAAAAAACTGCCTAAAACGAAACATGAAGCGTTGTTGTATATTCCTAAGGTAAGTTTAGACAATCCGACGGGCATCAAACTATTTGCCGAGAAGCAGGTAAGTGTAGAGGTAGAGCGAAATGTAAAAAAAGCCATTAGCAAGGCCACCGAAGACATGAAGTTGATCAAATCGGGCATTGATAAAAAAGTATTGAGTGAGATTAAAACCAATATTTCATTGGATACCCAAAACCTAAAAGGTGAGGAAAGTAGCGGTATGGCAGCCATGATTGTGGGCTATGTGTCTGGCTTTTTGATTTACTTTTCTATTTTCTTATACGGAGTGCAGGTAATGCGTGGGGTGATCGAGGAAAAAGTAAACCGTATTATTGAGGTCATGATTTCTTCGGTAAAGCCTTTTCAAATGATGATGGGCAAAATTATTGGAGTGGCACTAGTTGGAATCACCCAATTTATTTTATGGATTGGCCTCTCTATTTTGATTGTTTTTGCCGTAGGTAAGTTTATGGGAGGCAATGACGCCCTCACTTCTCAACAAGCTACTACAACTATTACCAAAAACTTAAGTGCAGAGACCACAGCCGCGGTGCAAGCCGAGTTGGCCGGAGGCAACAAAGTATTCAAGGCCATCAATTCAATTCCCATTACCACTACCATCATTTCATTTTTATTTTATTTTATTGGTGGTTATTTGCTTTATAGTGCTTTGTTTGCGGCGGTGGGTTCAGCGGCCGATACCGAAACCGACACCCAACAATTTGTCTTACCCATCTCGATGCCACTGGTGTTTGCAGTAGTAGCCACATCGGCCATCGTGCGTGATCCTCATGGGCCATTGGCTTTCTGGATGTCAATGATTCCGTTTACCTCTCCCATTGCTATGATGATTCGTATTCCTTATGGCGTGGCTACTTGGGAAATCATCGTGTCCTTGGCCTTGCTCATTGCTGGTTTTATGGCCATTACTTGGCTGGCGGGACGTATTTATCGGGTAGGAGTACTCATGTATGGTAAGAAGGTGAACTTCAAAGAAATTGCGAAATGGTTGTTTTATAAGGTATAAGCTTATTGACTATATATTTTGCGGGTGAGCTGAAAATCATTTTCATTGTATGGCTTCGTTTCGCAGATGATTGAATGGCTATATTGGTTTTATTAAAAAAGACCATATAGCCATTTTACTATATAAGACAAGGGTAATCATCGTTTTTTCTTTTTCTTTGCCTTGGCGCGTTCCTTCACAATTTGTTGAATCACATTGGGACGTTCAAAATGAATGCTCCACATACCTACGGCTTCTTTGAGGTAAATAGGGGCAATAAAAACTCGTTTACGACGGTTTTCTACATACACAGTCGTTGGCTTCAAAGCTTCCTCTCCACTTTGGTACTTTTTCCAATAATCTGCTTCTGGAATATAAGTTGTCCACTTGTTTGCGGTCAAAACTAATGGCTTGAATTTCCACTTGATACACCTTGGCCAAAGAATCTATATTGGCCAATGGCAACAATTTGCTAAACGCCTTGGCCGATGCGATGGTGTTGGCTTCCAGTCCTTTATTATAAGCCCTATTGAGGTATTTTTGGGCAATTCGACTCACTTCAATGCCTTTGTTGGCGGTCCATTCTTGAAATTCCTTTTCTGAAACCCGGTGAATTTTACGGCTTTTTACCTCATTTTGAATGGCTTTGAGGTCATGTCCATAATCTTTGAGGGTTCTATTACGGCAACTTGCCAGACACATCAAAATACTGACAAAAAAAATAGCATGCCAAGCATGCTTAAAAATGAAATATGGGTAAAAAACGTTTTTTTTTGATGTCATACTATTTCGGCGTTTATTCCAGATATATCGTTTAACAAAAACAAGTAATGCTGTAACTTACCTTTTTCGTTTCTAATTGCGGCAGCGTTTACTTTTACCATGACTCTATCTTCCGATTTGGTATTCAAATACATAAATTCACTGTATTTATGCCCTTTTGCCAAGCGGGCTTTTGCGTATTCTACTTTATCGTAAGATTCAAATACGTGTTCTATGGCCATTCCTTTGAGCTCGGCAGATTCATAATGTAACTTGGCCTCAGTAAGTTCATTGGCGGAAGTAATAAAGAAACGCGTATCGGTTTTAATCACCAAATTGGTCAGTTCTAACAACTCATTTACTTCGCTGGCCTCATACTGTGCTTTCTCGGTACTTTCTTGGGTGGCTTGCAGCTCCTCCATGTTTTGGCGCATTTCCTCCTCTTGGCTCTTCATTTGCTCCGTCATCATGGTAGATTCATCCAGTAAACGATTTGTACGCTCAGTTGTTTTTACTGAGGCAATCGCGGAGGCAATACTTTCTGCAATATTTTCCACAAATTTTACCTCATAGTCCTCAAACACATTGAATGAAGCAAGTTCCACCACTCCAAATACCTCTTCGTTAAGTTTCAATGGAACAATCAGTAAACTACTGGGATTTGCTTTTCCTAAACCAGAAGTAATCATTACATAATCATGCGGAATTTCAGTAAGGCGAATCGTAGAGCCCTCTTGCCAGGCTTGTCCAGTGAGGCCGTCGCCACGATATACTCTTTGCTCTAAATATTTTTTCGAATCCCAGGCATAGCAAGAAGCCAAACTCATATAAGGTTCTTCGCGATCATGTTCGTCTATGTCTTCTACAATAAACAGCCCCCCTTGGTTGGCTTCCACGTATTTCACCAAGTTAGAAATAATCAAATCTGACAAGTTCTTGAGGTCAGTTGCTTTTTTACCTACCAATTCGCCAAACAAAGCCAATCCAGTAGTCGACCAGTTACGACGACGATCTTCTTCGGCCACTTTTGCCAGGTTATCACGCATCTCTAGTAGTGCGTTTCCTAGTACATCATTGTTACTCAAGGGTTCAAAAGAGGCTTGATAATTACCCTTACCAATATTTTCGGCAAACCGTGATGTTTCTCGTAAACCGGTGACTAGTTTATCTGCGGAGTCGGCCATTTCTCCAATTTCATCGTTTTTGAAAGGGTAATTTTGTTCGGAAGGCAACTCCCCTGTACCCAACTTCACAAATACATTGTTGATATACTTGATAGGGTCTACAATATTTCTTCTAGTAATAAAATAAGCAATCAAACCTACCATCACCGATAAAATAGCCAACACAATGGTAATGACCTGTTGTTGCTGAATAGAAGCTAGTAAATTCTTTTGGGAGGCTTCAGTTTCCTTTCTCTTTTGTAGGGCAATTTGCTCCAACCGACCAATGATCTTTTTATACTTAGGAAAAATCTGGTTTTCCACAATTTCTCGAACAATGGTAGAAGTCATGAGATCTTCATAATCATCAAACTCCACTATTTTGTTCATAATTTCTTCTTTCTGGATTTTCTGAAGGTCTTCAAAATCTTTGAACACCAGATCCAGGAGTTTAGCCAATTGTTTATTTTCCCACTTGGCCTGCAATTGCATCAAGTTGTCCTTAAATTCAGGATATTCATTGTGTATTTTCCGGAGAGAGTCTTTGTCTTCTTCGCTATTATCAAAATTGATCCAGCTAATGGTGTACATGCGTGATTGGGTCACCATTAGTTTGAAATTCCTAATTTCCTCCAAAGATGGGTTCACTACATTGTAGGAAGTTTTGGTGATGGTAGCACTATTTCTTAAAGTAATTAAACTAAAGGTAGCATTGAACATAAAGAAGAATATAAGGATGGCAAAACCAACCAATATCCTTTGGCTAATAGATAGGGAAAAGCCTTTATTGTTTTTTGTTGATTGAGAGGGTTTTTCTGCGATGTTTGTTTCCATAACAAAGGTAGTTATGTAGTTGATTAAACTTATAAGCTTATATACAAATATAAATAAAAAAAGCCTTCGATAGAGGCTTTTGTTATATCATTTGATAATCAGATAAATAACTACACAATGGTATGTTTTGCTGAATGCGTTGATGTTATCTACCCATTACCGGGATAGCAAACCTTTTGAGATTCCTTGAAACAACCAAACCACGGTTGGTTGTAGCATTTTGATTGAGTTCAAAGCGCCACCTGCCATTCCTGAGAACAAAATTAATACCACTTCCCAACTGAGCCATTCCGCGCTTTTCGGTAATCACTAACATGGGCGAGCGTGGATAACTTTGATTAATCATGGACAAATAGCCACTTTTAGAACTTGGTATAAATAAAATGTGGCAATTACTAATTTGCGCGAGGTGATTGAAACGCTTGACAATAATGCGCTGCCTTTTCATACCTGCGGTTTTTCGGGCTGCCATTTTCTGTAATTCTCGTATGATGGGAGAGTTTCCTAGTACACCAATTACAAAATCTCCTGACTGATAAGTTTTAGGCCACTTAATGTATTTTGTGAAGTTATAAATAAATACGGTGTGAAACCTATAATCACGTACTTGGGCTGATGCGTTGAAAGCAAAACTTGAGAAGAGAATTGACAAAAGAACAACAAGTGCGCTAATTTTTACACTTTTCATCGTTAACACAATGTTATTTGGTCTGAAAAAATTGTTTTAAACTTATTCGCATAGTTTAAGGTATAATTGTATTTTTGCATAAAAAAATACAACACAACAATACAAAAGTATTGAAATGCGATCAAAGTCGCAACTTTACCAATTGGTTTTCGTAACACAGAAGTTACACTTGTACTAAATAACTTACAAAAACAATTCTGAAAAAATCATGAGATTTGCATTGTTTTAGCTGATTCCTCTTTTCCCTCCATAAGGGTTTTAAACTTCCCGATAAATGGAAATAAATATATAAATTTTACAATATATTTATTTTTTTAGCCCTATTTATCCCTTTCATGTTAAATATAGTGCACTTTCAGCAAATAGCGAGGAAGTGGAGTTGAAGATAAGTTTCTCACCAAAACATCGTTGGCTTGGGGCACTTGTTTTTACATTTGCGTAATTTTTTTGAATTTCGAGTAATTTTCATACATAAAAAATATCATGATTGACAAATTAGAAGCAATCAAAGAAAGATTTGATGAAGTAGGTCAGTTGATTGTAAAGCCTGAGACCATGGAAGACATGGCGGTATATACCAAGCTGACCAAAGAATATAAAGATCTAGAGAAAGTTGTAACAAAATATAACGAGTATAAGCTTGTTTTAGACAATATTGATACTTCCAAGGACATTTTAAGCAATGAAAAAGATGCTGAGATGCGTGAAATGGCCAAAATGGAATTGGAGGAACTGAATCCTCAAAAAGAACAAATTGAGGAAGAGCTCAAAACCCTGTTGATCCCCAAAGATCCCAATGACAGTAAAAACGTAATCTTGGAGATTCGAGGAGGTGCTGGAGGCGATGAAGCGGCTATTTTTGCTGGTGATTTGCTCAGAATGTATCAACGTTTTGCTGAAAAACAGGGCTGGAAACTGGAAATGATGGATTTTACAGATGGTAGTTCAGGTGGATTCAAAGAGGTGGTATGTGCAATTGCAGGAGAAGATGTATACGGAATGATGAAGTATGAATCAGGAGTACACCGGGTACAAAGGGTGCCAGCTACTGAAACTCAGGGACGGGTGCATACTTCGGCCGCCAGTGTAGCAGTATTGCCTGAAATGGAAGATGTAGAAGTGGAGATCAATCAGAATGATGTTCGTATTGATTTGTTTTGTTCATCAGGACCTGGTGGACAGTCGGTAAATACGACTTATTCAGCGGTACGTTTAACCCACATTCCTACTGGAATTGTAGTGTCTTGCCAAGACGAAAAGTCTCAGCTAAAAAACAAGGCCAAGGCAATGAAAGTATTGCGGTCAAAATTATACGAAATTGAGCTGAAAAAACAGCAAGATGAAGTAGGAGCGCAACGTAAGTCAATGGTAGGGAGCGGAGACCGATCAGATAAAATACGTACCTACAACTATCCACAAGGGCGGGTAACCGACCATCGTATCAAATACACGGTGCATAATTTGCCCAATGTAATGGATGGTGACATTGCGAACTTTATCGAAAACCTTCGTTTGGCCGATAATGCCGAAAAAATGAAAGACGGAACAGCGTAATATCAATAATAATTAAATCAATGCAAGCCTGCCTAAACGTATGAATTGGGCAGGCTTATTTTTTATTATTATCCAGTGTTCTGCCTTGTTGACCCAGCCTGTTATGTACGTTCTTTTTCAATGGCTTCCATTTTTTTTTCATCGCGATTTTTTTCCATAAGTAGCGCAATGAGTGGAAACTGGAGCCAAAAGGAAAAATAAAAAAAAGTGAGGTACCAATATTTGGGTATAAATCTCAAACCTTGCCCATCAATGACACCAAGAAATAAAGTATCATAAGAAAACAATGGAATTGTAAGGTAAAATGCCAGCCAAAGTGCATTCCTAAAATAATCTTGCCTAGGAAACATTTTTTTTAGCAAATATTCTCCTAACGGAATGTATAGACCTGTGATAGCGATGACAACAATTACGGTGAGGTCATAGCTCCAACTTTGGCCATAGTCTGGAAGCCCCACCAAGACAAAGAAGCCCCAAGTGATGAAACTCATCAACAAAAGTGATAGGTGGGTTTTAAGTGGTAATTTGCTCATCTTTTTGTAGATTTCTTGTGATTTAATACCACAAAGTTGGCCCATAATTTTTTTGATGTACTGACGTTTCTTGCTAAACAATAGGCAAGTAAAAATCTGTAATGAGTTGTTGAGAATTGTAAAACGGTGGTGGACTTGTGTACCATTCTAAAGCTGGTTCGTCCCTTAAAACCCAGCGGTATTTAAATATGCATACATTGTAGATATAATCATAAATTGGGTAAAACATCTCGAATGCACCTTTGTAATGGAAAACAGCAAACTTGCCTCCTTTAATTTTCTTAAACCCAATCTCCCCACTGGTTTGGATCTCTTCTGGAACAACAATACAGGCATCAAACCTTAAATTTGATACTTCTGTCAAGTCCAAATTATCATGCACAATCCCTAAAGCCTCAGGTTGCTGTTTTAAGGTGAAGTTTTCAGATGCCCATCGGAACAAGCGTTCAAAAGAGTAGTCTATTTTATCGTAGTTACCAAACTGCCTGATATAAGCCAGATTCAAGTTGGGTTTTTCTATTATTTGGGGTGAGCCAACGTGTAATTTTTCGAAAGAAGTATTCTGGTAATGCCTCTTTTTGTTTGCAATTTCTGTTTTTGTACTTGCTCTATATAGGGTTGGGGTGGTAGAAAAGAACGATTTAAATGCACGCATAAAAGTCTCTGGTGACCCATAACCACAGTCGTAGGCAATTTGGTTGATTGTTTTGGTGGTATTTTTGAGCATAATCGCTGATTTTTCTAGTCTCAACCTGGTCAAATAATCTTTGGTGGTATCACCAATGATGGATTTAAAGATGCGATGAAAATGATATTTTGACAAGAAGGAGTACTTGGCTATTTCTGCCAACCCAATATTTTGGGAAATGTTAGCTTCAATGAATTCAATGGCACGGTTGATGGCCTCTAAATAATGCGATTTTGTTCCTCTTTGCATGCTTCCAATAAAATATTGATTGAATTGCCTTGATGCTACAAGGTTTGGTTAAATATAAGCAACAAAAATAATTAGGTTTATTCCAGCGATTTTTTGTTGTATAACAAATACCCTATGTGGAATAAAACTCCCAACTGATTGGTAGGATTGTCATAATAATTGAGGCTCACGCTGACTGGTCCCAGCATAGTATGGTATACCAATCCTACAGTTCCTGCTACATGGGTGGTAATATTGTTACTACTTTGGGTATCAAAAACCGGAGTTTGAGGAGTGGCTTCCAAAATACGCCTAAAAGGACTGAAAGCATAAGCTTCGGTCCTGAGTTCTAATTGACTACTTAATTTGAAAATGGCGCTCCCCCCTATTGCCAAATAATTATATGCTCTAAAATTACTGAGAAATAAACTGCGACTATCTTGTAGTGGATTGAAGGCAGGTGCGGTGACCACACTTGATAAATAATTATTGAACAATGCCTGATTAGAACCAACTGCCTCTACCAAATATCCCAAACTGAAATAACGCCAATCGAGATAACCTTCTGAGCGTAGTTTCAACCTAAACCATTGATGATCTTGTGATTGTTGGGTAGTGAAAATAGAGCCGGTTCCAGGAGTCAAAACCTCTTTGCCATAAATATATTGTCCTTGTATACTGAAGGCCATTCCTCGGGAGGCATACTGCTTGCGGTTGAGGGTGTTACGATTGTAACTCAAGGTGATGACTTGTCCGTTAAATTTGGTCCAATCTAAGGTATCGTTGGTCTGGAAGTTGGGGTGACTTTGGTAACGATAATTGTTAAAAAAGTATCCATATTGTAGGTTATACTTACTTTTACGACCTGAAGCGATGCCCACCTGAATGCCTACCTTGGTGTCGTTTTGGCTTAGATTGGCAGCAGTGATGCCTGGTAAAGGATCATTTACATTTTCGTAATGCCAGTTATTGAATGTAATGAAGGGTTCTACATAAAAAGGGAGTTGATTGGGAATATTAATGCGTAAACGGCTATGGTTGGAGAAATAAAAACGTCCTGCATACAAATTGGTCGCAAAAGTATACCACCAGTTGTTGAGATAGTCATACTCTAAGCCAAGGTATAAATTGCTAATACTGCGAGAAGCAAGGTTGCCCCCTACCCTGGCTTTGAGGCTTTTATCTGGCTTAAGCCGCAAATGAAAATCAAACACTTGTTGGGTAGAATCATACACAAAACTAGGGTAAAGTAAAGAAAACTTATTGGCTTCGGCCAACCGAAAGTATCTCTTTTTGATATTTTCCAGGTTGAAGGCACGTTGTTTTTTGAATTTGAACAAGCTTTTGATGTAGCGTGTCTCACTCTTTTTGAGGCCTACAATATGAGTGTGTCTAAACTTGAGGGCTGGGAACTGGGCCTGAAAAACCTGGCGTTTTTGATGAAGGGTACTTGAATCTATCCGACGATTGATCTTTTTTTGAATGGCCGTCATTTTGCTCAAAGTGGCTTGATATCCACGGGTAATGTAGGCGTCTACTTCGGTAAAATCCAGGGCGCTAAAATCAATGAGGCGAGGCTGAATATAAATACCATTAGAATCAATTTTACTGGAATCACTCTTGGACAAAAAGGTGTACAATAATGCATCGTCTATGTGTTTGTCGTCGTCTTTATAAGGATAGTGAGTAAAGGTTTTTTCAGATACATTGACTCCAATAATGACTTCTGGGTTAAACTCCTTTTTGGCCCACCCAATCGGGAAATTGTTATAAATGCCTCCATCAAATAAATACTTGCCTTTTACCCGAATAGGGGAAAAAAATAACGGTACGTTGAGCGAAGCCCGAATTGCGTCGGCCAACTGCCCGTCTTTGAGTACTACCTCATCTTGGGTAAAAATGTCTGAAGCCAAAGCCCGAAAAGGCACAAACAAGCGATCAAATTGATAATGTGCTTTGGCTGAAGCACGCGCCAATTTAGAGGCCAGGGCAAAGTTGAGCACATTGTCGTTGACCAGACTCCCCTCAAGGGAAACATTTAACAAAGAATCTAAAGCAATTTTGAGATCAAGAATGGAGGATTGGTGTTCGTCTTTATACAAAAAATAACGATAATCGTCAGGAAGCGTCCCATTTACCCAATTTTGAAATAAGGGGGAATGAACTAGTTTTTCCATATCCGCAACCGAATATCCCGCTGAATAAAGCCCCCCAATCACAGCTCCCATAGAAGTGCCAATGACATAATCGATGGGTATGTTGTTTTTTTCCAAAGCTTTGATTACTCCAATATGGGCGATGCCTTTAGCGCCTCCCCCACTAAGCACCAAAGCTACTTTTTGGCCGAATGCTATTGGTGTGGTCGATACCAATAGCATCCACAAAATGATTTTTCGAGTCATAGTTTTTACTTGATATTGTTGGTTAGTGTGATATACCTAATGTAGCAGACGATATATGCTTATTGAAGTGTGTTATGTATCTATACGTAAAGAAGGGAGGTGGGGGTTTGCATTAGTCCATAGTCCACTAATTAAATGAAAAACGTAGAGTGAAAAATGAAAAGTGGACGCTTTGCGTGACCATTTAACAAATAGCCCACAGTTTCTTTAGTTGGTAGTTGGTAGAAATTAAATTAAAAGTGAAAAACGTAGAATGAAAAATAATACGTCGCCTCACGCAACCCGAAGTCCTGAACGTAGCCGAAGGAACTAGCAATGCAACAATGAGCCGAAGGCGGAGCAATAGAAATTATCATATTTGCGAAAATAAGAATCCAATGATCGCTTCGCGCAACAATTGAACAATGAGCACAGCGGAACAATGTAACAATAAGCCGTAGGCGTAACAATAAGCGAAGCGGAACAATAAATCACTCAATCCGAGGTGAATTCGCGGGTAATCTTGATGTAACCTGGGTAGCGAATGGTACCCCCTAAAACCTTGAACGAAGGCTTGGCTCTTATTTTTACCCTAGACGCTTCTCGACCAAAGCCCGCCAAATTGAAGGCAAACTTGAGCAACGCACTTCTGGACTTTCCCTTCAAGGCTTTTTTGAGATCAAGGTTTACATCCAAAGGAAGAATATTGGTACCATTGGCGGGTACCTCAAATCGTTGGGTACTTTCTCCCTCAGCCATTTGTATGTCATCGATGTACAAAATCCACTTAAGTTCATTCAAGCCAGCGGTTTTTTTATTGGGGTTCTTCACCTCAATATTAACCGTCATATTCATTGGCAACGACGAGTTGCGAGCCAAAGCCAGGGTAATTTTACCTGCATCTAACAAACTAAGGTCGGTAATGCCCTTGACCTCATCAATCTTTACATTGGCTAATTGGATATTTTGCAGTGATTCGAGACGAAACTCGCACTTTGATAATCGTTTACCTTGACTAATAGACCTGCAAGAGACATTGAATGCAGTCAAACTTACAAAGAGCAGTAATGGGAGGAGTCTTGTTTTCATGAGAAGCTATTGGTGTATGCTTGTTTGGTTAATAGAAAGAAATCAACATCAGTTTCATAATAATAAGCTTTTTTCTGGTATTGTAGACCAACTTTCTGCAAAATGTGCGTAGACTTGGTATTCTCCGTAACGGCGATACCTACGATTTGTGCCAAATTCAATTGCTCGAAACCATATTGGATCAAAGCTTGACTTACCTCAGTGGCATAACCCTGTCCCCAGAATTTTTTCATATAACGATAGCCTAGCTCGATGTGCTCGCTGTTGTCTAAATGCTTGAGGCAAGTCCAACCAATGAACTGATCTCCGTCTTTGAGTACAGTAGCCCACATGCCCAATCCAGGATTTTGAGTATAATAGGTATCTATATAGTGCAGAACTGCTTTTTGAGAGGTTTCGAAAGGCAATGGTTTACCACCTGTGAGAAATTTCATGACTTCAGGATCGATATTGAGTTGGTGCATCAGCGCAACATCGGCCTCGACAAATTCGCGTAGATAGCAACGGTTGGTTTCTAGTATTTTTTTCATTGGAATAAGGGAAATGGTAAAAAAGGAGGCAAATGTAAGATTTTTTGACGCATGAATATCAAACAATCAATCTAGAAATGTTTTATCTGATACCTTGAGTACTAATATAGTTATAAAGTAGCCTATTCCTTTTTGCGATCATTCCTCCTGTTTTTCGATTTAGTCCTCGTAGTATTCTTTGCCTTTCATATCTATGTAATACTCTTTGTCATCTTTGATCACCAGCGCAATTCCTTGACTGTAGTCGTTGTATTCGTAAAAAATAATTCCAAAACCATCGTATTTAAAATCGACCACCACAGTACCTTGCCGATTGATAAATCCCATTTGTCCCTCTTTCCATACTGGTGCATACCCATTTTGAAAACCAGCCTTATTTGAGATGTTCAACATATCATAAAAGTGCTGCTGAGTAGTGTATTCATAAATAAAAGGGATGACTTCACGCCCTTCTTTATTGATAAAACCGGCTTTGTTGAATTTAACTGCAAGTGCCAAGCCATCGTTAAAATTAAAAGCTTGTTCAAACTGAAATGGGATGGCAATCCCCCCATTTTTGTTTAAGTATCCCCATTTTTGTCCATCCTGGTTTTTGGCACTAAATTGTTGTACTGCCACGATCCCCTCTTTGAAATCATTGAAAGTGTTGTAGTTTAAAGTGACTACTACATTGCCTTGAGTGTCTATATAGCCTTGTTTTAGTTTATCACGCTCGTTGGTCGTTCGTAGCCTTACCCGAGCCCTGCCTTCAACAAAAGGTGAAGTAGTGAAATATTTGGTTTTCTTAAATAATATTTTTCCTGTAGTATTGATGTAGCCTGCAGTGGTACTATCTATTTGTACCAATGCCAACTTGTTGTTGAATCGGGTAGCATACTGAAATTGGGGTTTGATGATAAACTTTGAGCTGCGGTCAATGTATCCATACTTAGCAGTTCCTTTAGGTTGATCTATCCAGGGCACCGCCATCAAACCATCTTGAAACTCATAGCGATGAAACTCAGGTAAAGGGACGGGAGGAGTTTTGAGCTGTAAAGGGACCACGACCTTTCCGGTTTTGTCTATAAAACCTCCTACATTTCCCCAATCATCGAGGTTTTTTTCCACGTAAATCCAGCCATTGTTTACACTATGGGCCCAATCATACTCTAAAGGGATGACTACTTTGCCCCTCTTGTTGATAAATCCGTACTTTTCTTCTTCATTGCTTACCCGAGCCAGCCCTTCAAAAAAGGGCGTGGCACTGGCATAGGTACAAGGTATTTTAATTTTTTTGAATTCATTAGAGAAGCCCCATTTGTCTCCTTTACGATAGGGAATCAAATTGGGCAAACGTGTTGTTTGGGTAAAGCCTGTTTCAATAATAAAAAATAGTATTAATAATGCCGATAAGCCTTTCTTCATAGTATCGTTTTTAAAAATTTTAGTCTTCGTAATATTCATTGCCTTGCATGTCTATGTAAAATTGTCTTTTGCCTTGTTTTACTAAAGCAACTCCTTTGCTAAAATCATCATATTCATGAAAAACACTGCCAAAACCATCATATTTACACTCAACTACCAGTTTACCCTCCCGATTGACAAACCCCATTTTTTTGCCCAGCCAAACCGGAGCAAAACCATAGACAAAACGAGTATTGAGATGCATCTCATAAAAGGTTTGGTAATAATCAAACTTAAAAGGAATCACTACTTCGCCTTGTTTATTTACAAAGCCTACTTTACCGTTTTTGACTACCAGCGCCAATCCCTCGTTGAAATTGAATGCTTTTTCATAGATAAATGAAATGGCTACGTTTCCTTCGGTGTCTACAAATCCCCATTTGTTTTTTCCAAAAGCTTGTTGTAAAGCTACCAAGCCTTCGCTAAAGTTGTTGAAAGAATAAAAGTCGGTAGGGATCACTACTTTGCCTTGGGTATTGATAAACCCAAACTTCATGTCGTCTTCAGGTTTGGTAGCATTGGGACGTACCCGAGCCAACCCATCACTAAACAGCGCAGTGACATAGTAGTTATCAGTAAATAATACTTTGCCTTGGCGATTGATGTAGCCGGCTTTCCCGAAACTTATATTGACTGCAGCCAAACCATTGCCAAACTTCGTGGCATATTCGTACTTGGTATCTAATACAAATTTGCCACTTTTATCAGCATAGCGGTAGCCATACTTCGATGGGTCGTATTTCCAAGGTACCGCAATCAGTCCTTCGCTAAACTGGTGGCGTTCTCTTTCAGGGAGTGGTACTGGTGGTGTATTCAAACGCATGGGAATCTTTACCTCCCCTTTTGTGTCAATGAAGCCTCCCACGTTGCCCCATTCCTTAGATCGTTGTTCCACATATATCCAACCTTCATGAACGCTATGGGCCCAAGCGTATTTAAATGGGATGACTACTTTGCCTTGGGCATTGATAAATCCAAACTGGTACTTTTGATTGCTTACTCGAGCCAAACCTTCATGGAACGGACTTGCACTAGAAAAAGTACAAGGGATAATTATTTTCTTGCTTTGATCACAATAGCCCCATTTACCCCCTTTTTGGTAGGGAACAAGGGTAGGGAGTTGTTGACTAATGCCAAATTGGATCGTAAAGAAAGTGAGTAAAGTGATGAATAAGGTGTTGTGTAATGTTTTCATTGGGTAAGTATTTGTAAAATCAAAAGTTAGTAAATTTTACAAAAATTCATGAAGCAGCATCGTGATATTTGCAGAGTTAACGTGTATTACTTGATTTGCAGTGTATAAATTTGGGCTTTGTTAGGTTGTTTTATATTTTTATAAGTCAAGCAATTTTACAATTCAAGGGGCAGCTCATTTTTGGAATTGCTTACTTAACATAATTAATTTCTATAATGCCTAAAAATACCTGTAAAATATACCATAAAAACTGTTTGGGATTACCAAGAGTGGCAGCGGAGAGCGTAGATGCATTGATCACTGACCCTCCTTATGGTATTGGTTTTCAGGCGCACGAATGGGACAAAAAATTGCCTGAGCGAGAGATATGGGGAGATTGCTTGCGGGTAATGAAACCAGGATCGTTTGGGTTGGTCTTCTCAGCGGTAAGATTGATGCACCGTTTGATGGTAGATTTAGAAGATAGTGGATTTATAATCAAGGATGTTTTATTTTGGGTGTTTTTGAATGGAATGCCTAAAAGCCGAAACGTAGGACTAAATATTGACAAGGCTTTGGGAGAAGAAAGTGAAGTGGTGGGTCAATATACTTATGTACAGGGTTACAAAAAAGGAGGAGCCGAAAGCTATACCAACCAGCAGCGTAAAAATAAGTACAAGCCTTCTTCAACTTTGGGTAAAAAATACGATGGAGCCGGACTGGGTATCAAGCCTGCCTATGAGCCTATTATTTTGATTCAAAAGCCATTGGCCAAAGGAGTCAATGTAGCCGAAAATGTGATTCGCTATGGAACCGGAACCCTTAACTTGGAAGCAACTCGAATTCCTTTTGAAGAAGGAGAAGGTATTGTAGGGCATAACCCCCACCCCAAGGGAAGAGTACCCGCCAATATTTTGCGTACTGAAACAATGAATGATGGCTACGATAAGTTTTTTATGGTGCCCAAAGTACGCCAAAATGCTGAAGATTTCAATGTGCACCCTACCCTGAAACCTGTGGCTTTGATGCATCATTTGGTCAAATTGATATCATTTGAAGGACAAACGGTGCTGGACCCATTTATGGGAAGCGGAAGTACTGGAGTAGCTGCAATGGAGCTCGAGCGTAACTTTTTGGGTTTTGAGTTAAAAAAAGAATACCACAAGATCGCCAAAGCCCGTTTAAAGGCTTTTCGTTAATGCATTGGAGTGTTTGAGTATAGCGCTTGGTAATTCGTGAAAAATAAAGTTTTTTTAGTCCACGGTCGACAGTCCAATGCTGTTTCCTTAACACTATTCGAGTCCATATGGCGAGTAACGTTTCCCCCTTGTGGGGGAATTAAAGGGGGCTTTCGTGGATTACCA
>ERZ1740067.961-NODE-961-length-21314-cov-6.730890_pt1 | contig 21314 bp, 20 predicted proteins | sample MGYA00581736_ERZ1740067 | MGnify/ENA primary metagenome ERZ1740067 (study PRJEB43018, sample SAMN04849236) | marine metagenome | isolation source: floating plastic debris | place: Pacific Ocean | collected 2008-08-27 | study: EMG produced TPA metagenomics assembly... | reverse complement strand
ATGCAGCCAAAGCCGCGGTTGTCGGTGATGACCACGGTGAAATCGATGCCCATCATGGCGGCGGTCGCCATTTCGGAATTGGCCATCATGTAGGTCCCGTCGCCGGTAAAGCAGATGACGTCCCGGTCGGGGTCGGCCATCTTGATCCCGATAGCGCCCGCGATCTCGTAACCCATGCAGGAAAAGCCGTATTCCATATGGTAGGACATCGGCTTGCCCGCCTTCCACAGCTTGTGCAACTCGCCCGGCATGGTGCCTGCGGCGCACATGGCGACGGTGTTGTCTTTGGCCGATCGCTGGACCGCGCCGACGACCTGCATGTCGGTGGGAAGTTCATTGCCTTCTGGCGCGGCGGTGAGTGCGTCGACCTTGGCAAACCAGTCGGCCTTGGCAGCAGGCGCGGGCGTTTCAGCGGCGTAGTCGCCAAGCGCGGCGGTCAGGTCCTCGAGGCCCACGCGGGCGTCGGCCATGAGCGGCAGCGACCCGTGTTTGTCTGCGTCATAGGCCTGCACGTTCAGGCCGATGGTCGTGCGCTCGGGGTTGGCAAACAGGCCCCACGAGCCGGTGGTGAAATCCTGCAAGCGCGTGCCGACGGCGAGGATCACGTCGGCTTGCGCACAGCGGTCATTGGCGGGCTCACCGCCAGTGACACCGATGGGGCCAAGGTTCAGCGGGTGGTCCCAGGGCAAGGCGGATTTGCCCGCCTGCGTCTCGGCCACGGGGATGTTGTGGGCGGATGCAAAGGCTTGCAGAGCAGCCGTGGCTGCGGAGTAATGCACGCCGCCACCTGCGACGACCACCGGTTTCTTGGCGGCCTTGAGCGTTGCCACGGCGCGGGCCAACTCGCCTGCATCCGGGCGCACTCGGCGCTGGTACCAGACGGTCGGCTCAAAGAAACGCTCGGGGTAGTCATAGGCCATGGCCTGTGTGTCCTGGCAAAAGGCCAGCGTCACCGGACCGCACATCGCGGGGTCCGTCATGGTGCGCAGCGCGCGGGGCAGGGCGGTCAGCAGGTGTTCGGGGCGCGAGATCCGGTCGAAATAGCGCGACACGGGCCGGAAGCAGTCATTGGCGCTGACCGTGCCGTCGGAAAAATCCTCGATCTGTTGCAGCACGGGGTCGGGGCCACGGGTGGCGAACACGTCGCCGGGGATCAGCAGGACGGGCAGGCGGTTGGCGTGGGCGAGGGCGGCGGCGGTCACCATGTTTGTGGCACCCGGGCCAATGGACGAGGTTACGGCCATCGCGCGACGGCGGCCCGACTGCTTGGCATAGGCGATGGCGGCATGGGCCATCGTCTGCTCGTTGTGACCGCGCCATGTCGGAAACCGGTCCTTGGCGCCGTGCAGCGCCTCGCCCAGACCGGCCACGTTGCCGTGGCCGAAAATTGCCCAGATGCCCGCCAGGAACCGCTCCCCGTCTTCGTTCATCTGTGCTTCGAGATAGCGCACGAGCGCCTGTGCTGCGGTCAGTCGAATTGTGCCCATGATCGCATCCTTTCCACGAGTGAGCAGGGGCCGCACGGTTTGCGTGGGCTGACAACGGGAACCCGGAGCGATGGCCCCGGTTATTGGCAGGGTGCGGGACGGGCGACCCCGGAGGATCGATGCCCGCGCGCCGCAGGGGATGATCGGTGCCCCCGGGTCGGGGCACCTGTCGTTCGCTTACCCGATCTCGGCCAGTTCCTGTTCGAGATCGCCCATTTCAGCACCACCCGACATCAGGCGGCGCATTTCTTGGTCTGAGATTTCTTCGGACGTGCCCGCGCCGATCACCTTGCCAAGGGCAAGGAAGCTGAAGCGGTCGCCCACGAGACGCGAGTGAATCTCGTTATGGGTGATGAAGATGATGGCGATGTCGCCCCGCTTGCGCACCCGCTTGATGGTTTTCAGAACGCCCATCTGCTGTTTCTGACCCAAGGCCGATGTCGGCTCGTCCAGGATCAGCACCTTGGCACCAAAGTGGATGGCGCGCGCGATGGCCAGTGTCTGGCGCTGACCGCCCGACATGGTGCCCACGGCTTGGGTCGGGTCGGAAAAGTCGATCCCGATTTTCAGCATTTCGTCGTGGGCGATCTGGTTCATCTTGTCGAGGTCAAGCTGGCCGAAGCCCTTCTTCAGCTCGCGCCCCATGAAGAAGTTGCGCGTCACGCTCATCAACTGGTTCAGGGCGAGGTCCTGATAGACCGTCCCGATCCCGGCGGCAGAGGCATCGCGCGGGGACCGGAATTGCACCGGCTTGCCCTCGATATAGATCTGCCCTTCGGTGGGTTGGTGCACCCCTGCGAGCGTCTTGATGAGGGTGGATTTGCCCGCACCGTTGTCGCCCAGCAGCGCGTGCACTTCGCCCGGGTAGACCGCGAGGTCGACACCGCCCAGAGCGGTGAAGGGCCCGAAGCGTTTGACCAGTCCTTCGACGCGGAGATATGGCTCGGCCATCTCAAATTCCCCCTGTGATGCGTTTGCGGATGCGTTCGTTGGCGAACACGGCGGCCAGAAGGATCGCGCCGAGGAACACGCGGAACCACGCGCCGTCGATGGCGGGGATGAAGAACACCGCGTTGGCCACGAGGCCCACGGTGATTGCGCCGAACACGACGCCCAGCACGGTGCCGAACCCGCCGGTCATGAGCGTGCCGCCCACAACCGCGATGGCGATGGCAAAAAGCTCCATCAGGTTGCCCTTGGCCGCGTCGGATGTGTTGTTTTCGAACACCTGGCAGGCGGCAAAGATGGTCGCGCAGAAGGCCGTGAACATGAACAGGCCGATCTTGACCTTGTTCGTGGGCACGCCGTTGGCGCGGGCCGCGTCGCGGTTGTCGCCAGTGGCGTAGATCCAGTTGCCCAGCTGCGTGCGGCTGAGGATGTAATAGGCAACGAGCGCGATCAGGATGAACCAGAAAAAGCGTGCGTCGAACCCCTCGACCCATTGGGTGCCGCGGCGGTTGAGGTTGCCGCCGAGGATGAACCACTGATCGGTGCGGTCGATGCCCATATTGGTGAACTGTACGCCCAGCCAGTACCACGCGTCGTAGAACCAGCCGAACACCTCGCCGCCAAAGGACCAGGCGACCCAGCTTTCTTCCTTGTAGTCGGGCAGGCCGGAGACTTGCGTGGACTGGTTGATCAGGCGGAACGACACTTCGGTCACGCCGCGCATGAAGAACAGAAAGGCGAGCGTCACGATAAAGGATGACAGCCCGGATCGGACCACGATGGTGCCGATGGCCCAGCCCAGCGTGAGCGTCATGGCCAGTGTGATCAGCAGCGCGGTGAGCGGTGTCGCCTCGCCCAGTCCAAAGGGCAGGCCCCATTTCAGCATGATCGCCATGGACATGCCGGCAAAGCCGATCATGGACCCGATGGACAGGTCAAACTCGCCCGCGATCATCAGCAGCGCCGCGCCGATGGCGATGATGCCGTATTGTGCAATGATCTGGACGTTGTTCTTGAGGCCAAGGGCGTTGAACGCCTTGCCGTTCGAAGCCCAGGCCAGCACCACGATGATCACGATCATCACGATGAATGAGCCGATTTCGGGCCGCCGGATTGTCCGTTGCAGCCACGTTTCCTGCGCCAGTCTGTCAGCTTCGCTGAGATCGGCCATGGTTCCCCCCCAAGTCGTTTTCGAATGTGCCGGCTAAGGTCACAGGCGGGCGCGGGGCCCGCCTGTGATATGCTTTCAGTCGATGGACCGCTTAACGGTCGATACCTGCCAGTTCCTTGACGGCGGCAGCGTTCGACTTGTCCACGAAACCGGGGCCCGAGGCGATGTTGTTGCCGGGCAGCAGGCCTGCGTGGTTGTTGTAGAGGTGCAGCACGATCACGGGCATGTAGCCTTGCAGACGCTGTTGCTGGTCGATGGTGAAGGCGGCGCGGCCGTCTTCGATCATGTCCATCACACCGGGCGACAGGTCAAAGCACGCGAGGTGCACGTCGGCACCCACCGCTTCGATGGCTTTGGTGGCGGCTTCGCAGACGTGCGGGCCGACAGCCAGAACGCCGTCAATGCTTTCGTCCGCTTCCAGAGCGGCGGCGGTCCGAGTTTCGATCTGTGCCGGGTCGTTCGACACGTCGATCTGGTTCAGGTCGGCGCCCATGGCATCGAAGTAACCGGTGCAACGGTCAACAAGCGCCGTGTTGAACGCTTCCTGGTTGAGGCAGAGACCCTTGGTCACGCCTTCGGCCATGGCACGTGTGCCGGCGGCAAAGCCTGCGTCACGCTCGGGCTGGCCGACATGCATCAGCGCGCCCAGTTCGGCAGAGGATTCGAGGCCTGAGTTCATGGTCACGACCGGGATACCGTCCGCCACGGCGGATTTGATGGCCGGGCCAAGCGCGTCGGCGTCGGGCAGCGACACGATGATGCCATCGGGCTCGGAGGCCGCGGCAGCTTCGATCAGGGCCGCCATGGCCGCCATGTCGCCGGAGACGTCAAAGTTGTACTCGAGCGTCGCGCCAACGGCGGCAGCAGCATCGCGGCCACCTTTTTCGACCACAGGCCAGACCGGGTCGGTGCCCTGGGTGTGCGTGATCATGACATAACGCTCACCATGACCGTCGGCATATGCCGGGGCGGCGAGTGCGGTTGCAGCGCAGAGTGCTGCGAAAACCGTCTTTTTCATCGATGTTCCTCCCTATGAACATTCAATTTTCATTCGGGACCCCTTTGGTCCCCCTTATCCGGCTTGAGCCGAATTCCCTATGTTCCGGATTTTGCTCCGGACATGTTCTTTGTTTGCGCGCATCTCACAGCTATTTTCATGTGACTTCAACAAGTTTTACGGGCTTTTTGTCCTTGACTGACCGCGTGGCGGCCTCGGCCATGGTCAGGGCCTGCACTCCGTCGGCGAGTGTGACGGGCATCGGCGTTCCGGTTTCGACAGCCTCGACAAAGGCGGACCATTCGGCCTCGTAGGCGGGCATGTAGCGTTCGAGGAAAAAGTGCTGGGGCTTGGCGCCGGTCACGCCGGCACTGGTCGATTTGACCACGAGGTTTTCCAGCATGTTCTGGGCCTGCAGCAACCCGTCCGAGCCCAGCAGCTCGATCCGCTGGTCATAGCCGTAGGCGGCGCGGCGCGAGTTCTTGATCACCGCGATTCGCCCGTCTGCGTAGGTGAGCGTGACCGCGGCGGTGTCCACATCGCCCGCGGCGCCGATCTGCGGGTCCACGATGGAACTGCCCACGGCCATCACCGTCTCGGGCGCGTCGCCCATGAGGAAATTCGCCATGTCGAAGTCATGGATCATCATGTCGCGAAAGAGCCCGCCGGACACCTTGACGTAGCTCACGGGCGGCGGGGCCGGGTCAAAGGACGTGATCGACAAAAGCTCGGGTTTGCCGATCTCACCGGCAGTGAGCGCGGCTTTCAACGTGTTGAAGCTGGGGTCGAAGCGGCGGTTGAACCCGATCATGACAGGCTGGCCGGTCGCGGCGACCTTGTCCTGACAGGCGCGGGCGCGGGCGAGGTCCAGATCGACCGGTTTTTCGCACAGCACGGCCTTGCCTGCGGCGGTCGCGGCTTCGATGAAATCGCAATGGGTGTCGGTAGATGTGGCTATCAGGACAGCGTCAATGTCGGGGTCGGCGATGATGTCGTCACTGCTGTGCGCGGTGGCACCATACGCCTGCGCGAGTTCGGCAGCATTGTCGGTCACGACGTCCGAAACGGCCACCAGATCGCTGCCGCGATGTGCGGTGATCGCGCGGGCGTGCACGGCCCCGATCCGGCCCGCGCCAAGCAGTCCAACCTTCACCAAAGTGATTCCTCCCTCACCTCGTGACCATTAACAGAGGCGGTTTTGCACCCGCGTGCAAGAAAAATTTGCACCCGCGTGCAAAATCAGTGGCAGAGGGCAAATGCCACGCGTATGCTGGGACTTAGGGGGAGAGAAGACACCATGACTGCGCCCAAGGGCTTTGAAACGATCACGGCGGATGACGTGGCACGGCTGGCCGGCGTGTCGCGCTGGACGGTGCATCGCGCGTTCAAGACCGATGCCTCGATCTCGGAGCGCAGCCGAAGCAAGGTCATGGAAGCGGCCAACACGCTTGGCTATGTGCCGGACCTGCTCGCGGTCAGCCTCGCGTCAGATCGCAGCGGGCTGGTCGCGATCCTGATGGATGATTTCGCCAACCCGCAGCAGACGACGAATATCGCACTGTTGTCCAGGACGCTGCGCATGGCGGGTTGGCATACGCTGTTGGTCCATACGCTGGACGAGGACGACGCGTCCTCGGGGTTGTTGCACGCCAGCCAGCACCGGGTGGATGCCGCGATCCTGATTGGCGGGCGGTTCAATGACGAGGAACTGGCGGCAGCGCTTGGCGCGCAGCGCTTGCGGCGGCTGATCGTTTACGGGCGGGTGTCGCAGAACCCGCGCACGGTGTCGATCTGCTGCAATGACACCATCGCGATGACCGAGATCACCGACTACGTCTTTGCCAAAGGGTATCGCCGTCCGTTGTTTCTGGCCGGGCCGCCGACAACCTCGGCGCATCTGCTGCGCAAGGACGCGTTTCTGGCGCGCTGGTCCACCCTGGCGGGTGCGGATGCGGGGGTGCTGGTGGTGGGAGACTATGACCCCGGCCATGCCGAGGCCTGCCTGACCGATCACCTGACCGCCGCCGCGCGCGCGGACTACCCGGACGTCGTCGTGTGCGAAACGGATGCAATCGCGATGGGGGCCATGGACGCCCTGCGCTACCGTCTGGGGCTGCGGGTTCCGGGTGACATTGCCGTCACCGGCTTTGACGATGTGCCCTATGCGGCGAACCAGAACTATGACCTGACCACCTATCAGCAGCCCAATGACGTTCTGGCGCAAGCCGTTGTCGACGTGTTGAAAGGCGCGCAGGACACGGCGCAGTTCTCGCAGCTTGCAGGCAAGCTGGTGGTCCGCTCCAGCGCCTGAGCATTGCGCCCGCCGCGCGCACGCGGCACAGTTCCGACAGATCAGACGGGGAGTGAGGACATGCTGGATTGGTCCGGGTGCGGAGCGATTGTGACAGGTGGGGCGTCGGGCCTGGGCGCGGCGACAGCGGCGCGGCTGGCGGAGGCAGGCATGAAGGTGACGCTGTTCGATCTGAATGACGATCGTGGCCATGCCCATGCGGACGCCGTCGGCGGAACCTACGCCAAGGTGGATGTGAGCGACGCGGCCTCCGTCGCCGCTGGGGTCGCTGCGGCGGTTGCGGCGCATGGCGCGCCTCGGGTGCTGGTGAACTGCGCCGGAATCGCGGGAGCGGCCAAGACCGTGTCACGCGGCGCGCCACACGAGACCTCGCTCTACGAAAAGACAATCGCGATCAACCTGATCGGTACGTTTCATTGTGCGACGCAGGTGGCCGCACAGATGGTCGCCGCCGATCCCGTTGCCCCGGACGGCGCGCGCGGTGTGATCGTCAATACCGCCTCTGTCGCCGCGTTTGACGGGCAGGTGGGCCAACTGGCCTATGCCGCGTCCAAGGCAGGCGTTGCGGGCATGACCCTGCCGATGGCCCGCGATCTGGCCGACAAGGGCGTGCGCGTCTGTGCCATCGCGCCGGGTCTGTTCCTGACGCCGATGCTGGAAGGATTGCCCGAGGATGTGCAGGCCTCGCTGGGGGCACAGGTGCCGTTTCCCTCGCGGCTGGGTGATCCGGCGGAGTTCGCGGAAATGGCGCTGCATATCACGCAGAATCCGATGCTGAACGGTGAGGTGATCCGGCTGGACGGCGCGATCCGGATGGCGCCGCGCTAGCGGAATTTGGGCGGGCGTTTTTCCAGGAACGCGCGCAGCCCCTCGCGGGCCCCGTCCGAGCTTTGCGACATGGCCGTAGCGAGGCTTTCTGCAAAGAGCCCGTCGCTGCGGGACATGTCGGCGATGCGGGGCAGGGCGTTGATCATCAGGTAGTTCGAGAAGGGCGCGTTGTCGGCGATCTTGCGCGCCAGATCCTGCGCCAGCGCCATGCCTTCTCCTGCGCCCACAGTGTAATGCGCCAGCCCCAACGCCACCCCCTCATCCGCGCCGTAGCTGCGCCCGGTGAGCATCATTTCCCGCATCCGGTCAGGGCCAAGGATACGGCCCACGCGCACAGTGGCACCGCCCCCGACAAAGATGCCGCGCCGCCCCTCGGGCAGCTGGAACCGCGCGGTGGCTTCGGCGATGCGCACATGGGTGGCGGTCGCAATCTCCAGCCCGCCGCCAATGACCGCACCGTGCAGGACCGACACGACCGGCAGGCCACCGAACTCGATCATCTCCGTCACCCGGTGCCAGTTGCGCGAATGGTGCACGCCTTCGATGGGCGCGCGGTGTTCGTGTTCGGCCAGATCCAGCCCGGCGCAGAAATGATCGCCCGCCCCGCGCAGGATCGCCACATGCACGCCATCGGGCGGGTGGGCAAAGAACGCCTCGAGCGTGTCGACAAGCGCGTCGTTGATCGCGTTGCGCTTGTCGGGGCGGTTGAAGGTGAGCGTGGCGATGTCTCCTGCGACATCGACCTGCATCAGATCGTCGTCCGTCATGTGATGCTCCTTGCCCCGCGCGCGCCCAAGAAAAGTTGTAAGAACAATCGGTTTTTAAGTATAGCGGATTTCGAGGCGCGGCTTGGGAGGGTCAGCATGGTTGATTTCGCAAAGGTGAAAGCCATCGACTTTCACACCCACGCCGAAGAGCCGTGCAACACCTGCCGCGATGATGGGTACAATGAGTTTCAGGCCGGGATGGCGGCCTATTTCCGCAACCCGGCAGGGGCCGAGGGGATGCTGCCCACAGTGCAGGACACGGCCGCCTATTACCGCGCCCGCAACATTGCCGCCGTGATCTTTCCGGTGGATGCCGAGCGCGAGACGGGGTTTCGGCGCTATTCCAACGAAGAGGTCGCACAGCTCTGTGCCGAAAACGACGATATCCTGATCCCGTTCGCCAGCGTGGACCCGCACAAGGGCAAGGCCGGTGCGCGCGAGGTGCGCAGGCTGGTGCGCGAATTTGGCGTGCGCGGGTTCAAGTTCCATCCCACTATGCAGGGGTTTTTTCCCAATGACCGGGAGGCCTGCTACACCGTGCTTGAGGCCTGCGCCGAAGAGGGGGTGATCACGCTCTTTCACACCGGCCAGACGGGTGTCGGGTCGGGCATGCGGGGCGGCATGGGCATGCGGCTGAAATACTCCAATCCGATGCATCTGGACGACGTGGCCGTCGATTTTCCCGACCTGAAAATCGTGATGGCGCATCCCAGCTTTCCCTGGGCCGAAGAAGGGCTGGCCGTGGCCCAGCACAAGCCCAACGTCTATTACGACATGTCCGGCTGGTCGCCTAAGTATTTCCCCGAGATTTTCGTGCGTTATGCCAATTCGTTGCTCAAGAAAAAAATGTTGTTCGGCTCGGACTGGCCCGCGATCACGCCGGACCGCTGGCTGGCCGATTTCGAGGCCGCACCGTTCAAGGACGAGGTGCGCCCGCTGATCCTCAAGGAAAACGCGCTGCGTCTGCTGGGCGAGGCCGCATGAAGACCGAAGTGGCCATTATCGGCGGCGGGCCCTCGGGACTGCTTTTGTCGCAACTGCTGAACCTGGCCGGGGTGGCGACGGTGATACTGGAACGTGCCAGCCGGGCGCACGTGCTGGCGCGCATCCGGGCCGGTGTGCTGGAGGCTGGCACGGTGGAGATGTTGCGTGCAGCGGGCGTGGCCGACCGGATGGTGCGCGAGGGGACGCCGCATTCGGGCTGTTACCTGACGGATGATGACCTGATGGTGCGCATCAACTTCGAAGAACTGACCGGCAAGCCGGTGATGGTCTATGGCCAGACCGAGGTGACCGCCGACCTTTATGCCGCGCAGGACGCCATGGGGACGCAGATCCTGCACGATGTGTCGGACGTGGTGATCCATGATGCCGACAGTGCTGCGCCATATGTGACGTATGTCCATGAGAGCGAACCTCAGAGGCTCGACTGTGCCTATGTCGCGGGTTGTGATGGGTTTCACGGCGTCAGCCGCCAGACCATCCCTACGGACAAGCGACAGGAATTTGAACGGGTCTACCCCTTTGGCTGGCTGGGCATCCTGTCGCGCACGCGGCCTGCACATGACGAACTGATCTATGCCAACTCGTCCAACGGGTTTGCGCTGGCGTCGATGCGCAATGCGCAGCTCAGCCGGTATTATGTGCAGGTGCCGCTGACCGACCGTGTCGAGGATTGGAGCGATGATCGTTTCTGGGACAAGCTGCGCACCTGCCTGCCCGGCGAGGTCGCCCGCACGATGGAGACCGGTCCGTCCATCGAAAAATCCATCGCGCCGCTGCGGTCGTTTGTGAACGAACCGCTGCGGTGGGGACGGTTGTTTCTGGTGGGCGACGCGACGCATATCGTACCGCCCACAGGGGCCAAGGGGCTGAACCTCGCGGTGTCGGACGTGTTCTATCTGCATTCGGCGCTGATCGCCGCGCTGAAAAAGGGCGATGAGCGCGGCATCGACGCCTATTCGGAGCGCGCGCTGAGCCGCATCTGGAAGGCTATGCGGTTCAGCTGGCAGATGACCACGATGCTGCACCAGTTCGAGGGCGAAGACAGCTTTGCCGCGCAGATGCGCAAGGCCACGCTGCGGCACCTGTCGCAATCCGAGACCGCGCGGCGCGAGCTGGCCGAAAACTATATCGGCTTGCCGTTTTGAGCGATGCGCGGGACAGTTGGGGCCGGAGGACAGCATGACAGAGCGTTATGACAAGGGGATGCGCGTCCGGCGCGAAGTGCTGGGGGACGCGCATGTGGACCGGGCCGAAGCGGCGCGCACCGACCATGACACGCCCTTTCAGACGCTGATCACCGAAGGGGCGTGGGGCACGGTCTGGGCCTCCGACGCGATCAGCCGCCGCGAGCGATCGATGCTGACGCTCGCCTTGCTGGCCGCGACGGGGAATTTCGAGGAAATCCCGATGCACATCCGCGCCTGCGCCCGCACCGGCGCCAGCCAAAGCGACGTGATGGAGGCGTTCCAGCACGTGGCAATTTACGCAGGCGTGCCGCGCGCCAACCATGCCATCAAACTGGCCAAGGCGACATGGGCCGAGATGGAGGCCGCAGATGACTGACCCGCTGACGCCACGCCGACATGAGGGACATCCTGTATCTCGTTGGCAAGGTTACAAAACCTCTATCACCCGCTCGCCATCATTGCCCCTGCTGTCGATGGAAAGCACGCCGAGCGAGGAAACCGGTCCGCGCTTTGGCCACAGCCTGATCGGGCCGCATGACAACAACCTGATCGTGAACTATACCCAAGGGACGCAGAGTGCCGTGGGCGAGCGCATTCGCGTCTATGGACGGGTGATGGACGAGACCGGGCGCGGGATACCGCAGACGCTGGTGGAGGTTTGGCAGGCCAATGCCGGTGGACGCTACCGCCATATAAAAGACACCTATTTTGCGCCGCTCGATCCGCATTTCGGCGGCTGCGGCCGCACGCTCACGGACGATGCGGGCCATTTCGAGTTCATGACTGTCAAGCCCGGCGCATATCCCTGGCCGAACCGGGCGAACGACTGGCGGCCCGCGCATATCCATTTTTCCGTCTTCGGCCATGCGTTCGGGCAACGCCTCATCAGCCAGATGTATTTCGAGGGTGATCCGCTGATTGACCGCTGCCCGATCGCCGCGACAATACAGGATCGCAGTCAGTTGGACCGTCTTGTCGCCCCGTTGGTCATGCAGCAGTCGCGGGGCATGGACTACCTTGCCTACAGGTTCGATATTGTGTTGCGCGGCAGGCGTCAGAGCATGTTCGAAAACAAGCCGGAGGGGATGTAGTTCATGGTGCAACCACCTGATACGCTTGTGGAAACGCCCAGCCAGACGGCCGGGCCATATGTCCATATTGGTTGTATCCCGACCTTTGCCGGTGTGACGGGGGTCTATCCGCAAGACCTTGGTCTCTCGCCGATCGATGACGGTGCCAGGGGCGAGGTGATTACCATCACCGGGTCCGTGTTTGACGGCACCGGCTGGCCCCTGCGCGACGCGATGCTGGAAAGCTGGCAGGCGGATGCAGCGGGCCTCTATCCCGGGCAGGAGGGTGCCGACCCGGCGGTAAGCGGATTTTGCCGGTTCGCTGCAGATGGCGACAGCGGGGAATTCACGTTGCGCACCATCAAACCTGGGCCGACCCGCGGGCGGCATGGCTTGCAGTTCGCCCCTCATGTCTCGCTGTGGATCGTGGCGCGGGGCATCAATTTGGGCCTGTCGACGCGCATCTATTTCGCGGATGAGGACAACAGTGCCGACGCATTGCTGGCCCGGATTGAGCAGCGTCCGCGCGTCGACACGCTGCTGGCGCAACCGACGGGTGGCGGAGCGTACCGCTTTGATATCCGCCTGCAAGGCGCTGACGAGACGGTATTTTTGGATCTGTGAGGGGCGCATGACAGACGTCTTCATCTGTGACTACATTCGCACGCCCATCGGGCGCTTTGCCGGCGCTTTGTCCGGTGTGCGCGCTGACGATCTGGGCGCTGTCCCGCTGCGAGCGCTCGCCGACCGGAACCCGACCCTCGATCTGGCAGCGATCGATGAGGTGATCCTGGGCTGCGCCAATCAGGCGGGCGAGGACAATCGCAATGTCGCGCGGATGTGTGCGCTGCTTGCGGGCTATCCCGACACCGTGCCGGGCACGACGATGAACCGGCTGTGCGGGTCCGGCATGGATGCAGTGATCACCGCCGCCCGCGCGATCAAAGCGGGCGAGGCGGACCTGATGGTCGCGGGCGGGGTCGAATCCATGTCGCGCGCGCCCTTTGTCATGCCCAAGGCCACGGCGGCCTTTTCCCGCGCCAACGCGGTGCACGACACGACCATCGGCTGGCGCTTTGTCAATCCGGTGATGCAGGCGCAATACGGCATCGATTCCATGCCCGAGACGGCGGAGAACGTGGCTGAAGAGTTCGGTGTAAGTCGCGAGGATCAGGACGCTTTTGCCCTCCGCTCGCAGTCGTGTGCGGAGGCTGCGATGGCGTCGGGACGGCTGGCGCGCGAGATCACGCCGGTCAGCATCCCGCAGCGTCGGGGTGATCCGGTCGTGGTGGACACGGACGAACATCCCCGCCCGCAGACCACGGCGGCGGACCTCGCCAAACTGAAACCCTTCGTCAAGGCGGATGGCACTGTCACGGCAGGCAATGCATCCGGCGTCAATGACGGGGCGGCGGCGCTGATCGTGGCATCGGCGGCGGCCGCACAGTCGCAGGGTCTGACGCCCATCGCCCGCGTTCTGGGTGGTGCGACCGCAGGCGTGCCGCCGCGCATCATGGGTATCGGGCCGGCGCCCGCGTCGCAAAAGCTGATGGGGCGGCTGGGGCTCGCACAGTCAGACTTTGCGGTGATCGAGCTGAACGAGGCCTTTGCCGCTCAGGGCCTTGCCACCTTGCGCCTACTGGGAATTGCCGATGATGCCCCGCGCGTGAACCCCAACGGGGGCGCCATCGCGCGGGGGCATCCGCTGGGCATGTCGGGCGCACGCATCACGGGCAGTGCGGCGCTGGAGCTGAAACCGGGCCAGCGCGCGCTGGCCACCATGTGCATCGGCGTCGGGCAGGGTATCGCCATCGCCCTTGAGGCCGCCTAGCGCAGCCCGCCAATCCAGTTGGCGAATGCCGCTGCCGCAGGGGTGTCGGCGTTGCGGGCGAGGAAGTACCCTTCGGTCCCGATGATCTGCGCGGGGTCTGTTTGCACCAGACGCCCAGATTTGACGGCCCCGGCGGCCAGCCATGCGCTGACCAGTGCCGTGCCTGCACCGCTCGCCGCCAGATCAAGCGCCGCGCCATAGGAATCGACGAAAATGGAGGGCGTTGTCTCTATCGATTGCCCGGCCGCCTTGGCCCAGTCTTGCCACCCTTCGGATGTGCCGACAGTTTCGATCAAACGTGCCACGCCGTTTGGTGCACATACAGCGATCAACCCGTCCGGTCCCAGCTGCACAGCGCCGCGCCCCACCTGTTTGGCCGAGCCAAAGCGTATCTCTACATCCGCCAGCGGGGTTCTGAAATCGTCAGGCCAGATTGTGCTGATAATTCTGACTTTTACGTCCGGATGTTGATCCAGAAAGCTGGACAATCTGGGCGCAATGATCCAGCGGGCGACGCTGACCGAGGTTGCGACGGTCAGCACATCCTCCGCCGTGCCGGTGTCGAACGCTGCCGTTGCCTCGGCCAGTTGGCCCAGCGACGCGCCCACCTTCGGCAACAGCTTGCGCCCGTCATCGGTCAGCGCCAGCCCGCGGGCCTTGCGGGCAAACAGGCTGACGCCCAGCCGTTGTTCGAGCAGGCGCACCTGCTGGCTCACCGCGGATTGGGTCAGCCCGATCTCTTGCGCGGCGGCAGTGAAATTCAGGTGTCGGGCTGCCGCCTCGAAGGAGCGGAACCATGTCAGGGGGGGCAGGGCACGTGCCATGGGTCAACCTTATCATAAGTAATACTAATGGCTGTGTGGTCAAATTGGTCGTTTGTCAATCACGCGCGCGCCGCCGATCCTGCGGGTCGGAGGCGCGCATGACACCACGGATCCGCAAGATCGTGACCTATGACGAAGAGGTGCTGGTCGAAGGGTTCAAACCCGCCGATCCGCCCTGGCGCATGTTTGCGGTCGCCGCCGTGGTGCAGAACCCGTGGGCGGGACGGTTTGTCGACGACCTTAAGCCCGAGATCATGGCCTTTGGCCCCGTGCTGGGCAGGATGCTGACCGAACGGATGATCGCGCTGGCGGGCTCCGGCGCTGCGATCGAGGCGTATGGCAAGGCGGCGGTCGTCGGCGTGGATGGCGAGGTGGAACACGCCAGCGGTCTGATCCACACGCTGCGGTTCGGCAATCACTACCGCGAAGCCGTGGGGGCCAAGTCGTACCTTGCGTTCACCAACACGCGCGGCGGGCCGAACGCGCCGATCATGGTGCCGCTGATGGACAAGAACGATGCGGGCCGCCGGTCGCATTACCTCACAATTCAGTTTGCCATACCCGATGCGCCGCGCAGCGATGAGATCGTGGTGGTGCTGGGCGGGGCGACGTCGGGCCGGCCGCATCATCGCATCGGTGACCGCTATCAGGACCTCAAGGATCTGGGCCATGACGTGGACAACCCGGCCGCGGTCTGACGCCTTTGGCTTGCCCTGCATCCTTGCGGGAGCGGGGCCGCGGATCGTGTTGTTACACGGCGTGGGCCTGCGGGCGGAGGCCTGGGGGGCACAGATCGATGGCCTGAGCGGGGATCACAGCGTCGCGGCCTATGACATGCCCGGGCACGGCGACGCTCCGCGGCTGGACGGACCGGCCAGCTTGCCAGCATATACGGACCGGTTGGCTGAAGCGATGGGTGCCGGTGCAGTGGTCGCGGGTCATTCCATGGGCGCAATGATCGCGCTCGATCTGGCCACGCGTTACCCGCATCTGTTGCAGGGTGTTGTCGCCATGAACTCGACTTTCCTTCGCACTACAGAGGCCGCGCACGCGGTTCGGCAAAGAGCGGCTGCGCTGGATGGGATGCACGTGGCTGACCCCAGTGGGCCCATTGCGCGCTGGTTCGGTGACCGTGAGACAGACGCAGCGCAGGCCTGTCGCCGATGGCTGGAACAGGTCGACCCGGCGGGCTACCGCGATGCTTACACCGTCTTTGCGCACGCAGACGGTCCGGCACCGTCTGATCTGCGGAACATGCAAGTGCCGGCGCTGTTCCTCACCGGCGCAGACGACCCCAATTCCACCCCGTCCATGTCCCGCGCCATGGCGCAAATGGCCCCGAAGGCCCGCGCCAAGATCGTGGAAGGGGCTGCCCACATGCTGCCTATGACCCATGCCGCGGAGGTCAATGACATCCTGCGCGCGTTCATCCGCACCTGCCTGCCCAAAGGAGCCTGAGAATGGAGTTTTCCCTTTTTGCCCATATGGAGCGGCTGACGCCGGAGCAGCCGCATGACGTGCTCTATGAGGAGTTCATTGGCCTTTGTCAGGTCGCCGATCAGGGCGGGATGCGCGCCATCTGGACGGGTGAGCATCACGGGATGGAGTTCACGATTGCGCCGAACCCGTTCCTGTCCATTGTCGACCTCGCGCACCATACGCAGAACGTGAAGCTGGGCACCGGTACGGTCGTGGCCCCGTTCTGGCACCCGATCAAGCTGGCGGGCGAGGCGGCGGCAACCGACCTGATGACCGGCGGACGGCTCGAGATGGGGATCGCGCGGGGCGCCTATTCCTATGAATACGAGCGCTTGATGCCCGGCATGGACGCGTGGGAAGCGGGGCAGCGCATGCGTGAGACCGCACCTCTGTTGCGTCCGCTATGGGAGGGCGATTGCGCGCATGACGGTGCGTTTTTCCAGTTTCCCGCCACCACGGCGGCGCCCAAGCCGAAACAGGTCGGCGGCCCGCCGATCTGGATCGCCGCGCGCGATCCCAACAGTTTCGAATTTGCGGTGCAGAATGGGTTTCACGTGCAAGTCACACCGCTCTGGCAAGGGATGGAGGAGGTGGAAACGCTCGCCTCCCGTTTTCACACGGCGTGCGCCGACTACGACGGGCCGCGCCCCAAATGCATGCTTTTGCACCACACCTATGTCGGGTCGGACGCGGATGACGTGGATCACGCGGCACAGGAGTTCAGTCGGTTCTACAACTACTTCGGCGCGTGGTTTCAGAACAAGCGGCCCGTGCGACAAGGCCTGATCGAAGCGTTGAGTGACGCGGAGATGGCAGGCAACGCGATGATGTGCCCGGCCAATATGCGGCGTGATCTGACCATGGGCACGGCGGACGAGGTCGTTGACCTGATCAAGCGCTATGAAGACCTCGGGTATGACGAATTCTCATTCTGGATCGATTCTGGCATGAGTGCGGAACGCAAACGTGCATCGCTGTCGCGGTTCATCGACGACGTGATGCCCCGGTTCCAATGAGGTCGCCCATGCAGCACTACCAGCTTTTCATCGACGGTGCGTGGTCGGATGGGGCGGACGGTCAGGTGATGACCTCCGACAACCCCGCGACGGGCGCGCCCTGGGCCAGCTTTGCCTGCGCATCGCCTGAGGATGTGGGCCGAGCGGTGGAGGCGGCGGCGCGCGCGCTGGACGATCCGGCGTGGCGCGACATGACACAGACGGCGCGGGGCAAGCTGCTGTACCGCCTGGCCGATCTGGTCGAGGCGCACGCGCAGGACATCGGGCGGATTGAGACGACGGACAGTGGCAAGCTGCTGGCCGAGACAGCCAGCCAGACGGGCTATGTCGCGGATTACTATCGCTATTTCGCAGGTCTCGCCGACAAGATCGAAGGGGCGGTGCTGCCCATCGACAAGCCCGACATGCATGCCTTTACCACCCGTGTTCCAATCGGCGTCGTGGCGGCCATTGTGCCGTGGAACGCGCAGATGTTCCTGTCCGCGACCTAGCGGGGGCCGGCCCTTGCGGCAGGAGGCACGGTCGTGCTCATGGCCTCCGAAATGGCGCCGGCGCCGATGCTGGAATTTGCGCGCCTGATCGAAGAGGCGGGCTTTCCACCCGGGGTCGTATCGGTGATCACGGGCGATGCGGCGGGGTGCGCCATCCCGCTCACGCGGCATCCGCGCGTGGACCGGATCGCATTTACCGGCGGGCCTGAGACGGCGCGCCATGTGGTGCGCAACTCGGCCGAGAATTTTGCGGTGACATCGCTGGAACTGGGGGGCAAATCTCCGATCCTCGTGTTTGACGACGCCGATCTGGAAAGTGCCGCCAACGGTCTGATCGCGGGTAATTTCGGCGCGTCGGGGCAGTCTTGCGTCGCCGGTACGCGCGGGCTTGTGCACAGGCCTGTCTTTGACGCGCTTGTCGCAAGGATCGAGGACAAGTCGCGCGGCATTGTCGTCGGTGACCCGCTGGAGGCGGGCACGCATATGGGCCCGCTCTGCACCGCCGCGCAAGTCACCCGGATCGAGGACACCTTGGCCAAGGCGCAAACGCAAGGGGCCACGATCCGCTTTGGCGGCACGGCGCTGGACCGGCCGGGCAATTTCATGCCGCCGACGCTGGTGGAATGCGCGCAGCCCGACACCGCAACGCTTAAGGTCGAGATGTTCGGCCCCGTGATGTCGCTTTTGCCGTTCGACACCGAAGAAGAGGCCATTGCATTGGCCAATGACAGCGACTTTGGTCTTGGCTCAGGCGTGTTCACCCGCGATGTGGCGCGTGCGCACCGGGTGTCGCGGCGGCTGCGCGCCGGTATCTGCTGGGTTAACACCTATCGCGTGATTTCACCCATCGCGCCCTTTGGCGGGTTCAACCAGTCCGGCTATGGGCGTGAGGCGGGGCAGGAGGCCCTACTGGACTACACGCGGACCAAGACGACCTGGATCAGCACCGCGTCGGAACCGATGGCCAACCCGTTCGTCATGCGCTGAGGCCAATGCGCGCACCGTTTCGGCAGAATTCGGCGCGCGCCGGGATATATTGCAAAATGGGTTAACGCGCCGACACAATCAGTGGTAGGCTACCGACATAATTATTGGTTGTATTCATTTTTAGCGTTGGACCGCCCGGGGGGGGATGTGTCGAGCCAGATCGACTTCGATAGTTTGGGGATCATTGGGACGTCCCCTGCATTCCGCAAAGTGTTGACGCGCGTTGCGCGGTTCGCTGCAAGCGAAGCGCCCGTGCTGATTTTCGGCGAAACCGGCACCGGCAAGGAGCTTGTGGCGCGGGCGGTGCATTACCTGAGCGCCCGGGCGGGCAAGCCGTTTGTGCCGGTCAATTGCGGCGCGCTGCCCGAGGCACTGATCGAAAACGAGCTTTTTGGCCACCAGAAGGGGGCATTCACCGATGCGGTCAGCCGTCAGCGCGGGCTGGTGGCGATGGCCGAGGGTGGCACATTGATGCTGGACGAAGTCAACACGCTCAGCGCGCGCGGGCAGGTGGCGTTGCTGCGGTTCGTGCAGGAACGGCGCTATCGCCCGATTGGGGCGGAGCGGTCGGTGGCCACCAACCTGCGCATCGTCGCCGCGACCAATGCCGATCTACCGACGCTGGTGGAGCAGGGGGATTTTCGTGCCGACCTGCTCTTTCGACTGGATGTTGGCACGGTCCGTCTGCCGCCGCTGCGCGACCGGGGGGGTGATGCGCTGCTGCTGGCCGAACACCAGTTGCGGCGTCATGCCTCCGAAAACGGCTGGCCGGTGCCGAAACTGGGTGCGCGGGCCAAACAGGCAATCCTGGCCTATGACTGGCCGGGCAATGTGCGCGAGCTGGAAAATGCGATGTACCGGGCGGCGATCCTCTGCGAGGGCGGCGTGATCGAGGATGTGCCTTTGGGCATACTGGCGCGCAGGTCCGCTCATGCGCCTACCGACTTCGAAGGTGGGCTGCGCGCCGCCCGCGCCCGTTGCGTGGCGCAGTTCGAGCGTGAGTATCTCAGTTGGTTGCTGGACGAGTGCAGCGGCAACATCACCCACGCCGCCTGCCGCGCGGGCACGGAACGGCGGCATCTGGGCCGGATGATCAAGCGTCTGGGGCTGGTGGCGTCGACCTTTGCGCCCTAGGGGGCGGGCGTCGCTGTCCCGCTTTGGGGTGTTGGGGTTGCGTTGATCCATTGGCTCAGCGCGTTGATCTCTTCTTCGCTGAGCGCCGTGCTGGGCAGGGTACCGGCGGGCGTGACATGCGCGTTGTCGTAGCCGGGGGCGGGTGGGCCGACCACTTGCTGGTTGATGTAGTCTTGTAGCGGCGAGCGTTCGGCGGCGCGCGGCATCAGCGGAATTTCCATCGCGCTGTCGCGGCTGCGGTGGTGCGACGGGCAACGGTTGGATTGCAGCGCGCGGTCGATGGCCGTGCTGGACCGGAACTGGCTGCGCCTGCGCTGTGGGCCCTGAAGCTCGTCGTAGGTCGGGATCCTTTCATTCAAAAACATCCCGACACCCATGCCCACGAGAAAGCCCACGACAAAGCCGACGGCAGTACCGGCCACCGGCACCGCAGAGCCGACGGCCGCACCGGCTGCGGCCCCCGCCCAGGCAGAGGAGCCACCGATCACAAAAGCGCGGCCGACGCGGTACGACACCTCACCGGCCGAGTTGTCCTTGCCGTCGGTCAGGATGTCATGCACTTCGAAGCCAGCGTCAACAAGTCCGCCAGGGACAGCGCGACTGCCCGCCCGGATCAGAAAGGCGCGGGTTGCGCCGACTTCCATGCCCTCTCGCAGCATGTACTGGCTGCCATATTGAGCGGCAAAGGTCTCCCCCGTTGACGACAGCCCGCCGCGCAAGGCTTCGCGTCCGGCTGTTCGACCCATGCGCTCGCGCAGCAGCGGGTCCTCGAGGCCGTTTTCGCTGAAGATGTATTCCTGCCCGGCACCCATGAAGGCACCCAGCACTGCCGCGCGTCCGCCATAGTTGCGCGCAACCGCCACGTTTCCGCGCAGGCCGCCGCCCCGTTCAATCGAGGCAAGGTATTCCGGCGACGCCGCCCGCCGGATGTACGCATTGGCCCGCTCCATCCGCGCGACATGTTCCTGGGTTGCGGCGCGGTTGGCCCGGTTGTGCGCCGCCTGCGCTCCGGGCGCGTCAGCGGTGACGGAACGGGCTACCATATGCCCCACCCGGTCGATCAACTGTCTGTGCTGTGTCGCGGTCAGCGTACCGTTGTCGCGCGCTGTGTTGATCTCGTCGATGGTTGCGTAGCGGTTGCCTGCGGCATCGGTGACAGGTGTTTGCGCGAGGATGCCGTTATAGACCCGATACACCGGGGCCAGCGTGTAATTCGGGCGCGTTGTGCGCCCGCTTGGGGATGCCTCCTGTGTAAATGGAGACCGCAGGAGCGCCTGGTACGGGGCCACATCGGCCTGCGGGACGTGCAACAGCGTGCCGCGCGCATTGTACATATTGGTCTGGGCGTTCAGGTAGGCGTTGAACTGCTGGACACGGCTGGGGTGCCGGGAGGCCGCTGATGTGGTCGACCTGCTTGAATGGAAACGTCTGGGCGTGTCCGGTGCTTCGGGGCGCAGGGACGGATGCAGCGCATCAAAGGCGTTTTGGAACGACTGCGCGTGGGCAGAAGTGAACTCGGTATTGGCGATGACCTGGTTCTGCGCACTGGCCGCGAGCCTGTTGAGGGCATTGGTGTGTTCTGCTGCGGTGATCCGCCCGGTGGTCAGCGCATCGTCCAGACCGGCTATCGTCGTGATGTCTGGGCCGCCGCTGGCGGGTTGCACTGGGGCGTCCTGCAAAAACCCTTCGTAGATACGGGTAACCGGTGCCTGTTGATATGTCGGCTTGGTCGCTGTCGGATGCGGCAGGGCCTGCGGGTTGCCAACGAGGTCGCGATAGGC
>ERZ1740067.960-NODE-960-length-21321-cov-6.893257_pt1 | contig 21321 bp, 22 predicted proteins | sample MGYA00581736_ERZ1740067 | MGnify/ENA primary metagenome ERZ1740067 (study PRJEB43018, sample SAMN04849236) | marine metagenome | isolation source: floating plastic debris | place: Pacific Ocean | collected 2008-08-27 | study: EMG produced TPA metagenomics assembly... | reverse complement strand
TTTCTGCTGATGTCGCCCGAGGCCGATTACACCAGACGCGGCGCAGATGGCATGATCACCAGTTTTGTGTTCGAGGTCCGCAACATCCCCGCAGCTCTTTACAAGGCGATGGGTGGCTTTGCGACGAACGGCATCAACATGACCAAGCTGGAAAGCTACATGGTGAACGGTCAATTCACCGCGACCCAGTTTTATGCTGATATCGACGGACATCCAGATGACAAAAATGTGCAACTGGCTTTTGAAGAGCTTGATTACTTCACCGACAGGCTCGAACTTCTCGGGGTCTATCCTGCCGGTCAAATCGCGCCGGACAGCTGATCACGCAATGCGCGCGTGGCGGTCTTCAAGTTCTTCGGCGTAGTCGGCAAGACGGGTGTTCATCCGGCGCACCATGTTGTTTTTCACCAGCTTGAGCGACTGATACAGCAGCCGTGCCGGGATGTTGTGCGGCTTGAGCATTGACGCAACGGTCAATCGTGTGCGCGCCCGTGACAACGCCACCAGATCAACCGTGAAGACAACCTCGAGGCCACCGACACGGGCATCGAATTGAAGCTGGTTCGGCGGCTCGTATATCGAGAGCGTGCCACGCATTTCCCGGGTTTTGCCGCGAAAGACGAACTGGCCCTGCCACGACATTCCGACACCCGGCGCTTTCAGATTATCGGTCCGCACCACGTCGGCACCCCGGCGCAAGGCTGTGCGCTCGAACCGTTCGAAATCAGAGACCTGACTGAAAACAAAGTCGATCGGAGCTTCGATATCCTCGCTCGCTTTGAATTGCATCTGCACAGCCCCCGTTTTTTGTTTTATGCGCGCATATTTGGCTTAATCGAGACGATCCGCAAGCCAGTTCGCGAGCAGAAAATGCGCAATTGCACCTTTTCTGGCGGGCTTGATGGTGGGGTCATTGCCGGCGAAAACCTCCATCATGCGCTCGCGGCTTACCCAGAACGCGTCTTCAATTTCAACCGGGTCAATGGTGATATCAGTGCTGGTCGCGTGGCCCTGACATCCGATCATCAAAGACGCGGGGAAGGGCCAGGGCTGCGATGCCAAGTAATCGACCTGTCCGACTTGCACGCCTGACTCCTCAAACACTTCGCGGCGCACTGCGGCCTCGACGGTTTCGCCAGGCTCAACAAAGCCCGCCAACAGGGAATACATCCCCTCGGGCCAGAAATGTGAGCGACCGATCAGGACGGAATTGCCATGCGTGATCAGCATGATGACGACCGGATCCGTGCGCGGGAAATGCTTACCTTCGCATGATGTGCAATTGCGTTGCCACCCTGCCATCGACATCACACTTTCTGCACCGCACCGCGCGCAAAAGCGGTGTGACCGATGCCAATCAAGCAGCGCCTTGCCGATGGCCGCCAACTCAGCATCGCGCGGGCTAAGGCGGGTCATCATTGCGCGCAGTTCGGCAAAACCGGCCGTGTCCGGCACGTCCATCGGCTGCTGCATCGACTTGTCGATAAAGCCGCCGATCTGCGCCTCGTCCAGATCATCGGGTTGCCAGTCCGATACGTCGAGCGCAAACCGCGGGCGGCCATCATCAAGCCCCAGAAAGATCGCCTGCGCGAACCGGTCGGCCACAAGCGGATGATCTGCCGCGACCCAGCCCAGCGCATCGCCATCGACCAACGGCTTGCCGCGCCAGATCATCAGGACGGGCGTTTCGGTATTCCAAAATTTGGTCAGCGTGTCGGTCTTGTCGCGCAACTGTGCTGCCCGATCCAGCGCCGAGCCGCCGAATGTTACCGTTTCCGCCAGTTTCATCTTTTGTCCCCGTTCTTGGGGCGACCCTTCGCATGACGGGCAAATTGACGCAATGCCCGTTCGAAACACACGCAAAGGTTGCAACCCTATGCAAATCTGACGCAGCGTGAAGGCTGATCTTCGGGGGAAGATGGCGAGCGTAATGTCAATCACGGCTGAATTGCGGATACTTCAGACCAGCGATGTGCATATGCACGTGCTGCCTTATGACTATTTCCGCGACGCACAGGACAGTACACGCGGGCTTGCGCTGATGAAATCCGAAATCGCTCAAGCGCGCGCCGAAGCGACGACGCTGTTGCTGGACACCGGCGACCTGCTGCAAGGCACGCCGATGGCGACGCGCTTTGCCACCCGTGACCCGCGCGATCATCCTGCGGTCCATGCTGTTGAGACGCTTGGCTATGACGCGCTGACACTGGGAAACCACGACTTCAATTATGGGCTTGAGCGCGCACAAGCCTTCTATGATGCGATGCCTTGTCCGGTCGTGCAATCCAATGTGACACGCACCGACGGCGCTGCTTTCTTTCCCGAAACCACGGTTTTGCACCGCGAGGTGATCGGCAACGACGGGGCAGCACATCCGATCAAGATCGGCCTGTTTGGTGTTGTGCCGCCACAAATCCTCAACTGGGACCGTGACATCCTGCTGGGCCGCGTCCACGTCGAAGACATGCTGTCTGCCGCCCATCGCGCCGCACAAGCCCTGCGGGATCAAGGGGCTGATCTGATCGTCGCACTCGCCCACACCGGCCCCGCAGAGGGTCCGCAGCCGGATGGCGCTGAAAACCGCGCCCATGAGATCGCGGCGTTAGCGGATGTGGATGTTGTGCTGGCCGGGCATAGCCACAAAGCCCTGCCTTCGGACGATTACGCCGACATGGCCGGGGTAGACACCATCCAGTCCACGATGTCCGGGACCCCTGCGATGATGCCCGGCGCGAACGCCAGCCATATCGCGCGTATGGCGCTGTCGCTGCGCAAGGACGCCGATGGTTGGGCAATCACAGGGCACAGCGCCGCGTTGCGACCGCTGGCTGGTCAACGCCCGTGCGGCGAGATCATCAAGCGCTTGCGCAATCATCATGCCAGGACCCGCGCACTTATCACGCAAGAGGTGGGTGAGACGCATGTGCCGATCTATGGCGCGGGTTTCGCTTTTGGTTTCGATGCCGGGCAATGCATCATGGCAGCGGCGAAGCGCTGGCGTGCCTTGCCTCGGATCCCGAAGGATCTGCCGTTGGTCGTGGCCACCGCACCTTACCGCATTGCAAGCGCGCCTAACGGGCTGACACTGCCGCCTGGTCCGATCAATCGCCGCGATCTTTTCACGCTCTATCCCTTTCCCAACGCAATGTGCGTCCTGCGCACGACGGGCGCCATCCTGAAAGAGTGGCTTGAGCATGCCGCCCGCCTGTTTAAGCAGCAACGCGCTGATATCGTTGGTGTTTTAATCGACCAGTCAGTCCCCAGCTACGATTTCGACACGCTGCACGGGCTGAGCTATCAGATTGATCCATTTGCTGCAGCGGGTGACCGCATCCGCGATCTTTGCCATGATGGGGCACCTTTGGCAGCGGACGCACAGGTCTATCTGGCGACCTCCAGCTACCGCGCTCATGGCGGTGGCAGCTTTCCCGAGGCCGAGGTCATATGGACCGACACGCTGCCGATCACCCAAGTGCTTGAGGATTACCTTGCCGCCCACAGCCCCATCGCGACCAACGGTGCGCTGGGGTGGACGCTGACCCCGCATGATGGGGAAACCACGTTGATCACGCTGGGCGATCCGCCCAAGACGCAGGTAATCGGTTTAGGACACGCCAGCCTTCAAACGCTTGCGCAGCAGTTTCAGCCGCCCTATATGGAGAGTCGAGAGGTTGGCGCGGGCGAGCACCTCGCCAACCCGGTCAGGTCCGGAAGGAAGCAGCCGTAACGAGCCCCGCTTGGGTCGTTGTCCAGCCTCTCACCCCATCCGTTTTCTATGCGATGCCATGCGCCACCACCTGCCCCGGATGACGCTTGGCCCAATCGCTCAGAAAGGTCGTGACGTCGGCCCGCCCGGCCAGCTCAATGGCGGGTTGCGGCAAGGCAACACCTTCCTCCAATGCAAGGCGCAAGCAGGCGATGTGATCCTGCCCCTGCCGCGCCGGTGCGTTTTCAGAACCGTGGATGATCGTGCTCAGCAATGTGCCGCCATAGCCATTGATATGCCCCAGATCAGGTTTCATCCGCAGGAAAAACGCCATCAGGTCCGGCATCCCTTGCCAGCCGGCAATCTGCACGGGCGTCATCTTTTGCGCATCGACGCCGTCCCAGGGCCAGCCCGCCTGCACCAGCTTTTCGACCTGTACTTCTGACGCCGGCAACGTCACAAGGTTATGGAGCAAATCGTGGATCGCATCAGGCAGTTTCGCCGGATCAATCGGATCATGCGGTTGGTCCTGCACCACGGCAATCACGTTTGCCAAAGCAGGGTCGGTTTGCGCGTTTACTCCGACTTCCGCCAAGACATCCGCTACGGACGCATTGCCATAAAGCTGCGCGAGCGTAAGCGCGGAAAGACCGTTCCAAAGACGATCCTTTTCAGCGCCTGCTTCCAACAGCAACTGCGCCATCGACCCATCGCACATCCGTCGTGCGGCATGATGTAATACCGTGAAACCATCACCATCAAGCGCTTCATTCGGGTCCGCTCTAGCGGCAAGCAGCATCCGCACAGCCTCATGGTCATTGAAATCCATCGCACGAAACAGCGCATTGGTGCCCTCTGGCTTTGCGCCATGCGCCAACAGCAGCTTGAGACCCTCGTGATGGCCAAGCTCTGTTGAGTGATAAAGCGATTCGCCATCGTTCGGGTCCGCGCCCTGCTCAAGCAGCCAGCGGGTCAGGGGCATATTACCTGCGTGACCCAATGCGCCGTAAAGAGCGGATAATATGTCATCACTGCCGGGTTGATATGGGTAGGCGTCATTCACGTCCGCCCCATGCTCAACAAGCATCTGCGCAATCGCGAGCATATCGGCCTCGTGACCATCGACCATCCGGTGATAGCGCGAGAACGCCAGATGAAGGATCGGACGGCGCGGGCCGATCAAGCGCGTCGCAGACCCCGGATCGCTCCACAATGTCGCGCGGACCCTGGCGCGGTCATAAAGGGCGATCTGCAAGCCGAAATGGTCGTCTGCGATGTCCGGAATTTCGGCTAAAAGCCGATCCACATTGGTTTTTTGACCCAGATAAAGCGCGGCCTTCAGGCGTTCCTGTGCCTGCACACGGGGCAATCCGCGCGCCTCGACAGCAGCTTTCAGCTTGGGCCAGCTTTCAAAACCTTGCCTCCGCGCGATCACGTGCAAAAAGTCAGCATGTTTGAGAGGTTTTTCCGCATCCACGTACGCGTGCACCTGCAAGCGCGCATTCCTATCATCCGCCTCATAGGCTTTCTGCAATGCCTTGGCGGACCGCTTGAGCGGGTTCAGGGGATCAGTCATCGGTGTCCTCCATCAAAGCCCAAGGTTCGCTGATCGGGCCAGAGACATACCGAAATTTGGTGTCTTGAAAGAATAAGAGGGCGCGTTTGCTTTCCGCGAACCGGGAGGCCGCCCTGTCGACCTGTGAAATATCCTTAGACGATTGCTGGACCTCTGCCAATGGCTCGCCTAGGTTTGGTGGGTTAACAGGCAAAGGCCCCCCATGAGCGAACCCCAAGACAGCGGCTACCAAGTCCTCGCCCGGAAATACCGGCCCGAGACGTTTGCCGATCTCGTCGGTCAGGACGCCATGGTGCGCACCCTGAAAAACGCGTTTGAGGCGGATCGCATCGCGCAGGCCTTTATCATGACCGGGATCCGCGGAACCGGTAAGACAACAACCGCCCGGATCATCGCCAAGGGCATGAATTGCATCGGCGCAGATGGTCAGGGCGGCCCCACGACCGAACCGTGTGGCGTCTGCGAGCATTGCGTGGCGATCATGGAAGGCCGCCATGTGGACGTGATGGAGATGGACGCGGCCTCGCGCACAGGCGTGGGCGATATCCGCGAGATTATCGACAGCGTGAACTACCGCGCGGCCTCTGCGCGCTACAAGATCTACATCATCGACGAGGTGCATATGCTTTCGACCAGCGCGTTCAACGCGCTGCTCAAGACGCTTGAAGAACCGCCTGCGCATGTAAAGTTCATCTTTGCGACGACCGAAATTCGAAAAGTCCCGGTGACAGTCCTGTCGCGTTGCCAGCGCTTTGATCTGCGCCGGATCGAGCCAGAGGATCAAATTGGCCTGCTGCGCAAGATTGCGACGGCTGAGAAGGCCGAGATCACCGATGACGCGTTGGCGTTGATTACCCGCGCTGCCGAAGGATCAGCCCGCGATGCGACATCGCTTCTGGATCAAGCGATCAGCCACGGGGCTGGGGAAACCACCGCCGATCAGGTGCGTGCGATGCTGGGTCTGGCCGATCGTGGTCGCGTCATGGATCTGATCGATTTGATTATGAAAGGCGACGCCGCTGGCGCCTTGGCAGAGCTATCAGCGCAATATGCCGATGGGGCCGACCCGATGGCAGTGCTGCGCGATCTGGCGGAAGTAACCCATTGGATCAGCGTGGTCAAAATCACACCCGACGCCGCCGAAGACCCCACGATCAGCCCTGATGAACGCACACGCGGTCAAGCGATGGCCGAGGCGCTGCCAATGCGGGTGCTGTCGCGCATGTGGCAAATGCTGCTCAAAGCGCTGGAAGAGGTTGCCGCTGCGCCGAACGCTATGATGGCCGCCGAAATGGCCGTGATCCGACTGACCCATGTCGCCGATCTGCCCACACCCGAAGAGCTGGTTCGCAAGCTGGGCAATACGCCGCCCCCACCGCCCGGCGGTGACGGTGGCAACACCGCCCCACAAGCAGCAAGCACAACCGTCGCACACGGCGCGCCCGCGCCAACGCCAACGCATGCGGCGCCGAGCGGGCCGGTCGCCTCTGCCGTTGCGGTCGCGGTCGACAGCGAAAACGCGCTGGCCCGGTATGCGCGCTTTGACCAAGTGGTCGAACTGATCCACGCCCACCGTGACGTCAAACTGCTGGTGGAGGTCGAAACGACCTTGCGACTTGTCAGCTACGCCCCCGGTCGGATCGAGATGGAACCGACCGAGACGGCACCGCGCGATCTGGCACAACGCCTCGGCGCGAAGCTGCAGGCGTGGACGGGCGCTCGCTGGGCCGTCTCGATTGCGTCGGGCGGCGGTAAAACGATCGCCGAACTGCGTGATGCAGAAAAGCTGGAATTGGAAAAAGACGCCAAGAACCACCCGCTGGTGCAGGCTGTCTTCACAGCCTTCCCCGGCGCGAAAATCACTGAAATCAGAACCCCAAAAGCCAACGAGGCGGTTGCCGCCATCGACGCCCTCCCCGAGGTCGACGAGGAATGGGACCCATTCGAGGAAGATTAGGAGAGAGCAATGTTCAAAGGATTGGGCGCCATGGGTGACATGGCCAAAATGATGAAAGCCGCGCAGGAAATGCAGGGCAAAATGGCCGAGCTGCAAGAAGACATGCACAACGTGATGGTCACCGGCGAAAGCGGCGCAGGGCTGGTAAAGGCCACGGCCTCGGCCAAAGGCGAGTTGAAAGCGCTTGATATCGACCCGTCGATCTTTTCGGGCGATGACAAGGAAGTCGTCGAGGATCTGATCCTTGCCGCGATCAAGGACGCGCAACAAAAGGCGTCGGAAAAGGCGCAGGAAGAAATGGGCAAGCTGACCGAAGGCATGGGCCTGCCCGCCGACATGAAGCTGCCGTTCTAGGCCATGGCCAACGCGCCCAGTGACATCGAAGCGCTGATCGAAATGATGGCCAAGCTGCCCGGGCTTGGGCCACGATCCGCGCGTCGGGCTGTGCTGCATATGATCAAGAAACGCAGCCTGCTGCTGACACCCTTGGCGGATGTCATGCAAGAGGTCGCAGCGACCGCGCGCGAATGTTTGAACTGCGGCAACATCGGGACGCATGACATCTGCGAGATTTGCGCAAGCGACAAACGCGCAAATGGTGAGCTATGTGTGGTTGAAGACGTTGCCGATCTTTGGGCGATGGAACGCGCTCAGGTTTTCAAAGGGCGCTATCACGTGCTGGGCGGCACGCTTTCCGCGCTGGATCAGATCGGCCCGGACGAGTTGCGCATCCCAAAACTGATCGACCGCGTGACCAGCGAAGGCATTACCGAGGTGATCCTTGCGCTGAACGCGACAATCGACGGGCAAACCACCGCGCATTACATCGCCGATCAGCTAGAACACCGCGTGACCGTGACCTCGCTTGCCCAAGGCGTGCCGATTGGCGGCGAGCTGGATTATCTTGATGACGGCACGATCACCGCTGCCCTCAAAGCGCGCAAGGGGTTTTGAGCGTTGGGATCTTGAGTATTTAGACACAAAAGAAGCCGTTAAGCGCGCATTAAGGTTAACGGCTTCTTTTGTGTCTAAATACTCTCGCCGAAGGCACCTTTGGTTCAGGCGACAAGGCTCGCGTTCAGCGCCAACGCCGGATCAACGGTTCCCAGAACGGCCTCTCCCCCAAGCCGACCCAATTCATCGCTGTTCTTGGCGCCTTTCCCGTTGCCGCCAACCGCAACGGCGACGCGCCCCGACAGCAGATCAATGATCGGATGATGGGTCGGTGTGAAGGTCGTCACGCAGGGACGGATATGCGCCGAGCGGATCGCAAGCCCGGGCATCCGTGTGCGGATATGATCGGTGAGCATCGCGCCGACCTCTTCAGAGCCGCCGGACCGGAACCAGTCACACCGCGCATCCTGCGTGGTCAGATCGGTATCAAGCACGTCACCGCCCAGCTTCAGATAGGTCTTGCCATCCGGATACAGGATCGGCGGCAGAAGGTAGGGATCCTCTCCATTCGGACCGAGATAGATGAGGGAGGGCTGGTGTTTCAGGCGCTGCGCCTCTGCCGCGTCAATCTCAAAAAACGCGACGGTGCGCGCATAAACCCTGAGCGGGAGCGCGTTGTTCAACAGGCCATTGGTAAAGCCACCTGCGGCGATCAGGATGCGGTCTGCGCAGAGGTGATCACCCCCGAAATGCACAGTGACCCCCTCACTGTCCTCGTCAAAACCGCTGACTTCAGCGTCAATGATCTGACCGCCAGCTTGCAAGACGGCAATCCCCTGGGCCCGCACCAGGTTGCGCGGGCTGACATGGCCGGCATTTTGCGCCTCAAGGTAGCCGACAGTATCGGGCGCGAAGTCAAAAAATCCAAAGCGGTCGGCCAATTCACCATGCGTCAGCCGCGTGCAAGCAATCCCGTCCCGTGCCGCCACATCGGCAACGTCCAATATGCCGGTGGTGCCTTCCGGGCCGGCCATCAACGCGCCCACTTCCGCGTAAAACGGAACACCTGTTGCCGCTTCCAACGCCCGATACCGCGCGATGGAGGCGCGGCTGACCCGGCTCCAGAACGGTCGCCGATCCAATCCACGCGTGATCCGCCCTTCGTCATAATGGCTGCCGAAGACGCCCGTATGGGCTGTGTAATCCGCGGGCTCTCCCGGCCCGATCAGAACGACGTCATGGCCCGCCTCTGCCAGATGACGCGCGGCGGCTGAGCCGATCAAGCCCCGTCCGATGACTGCGATGCGCATATGACCTCTCCAATGCAAAACGGGCGCGCCCGGCGGCACGCCCTTTCAGTCTTGCGCTACGAGACGAGACGATCAAGCCTTGTCGTCATCATCCTCATCTTTGCCTTCGGGAAGGTTGAAGAAGCTGTCAGCATCCGGCACGTCCTCCTCTTTTTCTTCCTCAACATCGGTGTTGAGCGTAAATGTCTCAAGCCCCGAAATCGCCGTTGGAATCTTCGGCTCGCTGTCCATGCCAAGCGACTGCTCGGTCGAGACCAGTTTGCGGCGCTCGTCATCGCTCATCACTTCGCCGTCGCGCGCTTTCTTGGCAGCGGCTTTCTGAACAGCGGCATCAAGTTCGGATTGCTTGCACAAACCCAACGCGACAGGATCAATGGGTTGGATATTTGAAATGTTCCAATGCGTCCGCTCGCGGATCGCCTGAATAGTGGGCTTTGTCGTGCCCACCAGTTTGCTGATCTGACCGTCCGTCAGCTCAGGATGGAACTTGACCAGCCAAAGGATCGACGCAGGCCGGTCCTGACGCTTGGACAGCGGCGTATAGCGCGGACCACGGCGCTTTTCCTCGCCCACGGCGGCGGCGTAAAACTTCAGGTCCAGCTTGACCAGCGGGTCTTTTTCAGCGGCGTCGATGTTCTCTTGCGTCAGCTGGTAGTTGGCAATCGGGTCAACGCCCTTGACGCCAGCGGCGACATCGCCATCCGCGATACCTTGCACTTCCAGCTCATGCAGCCCGCAGAAATCAGCGACCTGCTTGAAGGTCAGTGTTGTGTTGTCGACCAGCCAGACGGCGGTCGCTTTTGCCATAATCGGTTTGCCCATCAGGTCTCTCCTTAAACATCGTTGCGAACCACGTCTTCCTCGGCGCCTTGCGGGCGGTTCCGGGGGCCGGAACGGGTTCTCATTGTCGGGGAACTTGAGAGGTATATAGTCAAGCCGACGCAAAGAGGGAAGAGGGAATGCGACTGCTGTTAATCCTGGCGCTGACCGCAGGGATGGCGCGGGCCGAGGGGGAGCGCGCGGGAGAATTCGACTATTACGTCATGGCGCTTAGCTGGTCGCCAACCTGGTGCGCATTGGAGGGCGATGCGCGCGGGTCTGATCAATGCGACGCGCGCCATGATCATGGTTGGACATTACACGGGCTTTGGCCCCAGTTTCATCGTGGCTGGCCGTCTTATTGCCGCACATCGCACCGATCGCCGTCGCGCGGGCAAACCGGGGGTATGGCTGACATTATGGGCAGCGGCGGATTGGCCTGGCATCAGTGGAAAAAGCATGGAGTGTGTTCGGGGCTGAGCGCGCAAGACTATTATGCGTTGTCGCGAAAGGCCTATGGATCGGTGACGCGGCCGCCCGTGTTTCAGAAACTGAAAGACCCGATCAAGCTGCCCGCCGCGGTCGTCCAAGACGCATTCCTTGAGGCAAACCCCAACCTGAAACCCGACATGATCACGATCACCTGCAAAGCAAACCGTATTCAGGAAGCGCGGATCTGCCTGTCCAAAGACCTGACACCGGTGCCCTGCGGCCAAGACGTCATCCGCGATTGCCAAATGACCGATGCGCTGCTGGACCCGGTGCGCTAGACCTTCAACACGATCTTGCCGATATGGGCCGAACTTTCCATATGTGCATGGGCTTTTGTGGCATCTTCCAGCGCAAAGCTGCTGTCCATGACAGGCGCGACGATGCCGGCCTCCAGGAGCGGCCAGACAGTCTCACGCAACTGCTTGGCAATCCGCGCTTTAGCTAGATCGCTTTGCGGGCGCAGGGTTGATCCGGTGATCGTCAAGCGGCGGGTCATAAGCTGCACAAAGTTCATCTCGACCTTGGGGCCTTGCAGAAAGGCGATCTGCACCAGACGCCCATCATCAGCCAACGCTTTGAGGTTTCGCGGAATATACGAACCACCAACCATATCGAGGATCAGGTTCGCGCCCCCTGCGGCGCGCATCACATCCACAAAATCAGCGTCACGATAATTGATCGCCTGCTCGGCACCAAGCGCGACACACGCCGCGCATTTCGCATCTGATCCAGCGGTCACGAACACCCGCGCGCCAAAGGCTTTGGCCAACTGGATTGCCGTCGTGCCAATCCCGCTTGAGCCGCCATGTACCAAGAACCGCTCTCCGGCCTGCAAACCGCCACGCATGAAAACATTGGACCAGACCGTAAAAAACGTCTCGGGCAAACAGGCCGCCTGCTCCATCGACAATCCCTTCGGAACGGGCAAGCAATGGGCCGCCGGGGTCGCGACGTATTCGGCATAACCACCGCCGGGCAGCAACGCGCAAACCGCATCGCCTATAGATAGATCGCTGACACCCGCGCCAATCGCATGCACCACGCCTGACGCTTCAAGCCCCGGCATATCGCTGGCGCCTTTGGGCGGATCATAAAGCCCCGCTCGCTGCAACGCATCGGGGCGATTCACACCCGCATAGGCCACTTTCAAGATCACTTCACCATGACGCGGGACCGGTATGGGGCGTTCAGCAGCGGCCAAAACCTCTGGTCCTCCCGGTTTTGTAATCTCAACAGCGCGCATCTTTTCGGTCATGCCAAACTCCCCTGTTCCATTTGGCACAAATATCCCGGAGTTTGAGGCCGCGCCTCAATAAAATATAAAAATGCGCGCAAGCGCTCCTTAGGATTGCGACCCGCTCCACGTGCCCGGGACATCCGTGCGGGCCATCCTGGCAGGCGCTTTCACGCGCGACAGGGCCCAGTTTGGACCTGCAAAGACCTTGCTTAGAACCGGGCTGTCCTTCACCTGCGCTTTGACCTTCTCGATCTGCATGACGTTGTCGATGCGACGGTCCAGAAAATCCCACGTCGCCTGATGGTCCAAACTGTCATCACCCAGCCAGAACAACACTGTCGCGCCGTAAACCCCGGCAAGCGTGCCGCGTTTGGTGTACCAGTTTACATCATCAGACGTGTCGCCCAACGTGTCCCAGAGCAGATCGACCGTGCCCCAAACCAACTTGGCCCCGTCGCCTGCCAGATGCGGCAATGCGAACAGCGTCGATCCGCGCCGCACGGCTTCTTTATCGTCAATCGCCTCAATCCGGTGGCGCACAGCGGCGGCGATCTTATCGCGAAAGCGCATTTCGCTCATGTCGTCGGTCTTGATCCGCGCGACCATTTCGATATCGCCGCGTTTATGAAACGCAATCGCCAGATCAACCGCGCCGCGCGGGCAGACGGAGCGGGCCAAAGTCGGATCTATCTCGGCATCCGTTATGGCTGTGCGAAATGTCGTCTCGCTCCAACCGTCGAAAGCGACATGCATCAAAGCGGCATCCAGAAGCTCTTCTTTGACAATCTCGTAGGGGGCTTTCGGCATGGGGGGTCTCCTGTCTGCGCCACTCTAGACAAGCTAGGGCCGCTTTGCTATACGGCCACTTCCTGCAAATCCTTGCAACTCATTCTAGAAAGGTGGTGAAAACCACATGCAGGTTAGTGTTCGCGACAACAATGTCGATCAGGCGCTCCGAGCCCTGAAGAAAAAGCTGCAGCGCGAAGGCGTTTTCCGCGAGATGAAGCTCAAGCAACATTTCGAGAAACCGTCCGAGAAGAAAGCGCGCGAGAAGGCCGAAGCGATTCGCCGTGCTCGCAAGTTGGCTCGTAAAAAGGCCCAGCGCGAAGGGATGCTCTAAGCACCTCAGCTTTGACAGACACGAATTGACGACCCCCGGCATCGCTCGGGGGTTTGTCGTTTCTGGGGGGTCAGACGGGTAAAGCGGTTGTCTTGAACACAGTCCGTAATGCAAAGTTGGATCGCATGCCCTGAACGCCCGGCAACGTCGCCAAAGACCGTCGATGGATCGAGGCGAAATCCTCAGTGTCGCGGGCCACGACTTTCAGCATGTAATCCGCCGAGCCTGCCATCAGGTGACATTCCAGAATATCGGGCACGCGGGCGACCGCACGCTCGAACGCTTCAAGCACATCATCGGTCTGCCCGCTGAGCGTAATCTCAACGAAAACTGTGGTCTGCCGTCCGACTTTGCGCGGATCAACCAGCGCAACATAGTCCCGAATATAGCCATCGGTTTCCAACTGCTGCACCCGGCGGTGACAGGCCGAGGCCGACAGGTTAATCCGCTCGGCCAGATCCGCGTTCGAGATACGGCCCTGTTTTTGCAAAACCGTCTGAATACGCTGGTCAATGCTATCAAGCGCCATCTTATCGAGTTTCCTTCTAATGCAGTCTAACTAGGCGAAGAATTAGTCGCGAAAATCGAGTAAAACGCCAAAAAATCGCAAGGCGCTCCCAAAGTGTTGAAGTATCGTCGATCCGGAAGGAGGAACTCATCATGCATATCGGTTGCCCGAAAGAGATCAAACCACAGGAGTTTCGCGTCGGCTTGACCCCCAACGCCGCCCGCGAGGCCGTGGCCCACGGCCATACCGTTTCGATAGAGACGGAAGCGGGGACCGGCGCCGGTTTTCCCGATGAAGACTATGTCGCGGCCGGTGCCCGGATCATCGGCTCCGCGGCGGAAATCTTTGCCGCCGCCGATATGATCGTGAAGGTGAAAGAGCCTCAGGCGGGGGAGCGCAAGATGCTTCGTGAGGGGCAAATTTTGTTCACGTATCTGCATCTTGCACCCGACCCTGAGCAGACCCGTGACCTGCTGGCCTCTCACTGCACCGCCATCGCCTATGAGACGGTGACAGACGCCGCCGGTGGGCTTCCGCTGCTGGCACCCATGTCCGAAGTGGCCGGCAAGCTCGCCCCGCAAGTCGGCGCCTGGACCTTGCAAAAGGCCAATGGTGGGCGCGGCGTCCTGATGGGCGGTGTTCCCGGCGTTGGCCCTGCCCGCGTCGCCGTGATCGGCGGTGGTGTCGTTGGCACTCATGCGGCCCGTGTGGCCGCGGGTATGGGCGCGGATGTTACGGTGCTGGACCGGTCCCTGCCCCGTATGCGGTATCTTGATGATGCGTTCGGTGGTCTTTTCAAAACCAGCTTTGCCAGTGCAGGCAACACCGCTGAACTGGTGGCCCAGGCAGATGTGGTGATCGGTGCCGTTTTGATCCCCGGAGCGGCAGCACCCAAACTGGTCACCCGCGCGCAGCTGTCAGATATGAAGCCGGGCGCAGCGATTGTGGACGTGGCCATCGACCAAGGCGGGTGCTTTGAAACCTCCAAGGCCACGACCCACCAGGACCCGATCTATGAAGTCGATGGCATCATGCATTACTGCGTCGCCAACATGCCCGGCGCCGTCGCGCGCACGTCGACCATCGGGCTGAGTAACGCCACGATGCCCTTCATGCTGGCGCTCGCCGACAAAGGCTGGCAGCAGGCCTGCGAAGACGATCCGCATCTGCTTAACGGGTTGAACGTTCATGCGGGCAATCTGACCTATTATGCAGTCAGCAAAGCGCTGGGGATCGACGTGATGTCGCCTGCCCTTGCGCTGAAGGCATAAAAAAGCCCGCCTGATGACGGCGGGCCTTCCGGTTCAAAGCGGCGCGTTTACTTCTTGAGCGCGTCGCGGATCTCAATCAGAAGCTCTTCCTGCGTCGGGCCTTTGGGCTCCTCAGGGGCGGCTTCTTCTTCCTTCTCGCTGGCTTCTTTTGCGCGGTTCACCGCTTTGACCAGCATGAACACCACAAACGCGATGATCAGGAAATTCAGGATCGCCATCACAAAGCGGCCCCATGCGAACACGGCTGCACCCGCTTCCTCGGCCTCGGCCATCGAGGCGTATTCGCCATCACCCAGCAGCACATACTGCCCGGCAAAGTCGATCCCACCCATGAACAGGCTGATGATCGGGTTGATCAGATCGCCCACGAGCGACGTGACAATCGCGGTGAAAGCCGCGCCGATGATGATACCTACGGCCATGTCCATGACATTGCCTTTGGCGATGAAATCTTTGAACTCTTGCAACATTTAAGTCTCTCCACTGTTGGATTCCCATGGCCGAGGGTCTTTTGCCCCCACACCCGCGCACAGTGTTACCGCCAAAAACACACAAAACCATGACTTTTTTCAACGTATTGGCGGATTACATCCTGATGATCAGATAAAGGATATTCCCCCATGACCGACCTGTCCCAATTTCCGATCACCGAACGCTGGCCTGCCAAAGACCCGTCTGTGATCCAGCTTTATTCTTTCCCAACGCCTAATGGCGTGAAAGTGTCTATCGCGCTTGAAGAAATGGGCCTGCCTTATGAGGCGCATACCGTCACCCTTTCGGACAGCGACGTCAAAAGCCCTGCATTTTTGTCGCTGAACCCAAACAACAAGATCCCGGCGATTGTGGACCCCAATGGGCCGGAGGGGCCTTTGGGGCTGTTTGAAAGCGGCGCGATCCTGATTTACCTGGCCGAGAAATCCGGAAAGCTGATCGGATCAACGCCTGCGCAAAAGGCCGAGACGATCCAATGGCTGATGTTCCAGATGGGTGGGCTTGGCCCGATGTTTGGCCAGCTTGGGTTCTTCACAAAATTTGCCGGGGCCGAGATCGAAGACCCGCGCCCGCGCGAGCGCTATATCGCCGAAGGCAAGCGCCTGATGGCTGTTTTGGAAAAGCAACTTGAGGGCCGCGATTGGATCACAGGCGACTATTCCATCGCTGATATCGCGATTGCTCCGTGGCTGCGCGCGCTTGACTTCTATGGTGTGAAAGAAACGCTGGGTTGGAATGATCATCCCAACCTTATTGCTTATCTTGAGCGGTTCGTGGCGCGTCCAGCTGTTGAGAAAGGCCTGACTATTCCGCCGCGCGGATAGCCTGTTCGGGCAGCTTGCCTGTCAGCACATAGTTGAGGATCTCAACCACCTGCCGCGGCTCATCGCACACAGCCAGCGCCGCGGCGTCCACCTCTTTCAGGGCGTGCTGATGGTCGGGACCATGCAGGACGATCAGCGATTTGCCCAAGGCGGCGGCATAGCCCGCGTCGAACGCAGCGTTCCACTGTTTGTATTTCTCACCAAAGCGCACGACGACGACATCCGCGTCCTCGATCCCTTTGCGGGTCCGGATCGCGTTAACCATCGCGCCTTTGTGGTCGTGCCAATACTTGTTCGGCTCGGCCCCAAGGATCGCTACACCGCAATCATCGGATGACGCGTGGTGGGTCACGGGGCTGTTGAAGGTCACGTCAAGACCGCTTGCACCTTCGGTGATCTGTTCGCGCCAATCGGTATGGATTTCTCCGGACAGGTATACGTTCAGGGTCATGGTCGGTCTCCTCATTGCGCTGCTTGAAAGATAGCACACATCCTGCCAAGTGCGAGCCTAGCCTCGCAGGGTGCCGCCTGTGGCCTTGGTGACTTTGTCGACGATCTTGGCGCTGACGGCCTCGATATCAGCGTCTTTCAGGGTCGCATCTGTAGGCTGCAAGCGCACGGTGATCGCGAGAGATTTCTGGCCCTCTCCCAGCGATCCGCCGATGAAATCGTCGAAGACACGCACCTCCTCGATCAGCGCTTTGTCTGCGCCAGCAGCAGCGTTAACCAGCGTCAAAGCCTCCACATCGGTACCAACGACGAAGGCGAAGTCGCGCTCGACCGCTTGCAGATCGGTCATCGCCAACGCGCCACGATTGGTCGTGCGTTTCTTTGGCAGTGGCACTTCTGCGGGCCAAATCGTGAACGCCATTGCGGGGCCTTTGACATCCATCGCTTGCAGCACTTTAGGGTGGAGTTCTCCGAAAATCCCCAAGACCTTCTTAGGCCCAAGGCAAATCATACCGTGACGGCCCGGGTGCCACCACTCACGTGCACCGCGCAGAATCTGCACCTTGGTGGGCGCTCCGATAGCCGACAGCACAGCCTCTGCATCCGCCTTCACGTCAAACACATCAACGGTGCGCTGCGCGCCATGCACATCCTTGTGTCCGGTCTGGCCCACGAGAAGGCCACTCACCAGCAAATGCTGCTCTCCAGGTTCGCCTCCGTGGAACGCCGCGCCCACTTCAAACAGCGCCAGATTGTTAAACCCCCGCGCTTGATTGCGCGCAGCCGCTTGCAGCAGGCCCGGCAGCAGAGCGGGGCGCATATGGCTCATTTCGCTTGATATCGGGTTCTCCAGCATCGTCGCATCGGTGCCGCCGCCGAAGAGGCTGGCGGACGCTTTGTCGATGAAGCTGTAGGTCACGCATTCATTGTAACCCAGCGCGGCTGCGGTCCGACGCGCGGCCTGTTCGCGGCGCTGCATCGGCGTCAGGATTGGCTTGGGAACACCCGCCTGCGTGCGTTTGAGCGGCTTGCCTTCCAGCTTGGTGAGTGACGCAATCCGCGCCACTTCCTCAACCAGATCAGCCTCGCCTTGTACGTCAGGACGCCACGAGGGGACATGCGCCATGTCGCCCTCCAGCGTGAAACCCAGCGCGGTGAGCGTCGCGCGTTGCTCGTCTGCCGGCAAGCTCATGCCCACCAGACTTTCTACGCGGTCGGTATCCAGCTTGTAGGCGCGCGAATGATCCGGGATCGCCCCCGCAACAACCACCTCAGAGGCCTCGCCGCCACACAGATCAAGGATCATCCGCGTGGCGTGCTCAAGACCCACCGGCGTCCATTCAGGATCAATGCCGCGCTCAAACCGATAACGCGCATCCGAGTTCATCTTCAAAGCACGCCCCGTGTAGGCGGTGCGGATCGGATCGAAAAACGCGGCTTCCAGAAAGACATTTGTGGTCTCTTCGGTGCAGCCCGTGTTCAGCCCACCCATGATCCCCGCAAGGCTTTCAACGCCTGTGTCATCAGAAATCGCGGTCATGTCGGCGGCGAGTGTATAGTCCTTTTCATCGAGGCCCACGAACGTCTCCCCCCCCTTGGTACGATGCACCCGCAGATCGCCCTGCACCTTGTCGGCATCGAAGACGTGCAGCGGGCGGTTGCGGTCATAGGTGAAGAAATTGGTGATATCGACTAGCGTTGAAATCGGCCGCAATCCGATAGCTTTGAGGGCTGTTTGCAACCAAGCAGGGCTTGGACCGTTCTTGACGCCTTTGATGACGCGGCCATAGAAGACAGGTGCTTGGTCCAGCGTATCGGCGTCGATTATCACGTTGATCGGGCAAGGGAAAGTCCCTTTGACCGGATCGGTGTCACGTGCCTTCATCGTGCCAAGCCCTCGCGCGGCCAGATCACGCGCGATGCCGCGCACGCCCAACGCATCGGGACGGTTTGGCGTAATCGCGATCTCGATCATCGGATCAACCTTGGAGGGATCGTTCTCGGCCAGCCAATCGGCAAACCGCTCCCCGACCTCGCCCGAGGGCAGCTCGATGATGCCGTCGTGTTCCTCGCTGAGTTCCATCTCACGCTCGGAACACATCATGCCGTAGCTCTCAATGCCGCGAATTTTTCCAACGCCGATGGTCGTATCAATCCCAGGCACATACACACCGGGCTTCGCAATCACGACGGTGATGCCCTCACGCGCGTTGGGCGCACCGCAAATGATCTGTGTCTCGCCTTCATCGGTCGCGACCTGACAGACCTTCAGCTTATCCGCATCGGGGTGCTTTTCGGCTTTAAGCACCTTGCCGATGGTAAACGCGCCCAGCGTATCAAGCGGGTTCTCGACCCCCTCAACCTCAAGTCCAAGATCAGTCAGCGCATAGGTGATCTCATCAACCGTCGCGTCCGTTTCCAAGTGATCCTTGAGCCAGCTCAGCGTGAATTTCATAACCGTGTGCCTTATAGGAAAGTGCAGTTCGCGCAGGGCATATCGCAATCGCCGCGCAGGGGGAAGCCTTGCTCAATCCTTGGTCTTGTCGCGATCCGGAAAGCGATGATCGAGCCACTTGCCAACCCCGTAAGCCGGGATCAAAACCGCAGCCCACCCCAGCGCATTGATCACCGTCAACCGCCACTTCGTCTCAAACGGCATCCGGTCTGACAGCCATAGGAAAATGTGAGCAATGACGACGAGCGTGAGGAGAACGATGACGGCGTGGCGGAGGCGCATAATGACCGTGTCTAGCACGTCACGTTATAACTGTATTCCAAGTTTCTCTGAAATCCGATCTTCCAGATATCTAACGGCGATTTTCTTGATCAAGCCAAAAGTCACTCCACCCACTTTGGAGACTCCTTCCTTAGTCATTCGCCAAATCTCATCATCTCGTACTGCATCAAGATAGTCGTAACCTTGCCAAGAAACTCGATATCTACTTTCTGCTAATTCTATCAGAAGGCCTGCATCCGCCATTATCTGAAAATGGTGTCGCTCCTTTGCGCCAGTCGATAAAAGCAACTCCCAAACAAACGTTTCTTCCTGTGCTTCCATCTCCAGCAAGAGTTGTCTGACGTAATCGAGATCACGCTTCACCTACTCAACCCACCCTGCAAACTTGGCTGATCCAGCGCCGCGAACCCGTAGTGCCGCAGCCAGCGCAGATCACTATCAAAGAAAGCCCGCAAATCCGGAATGCCATATTTCAGCATCGCGATCCGGTCGATCCCCATGCCAAAGGCAAAGCCCTGATACTTGGCCGGATCAACGCCCGCAGCTTCAAGCACCTTGGGATGCACCATACCGCTGCCAAGGATCTCCAGCCAGTCGTCGCCCTCGCCCAGCTTGAGCGTGCCGCCCTCCCAGCTGCACCGGATATCCACCTCGGCCGAGGGTTCGGTGAACGGGAAATGCGAGGCGCGGAAGCGCAGCTCAACGCCGTCGACCTCGAAAAACGCACGGCAGAACTCTTCCAGCACCCATTTCAGGTTCGCCATGGAAATATCGGTATCAATCGCCAGCCCCTCGACCTGATGGAACATCGGCGTGTGGGTCTGATCGTAATCCGCGCGATACACGCGACCCGGACAAATCACACGGATAGGCGCGCCCTGCGCCTCCATCGAGCGGATCTGCACGGGCGAGGTATGCGTGCGCAACACATGCGGCGGGCGGTTATCGCCCTCGGAACGGTGGGTATAGAACGTATCCATCTCAGCCCGCGCGGGGTGATGACCGGGAATGTTCAACGCATCGAAATTATACCAATCGCTTTCGATCTGCGGGCCTTCGGCGACAGCAAAGCCCATATCGGCGAAGATCGCTGTGACCTCTTCGGACACCTGAGAAACCGGATGGATCGACCCAACGCCACGGCTGCGCGACGGCAGGGTCACATCCAGCCATTCGGTCTTCAGCCGCTCGTTCAACGCGGCATCAGCGAGCGCGGCTTTCTTAGCAGACAGCGCCGAGTTAATCTCATCCTTCAAAGCATTCAACGCGGGACCAGCCACCTGCCGCTCTTCAGGCGTCATCTTGCCCAGCTCGCGCATCTTCAAGGACACTTCGCCCTTCTTGCCCACGGCTTGCACCCGCAGATCCTCAAGCGTCGCCTCGTCCGACGCCCCCGAAATCGCTGCAATATACTTGTCTCTGAGATCGTCCATCGGGACCCTCCACTACGTTGCAGACCTGCTACTAAGCCCGAACCCGCAAAGCAAGTCCGCGCCGCCCGCTTCTTTTGTGCAAAAATACTTCGGGGTGCGGGGCAGCGCCCCGCGGAGCGATTTGGCGAAGCCAAAGCGCAAATAAAAAAGGGTGCCACACTTTTCTGCGCAGCACCCTAAACTCTTAAACAGTCCGAAAGACTTATGCCGCCAGAGCAGCCTGTGCCTTTTCGACAATAGCGCCAAACGCATCGGGCTCATTGACGGCCAGATCGGCCAAAACCTTGCGATCCACCTCAATGCCAGCCAACGTCAGACCGTTGATGAAACGTGAATATGTAAGCGCCTCATCGTGCGACCGCACAGCTGCGTTGATCCGCTGGATCCACAGCGCGCGGAAGTTGCGCTTGCGGTTCTTACGGTCACGGGTTGCGTATTGATTTGCCTTGTCGACGGCCTGACGGGCCACCTTGAAGGTGTTCTTGCGACGGCCGT
>ERZ1740067.959-NODE-959-length-21330-cov-5.278778_pt1 | contig 21330 bp, 15 predicted proteins | sample MGYA00581736_ERZ1740067 | MGnify/ENA primary metagenome ERZ1740067 (study PRJEB43018, sample SAMN04849236) | marine metagenome | isolation source: floating plastic debris | place: Pacific Ocean | collected 2008-08-27 | study: EMG produced TPA metagenomics assembly... | reverse complement strand
GGTCTGTCCCTTTGGTGCCGTTCATTTTTACAGTCCGACCAAATTCAGTGAAAATCAGGACAGTGGTATCTTTCCAAGCTCGACCGAGGTTCTCCTTGGCAGCCTTTAGACCCTTATCGAGACCGATATAAAAGCTTGGGAAACGACCGGGCCAATAGCCATTCTCCTCCGTAGGCGTTGCCCGAAGGTTCTGATCGGCGTGGCTATCCCAATTCCCATAATCGATCGTCGCTATACGTGGGCCATCTTTCGCGGCCAGGAAAACACCAGCCATTGACGCCAACTCAGCGAACTGTTTCCCAGCGGCGCCTGCATCAACGCCGTCAACGCCGCCGCTGACACCAGATGCGAGACGACGGGCCCCAAGCGCTTTCTCGAATGAGGGGCCAAGGTCGTTATCAGCGGCATAAAGACTCGCAAGACGTTCCAAGGAATCCGCATCAGCCGCATCCGCGGGTTGCGGTGCCCAAGATCCAACGCGGGCTGGCCCACGCAGGGATAATGGCAGGGTCGCCCCAAGCCCCATCGCCACATCGCCGCGACCCTCGCTGAATTCGGACGGCAATGCCCCAAGCGTTCTGTTCAGCCATCCCTGCTTTAGGCTCTTATCGACCGTACCCAGATCCATAACATCTTGAGCGTCAAAGTGAGAGCGCTCACGGTAGGCCGTTGCCGTCGATTGCAGCACCAAGGCTTGTTTTGATTTATAAAGGCTATGAATGAACGGCAGATCGGGGTTGAGAGCAAACAACCCATCCAGCTTCTGCATTTCATTTGGTCCGCCGGAGCCAGGCATGTCATCCGCCAGAACGTCACGCAAAGCGGCGAACTTTGGGTCGCCATAAGCTGGCGCCAAGCTCATGGCGTCCACGCCCCCGCGGAGGAACACAACCAGGAGACGTTTATCCGTTGCCGCCTTCGCAAAAGCGATCTGAGGCGCAAAGCCAGCAAGCGCGAGTCCACCACCAGCCGACTTTAAAAGAGTACGACGCGAAACAGTCATTGTGTCTTATCTCCGTTGAAACTGTGGACTGGAAAGGGCGAGACCGATGCCCTGCTCTTTAGTAGCTGCACCAGATACCGTACGCTGAAGTGTTTCAGAGAGTTCATCACCGAAGACCATCCGAGCAAACAGACGCGGATCTTTCATATTAGCGGCATGCTGATTGGCCATCGCCATCGCGAAATCCACCCGCTTAATGAGGGAGTCGGCCCCATTCCAATCGTCGGAACGGTCATACCAACCCTGCGGGCCTGGCGCCTTTAACGGTCCCTGCCCCATGCCTTGGATGTCTCGATAAAGCGCGGCAATCTCAATCCCATTTTGCGCATAGTCGGATGGGAAGTCTTTCTCGGTCTTCCCGCGAACAATCCCATACTCATCATCGTAAAGATATGCCCACGCATGTTTTCGGAAATCATAGTTGCCGAACTTGTATGGCGTTTGCGGCGGTACCTTACCCCCCGCCACTGGCGCATTGAGCGCGCGTAACACTGAAATAACGTAAAGCTCTGGCTGCTCCAGCTTTGAGCCGTAATTTCCCCAGGCCTCTTCTGAATCGATAAGAACCCGGGTCATCGCCGCAAGGTCGGTGTCGTTGGCCAGATAGGTCTCCGCCATCCGCTTCACGAGGGCCTCCGGTGGGGTGTCCGACACGAAGTGCCGAGCCATTTTGAGGGCCAAGAAGTGTGCGGTCTCCGGACGGCGCGCAAGGTCTTGAAGCATCGCTTCGCCTTGCTCGATTCCGGGTTGATCATATTTCACCCCGAGCATCGTCCGTGGACCGGGTTCATGGCGATCTGCGAAGAACCGAAACGCTCCCGAGTCGATCCCATCACTGCTCACATCTGCCCATTCAGGATCTTCCGGGGCTGAAGGCCAAGTGGTCCAGCCGGTGATGCCTAAGGACAGCTCAATCACGTCCTGTTGGGTATAGCCGCCATCGACACCCATTGTGTGAAGTTCAAGGATTTCCCGGCCAAGGTTTTCATTCAGGCCTTTGCCGTATTTTTTACCGTACTTAGAGTTTGGGCCAACCGAGATATAGTTATCGAGGAATACTTGCATCGCAGGGTTTTTCACGCATGCGGTCAGCATGTCAGAAAAACGGCCATTGACGTGGGGGCGGATGACTTCACGCTCATAGGCGCCAGCGAGTAGATTGGCGCTTTGTTTGAGGCCGGGCACCACCAGGTGATTGGCCCAAAACCGAACCAACCGCTCTTGGAATGGCATCGGCGTGGTCACAGCAACATTTGTTCGTGCACCAAACTCCAACATGAAGTTCTCACGCACCCAGGTGACATATCCCCCCAGCATTTCTTGAATATCAGCAGACAAATCAGCCGCACGATCATCTTCGCCCGCCTGTGCCGCCTTCCGTCGATCACGCCTCAATTGAGGGTTTAACTCTCCATACCGATAGTGGTGGACAGCACGCAACTCAGCGACCGACATGAAGCCTTTAAACTCTTTTGGCTTATCATATGTGGTCTCCAGTTGGGAAAGCAGCCATCCCTTTGGATTAGACTCTGCTGCATCTCTATCCGCAGATGCTGGCCCAATGCCAAAACGACGTATCGCAATCGTGGGATTAGAACGCGTCATTGTCCTCTCTTCCTTCTAAAATTCAACTGGAAGAGGGAAGTCCTCTTCCAGAAGCATCTTGAGTAGAGCGGCAGCGTCAAGTGACGCTATCGCTCAGATTTCTAAAGATGTGGATCAACCACCAAAGGTCTTCGTAAAGGTCACCCACCATGTCCGCGGCTCACGCGCGACGGCAAGATTGGATGTCGGCGAGATGGCGCGGATCGGTTCGTCCGAGTCCGTCAGGTTCCGAACGTTCCCTGACAACCGCCAGCTTTCGCCAGCAATACCAACCTGCAGATCCAACAAGTGGGGTTCTGGCAAGTCAGCCGTATTTTGGAAGTTCTGCTGCCCCCCCATTTGACCACTATATTTGAGCGAGCCAAAACCCGTCAGGTCTTTCGGCAGCGGAACATCAAGCTTGGCCGACGCGGTGAAGGACCATTCGGGCACCCGAGAGATCTGGTCACCAACAGGCGGGAAGGAAGAATCTTCAGCCAAAAGCTCAGGAAGAGACACATCAATCTCACCGTCCATGTAGGCAACACCGCCGCGAACATCGAGCCTTGAGCCACCGGGCAGATCGCTCGTGACATACTTCACTTCCGATAAGCCGCAGAAAAGGACCGCAACGCCCCCATTGGAAACGAAGTTTACCCAATCAAGGCCGGTGAGACCGGTATTCCCTGTTGAGATTAAGTCCTCATAGTCCACGTAGAACACGGCGGTATTCCAGATGAGAGCATCCTCTAAGAAAGCAGTCTTCAGACCAAGTTCGTAAGAGATAGCGCTTTCTTCATCAAAGGTATCAGGAGTGACGAGCGTTTCGGTGCCCACAACGATATCGCGGCCATCCAGGTTGCGACCACCGGTCCGGAAACCTGTCCCTGCACGACCGAACACGAGGGCACTCGGCGTTAGCTCATAGGTCGCAGACGCGGTCCAGGTGATGTACTCAAACGTTTCTGAGAGTTCGGTGTCGACCTGAGTGACACCGATGGTGAGAACAGCGAGGGACGCCAGATCTTTATCCTCAGTGGTGTAGCGCAGCTCCCCACCGACCGTGAAACGATCCGTCACCTCGAAGTCGGTGCCGCCGAAGATAGACCAAGACGTTGTATCGTTCTGGATACTGACATCACGATCCGCGAAGTTCCGACCTCTTACTGTTTGGAAGAAATCATCGAAGCTATCGAACCAGTCCGCCCCGACAATCCAGTCAAACCGGTCTGTTTCGCCGGACAAACGCGCCTCGACCGTTGTCCTATCGAAGACACTGCCGGCCGTGCTGGTACAGCGCTGATTAGGCGGTACAAACGCCCCCATCATCGTGCTGAAGCAAAAAACCTGCGCTGCAGGATCGAAAGGGTCCGCGGCAACACCCTCATCTTGGTCGAAGGTCCGAGAGCCTTCGCGCTCGCGATGGTTTACGATGAAGTCAAGTTGCGCCCAATCAAGATCACCACGAAGCGCTGCGTAGTAGCTTTCCTCAGTTTTCTCGCCGCGATTGAGGTCATCAAGATCGCGTTCAAATGGATCTTGTGTCGCAACGACATTGTATGTGGATGAACCTTCGCGCTCTGTATCATAATAGTCGATTTGAACGTGAGCGTCCCAATTCTCGTTCAAACGCCAAAGAGCGGCAGCCCGCATTTGAATTTCTTCAGTTGCATCAATAAAGTCATCAGTAACGGGATTGAAGTAGAATCCTTCTTCTTGGTCGAAATACTCAACCGCAAGGCGCAGACCAAAGACATCTTCGACAATCGGCGCATCAACGAAGGTACCCAGGCTATACCCTTCATTATCATAAATGCCGGCCTTAACAGTAGCAGACGCTGCGCTTAGGTTCGGTTTTTTGGAAATCGCATTGATCGACCCGCCGAGGGCGTTTCGTCCGTATAACGCCCCTTGAGGCCCTTTCAAAACCTCAAAACGCTGAACGTCGAACGTGTCGACATCCCAAAGGCTCCGTCCCCCAAAATTTCCGCCCTGAACGTTGATGCCGTTGGCGTAAATGCCAGTACCACCGTCCACATTCAAAAACCGACCAACGCCACCACCCCGGATAATAATCTCGTTGGCGAAGGGGTTTCCATTAGACCCAATGAATTCCGCACCAACGATGAGGCTTTCAAGGTCTTCGAGCGTGCTGATTTCAAAGCGCGCAATATCATCTTCGCCAAAAGCACTCAGAGTGCTTGGCACGTCTTGAATGCTCTCTTCGCGCTTCCGCGCGGTGACAACCAGCTTGTCACTCTCGGCGATCTCCGACGCACTCTCTTGCGCCAGAGCGGCACCACCAAGGCCGACGATCGGCGCAGATGACATTGCGGCGAGCGCCATCGCACTCACGGTTACGTTAAGGTATCTTGTTGACATAGCAGCCTCCCTACTTTGTATTTTTCAATATTGTATGACAAAATATATCCCACCGCTAGTGAAATCTTCTCCGTCGCTCGCCCTGGTGATTCTGCGCGAGCTGAGCGCCGCAACTCGCGATGCATCTATGCAGCAAAACTGTTTTAATTATAAAAATCAATTACTTAAGCAACAAAAGCTCGCTCAAAGATAGCGATATGGCGCCCCGTCCCAGCACTTTCTCAGATGAAGGAAGGTATGGTATTTCGGCAACGAGCGTAGCGTTTTTTGGTGTGAACCAGTCATATTGTAAGGCAAAATTGTTGAACTCGTGACCCAGACTAGGTGCCCGACACAATTCCTAACCGCACCAAGTCAATGGCGCCGGTCACCGCAAATTGCTCAGCCAGCGTCTCAACAGACTTTATGAAAGCCGCCTCGTCATTCCCGAATGCGCTGTCCGTCGACAGACCTGCTTGCTTAATCTCTGTATACACTTTGCGCAGATCTCCGCCCGACAAGGCATAGATTGAAAGTCGATCCGCTGGTGGGATGAAGAGACTGCTTCCCGCCACGGGGCTGGCAAATGGCTTTGCATCAAGGACATTGAAATGCTGAACAACAACATCATGGTTATAAGCCGAAGGCACCGATAGCGCTCGCGCTGAGCCATCACCCTCCGCAGGCCCATCATACTCCACAGGCATTGTAACGAACAGTTGCAACACCGATGAGGCCAATAATCGCCCCAGCATCGCTTCAGCTTCCTGCGCACTCCCACCTATGGCGACCAAATCCGAAACGGTAATCCCAGTGGATGCAGCCGCGACCATGCGGTCCGCCATAGGGTTAGAGAGGTCCTGCACTTTTCGGGAGACCGCTTTCAGGCGATCCATACCGTTGCGTCGAAAGTCGACGACAGGCCTATCCCCTAGAGCACTAGCGAGAGTCACCTGCTGTTCATCGCTGGGAACAAAAATGTCCGCACGGTGCGTTGTGTTGAGCGCAATGTCGAGATGGGCTTGCTCATCAAGGGCAGCTATGCCCCGCTCCGGCAGCAGGTCGGCGGGCAATACGAACTCAGAATAGGTATGAAGGGTTTTCGCCGTATTCGCCCACTGAAAACCAGTAGCGGACATATCCTGCGCAACATCGGCGAACCAAAGCCCATCTCTCAAATTAAAGACCTCATGGGCTTCATCATCCGCAGGCTTAGACATCATATCTCTTAACCGGGACAAAGCGGACGGATACGCCCGAAAAAAAGATGCCCCGCCCGCCGCAAGCGCCTTCATCCGACGCGCTGCCCCGGCAAGCTTCTCGGCACTGTTACCGGGGTGGCGTGCCGCCTCCATTCTTATAAGCTCGTAAAGAGTGTTTGCCGCCGCGGCCCCCGGCTGGGCTGCATAGTCAATAAGCACGACACATCTTGGCGCACCACGCGCTTTTAAAAACCGGCGTAGAGCCTCTCTTCGTGCACTGTCGATCCACGAGTACGCCCCCACAACACACGCATAATCAAAGTTAGGCAAATCCAACGATTGGAGGTCAAGAATATCAGTCTCCACAAGTTCAACATTTGTCAAACCAACTCGTCTGACTTTCTCCTTTGCCGCCGCAATATGATCAGGGTTAAAATCGAATCCAAAAAACTGCCCTTGGGGATAGGCCGCCGCCAGCACTAAGAGCGTTTCACCATCGCCGCAAGCAACATCAAAATAGGTAAACGGATCTTTTGGGTTAGCAGAAGACCATCCGCGCAAACCGGCAGCGAGAGAGAGATGAACCGGCGCCTGGAGCACCCCAAAACGAGAGGCGTACGCGACATCCTTCGTATAAGATGTGGACGCGTTGGTTGAGGATGCGGGTGGTTCAATCTGCATAGACAACTATCGACCTAGTTGCAGGCACCCATCCGCCTCCTCAAACATTCGTTTTCAGCAACAAACCGCTTAGCCCGCAAATACCATTACTTTGTATTACAATAGTCGCGGAGTGTAAACGCCCGCTGTCCCCAAGGCTCAAGCCTTAGCGAACAACGGGCGCTCTCAGCGATAAATGCGATAATAGGGTTACGATCCTTTTATCGGATGACATTATGTAACTGAGCTTGGCTTAAAGCAGAAAATCGCTTTCTGAGACGGCCCCAAGGCTTGTGCTCACAAGATCGATAATCATATCAGCCGCCTGATCGCCATCTTGATCGATCATAACCTGGACCTTCGAACTGAAGAAGGGCTTTCGTATACGCACTTCCCCGCCCGAACCAGAGAAGCCTGACGTCCCGATATAGTCAAACGCTTGATCACCAGCCGCACCGAGATTTGCGTCAATGGCCGACAGGTCGATTTTATCATTACCGCTATCATCAAAATCCATGATCTGATCGCGGGTTGCGCTCGTCGTGCCGCTATCGCCAATATCGGTGAAAACGAAGACATCGTTACCGCTATCACCATACAACACATCGCGCCCGGCGCCGCCAATGAGATAGTCAGCACCGCTTCCCCCACGGAGAATATCATTACCGGCACCACCATCTAGGGTATCGTTTCCGCCAAGTCCGCTTAACTCATTGACACCATCGGATCCGGTAATGACGTTCGCGGCACTGTTCCCCGTCCCGTCGATGGCCCCATCCACCAACATAAGGTTCTCGAAGTTTGTAGCCAGTGTTGCGGAAACAGCGACCATGATCGTGTCCGTTCCATCACCGGCAAGCTCCGTGAGAACATCCTCAAGGAACAGATCCGCATAGATATCATCACCGGCACCACCACGGAGCGTATCAACGCCTGCACCACCATTGAGGATATCGTCACCATTGCCACCATTCAGCACATCAGTACCGCCAGAACCGAAAAGCTCGTCATCGCCGGCACCGCCATTGACCGTGTCGTTACCCGCACGCCCGAAAAGAACGTCATCGCCATTGGTGCCGTTCAAGGTTTCGCTCGCATTTGTCCCCAACTGTGACGGATTGACGTCAACAGCTTGTAGAGCCGACAGCGCTGACGAACTGCCGTTTACATAGGCCTCAAGGAAATCGACGGTGACATCAGCTGTTTCCTGGAACTCAGCCTCGCCACCCCGGTTGGTAGAAAACAAACTGGAATGGGTGGCATCCTTAATATAGACCGCATGGACATCAGTCGTACCTGTTGCCGAAAAACCAGGCTCTAGGCGGTCACCTGCATCCTGGGAGTCGTTCGCGAAGTCATAGGTGCCTGAGACTCGCAAGAACGGAACAGTTATGGAATTCCACGCACCAGGATTGAAGTTATCTTCGTCGTTTGGACCGGGGCCGGATAAGTTGATGACAGCCTCGACCCTTGGGTCACTCCAATCATAAGTCACTCCATCAAAAGTGGGCTGGGCACCGGCGACGACCGACGTTATGCTTGCACCGAAAGAATGGCCAGAAACAACCGGCGTGCTCATGTCAAATTGGTATCCGCTGAAGCTCTTGCCCCCACCCGTTGCGGAAAAATCCTCCGCAATATCAAGGGCAATGCGCACGTCATCTGCGCGGAACTCCCACCGATCCCTCGCGGTCGATCCGACCTGACCAGGAGAATAGTTCGAGTCAGCACTATCGGCGTGGGCGGGCGCAATCACCATGAACCCACGATCGGTCCAATATTCAGCTAGCTCACTCCCTGCACTAAGCGTTGCGCCTAGGCCATGACTGAACACAATCACATCGTAGGTACCCGCCGTATCGGGCGCAAAAACACGAATGTTAAAGTCGTCAAGGGCGGACGATCGACCTGCGCCATTGGCATAATTATTTGCATCAAGAGTGAAGTTGAACGTTTGCATGCTTGTTTCCTCTCACCTCTTTTTGAGATGTTCTTATTTTGACAGCGGTCACTTGGAATAAGGGCGCAGACCGTCGCACGCCCAACGCAACGCACAAGGCACAAAAAATGACACCAACCCCCGCCCCTAAAGGCTGGCGCACATGATTTTACTGTGACGAGCGGCGCAGCCTCCTACAAAACCGCGCGAAGAAATTGTATGACAATGTGTCGCGAATGTGAACCCCCAAATACACAGGAATATTCTTATCTGTGTAATGAATTTAAGAACACAAGTGGTACATGCGCTATGGCGTGCCGCATTCCTTAGGAATCACGAGCCTGCTACAAATCATTGATCTGTCCTATTCGGCGGGAGATAGACGCACTCCCATTTCCTAATCCGCCTTTCCCTTACGACCGGCTGGTACCCCCTTAGTCGGAAAAACGTTCTACAGCGAAGAACGTTCGTTTGTACTCACGCCCTCGCTATAGTCTTTTGTTTTCACATCGCTTTTCGCCTAAACTTGAGCACACCCCGCCTGCACGAGGGCATGTTTTTCGGCACGATGCTCTGTACTCCGCGAACAGAAGTCGACGGAAGATATCTCAAACACAACCAGAAATTCTCGAATCCAACAGCATCGGCTCGTTACACCGCGCTTTGAGCTTGAAACAACAAATACGGAGGGACCCGAGTTAGGCGGTCGCCGCCTGCAGCTCACCATGGGCCTTTAAAGCTGCATCCCGGGTTGAGAGAATCATATCGCACGCATGAGCCTCAGCAGCCGCCGCATCACGCGCCTTCAGATAAGACAGAAGGGTTTTCCATCGCTGCGCTGATGCTCGCCGCAATTCGCTTGTCCGAACCGAATCAATAGAGAATTGATGGCGAATTCGCCGCACGATTGGACGACGTTCCATAAGCTCGTTCGCTTCACCAAGACAAGTTTCAAGAAGCATATGGGTCGCCGTCCGCTCACGCTCATATTCTTCAGCTGTACAATTTGACTTCGCCAGTCGGCCCAAATTCCCAACGGACACGGAAAGCTTGGAAAGCTGTTCTTCGGTTGCCCGCTGCGCGGCCAGGCGACAGACAAAGCCGAAAACCAAAGCGGAGAACTCGTAAAGGTCCGAAAGTTGCGTAACCGATAAAACCGGAACACTTGCCCCTTTCCATGGGACCGTTTCGACAAGACCTTGAACCTCCAGCCGCTGGATAACAGACCGCATGAGAGGCCTACTGACGTTGAAGCGGGTAGCGAGCTCAATTTCCCGAATGCGTGCGCCGGGTGGAATTTGCCGGAAAACGATTTCCCACCCGAGCTTCTCCGCGATTTGATCCGCCAGGGTTTTGCGAATCATATCCTCAGATTGGGCGTTCGACGAGTTGCGCTTATCCGTCTTCACAGTTTTGCTTTTCTTTGCAGCTGCGCGCGCCATCCTAACAGACCTCTTTTGCTCGCCATTATATGAGATGTGTCAGACAAAAGCGATAGCCCTCGGTTAGGGGGCGCATCTACAAGGCGAGCTGATAGACCGCTTTTCGCCCGGTGATGAATAAGGTGGTGTTTTCAGGGCCGCCAACCGCGCAATTGCTTGGCCGATCCGCCGCTAATCGCGCGACGGTGTTCATCCTACCCTCTTTGTTTAGCCGCCAAATCGCGTCGGCGCCGGTGGCATAAAGACAACCATCCGGGCCGACCGCCATCCCATCGGGGGCACCCCGTGGTTCCGCCTTAGGAAGCACAGCAAAGGTCGACATTTTGCCAGGACGGCCGGGGGCTTTGAGGTCAATCGTCACCCAAAACCGTCCCTTCGGATCTGAGTTAGAAACCACAAGCCGGGCGCCATCGTCGATAAGGGCAATTCCATTTGGCCGCGACAGCTGGGCGGTCATGAGCGTCAAATCCCCCTTCGGAGGCTGATAAAAAACGCCGTTAAAAGACAATTTCTTGGCCGGGTCATTATCGCGCCGTCGCAACCCAAAGGGCGGATCGGTAAAATAAATTCCCCCATCGGCATCGAACACCAGGCCGTTTGGGCTGTTCAGGGGTTTATCTTGGTAGCGATCCACCACGGTCACCGCAGCACCATTGCGCCAAGCAGAGACACGGCGCCCGCGCATTTCGCACATATGCAGAACACCTGACGGTGAAAAAGCCAGCCCATTTGGCTGACTATCATCTGAACGGATAAGGACACTTTCGCTCGCGCCGGGGCGCCACTCCCGCACCTCAGACCGCCTTAGCTCGGTAAACAGTAAGGATGCCCTAGGCGTCCACACCGGCCCCTCGGTCATTTTGAAGCCAGCCTCGACAATCGTCGGATCCACCGTCCGTGGGTGCGCAGCAGAGACGCTTGCTGCCGCAGCGGCCATCGCAAAGGACCGCCGCGTCCAGGTCACTGCCCAGCCCTCTCCATTTGCAAAACCGCCTCTTTCCCACTGTCATAGGTTCGCGACGCCATCCAAAAGCATGGAATACTCAGTAAGCCCACAGCCCCCGAGACAAGGAGGGCCCAAGTTAAGGGCTGATCGAACCCGGCTCTGATGAACGCATCGCTCAGCCAACCAGCAAAGGCGTTGCCGAAAGCCGTCCCAAACAGTGCCATCACGAGCACGGTGAACGCAATCACCATCGCACGACCATGGGATGGAGCGAGCTCCGACGCACTCGACACAATTGGCCCATAGGGAAGCATAATAGCAATGCTGCCAATGATCGCGGCGAGATAGAAGAACGGGGTATCGGGCGGCAAGAAACGGTAGAGGATGCCCACCGGCGTTACCAAGGCAAAGGCCAGCGCCATGAACACCATTCGCCCCCCTTTGAACCGCGCATGGGCCATGTCACTCAGCTGCCCGCCGACGATCGTACCGACCACGCCCGCAACCAAAAACAGGATACCAAAGATCGTCTGGGCCCGGCTAATCTCATAGCCCCGCTCCTCCACCAGCCATGCCTGGTCTAGAACAAGTCCGCCCTGAGAAAATATGGCTAAGCCCGCACCAAGCAAAAGATATCTGAGAGGCGCCGACCGTTTGGTAACATCCATCAATACATTAATGGCCTGGGACAGTGGCGGCGGAGAGGCGTCTGATGCCGCGCTGCGGCGCGGTGGGTCACGCAAAAGCAGGACAGCGACGGAAGCGATAATCCCAAGCACCCCAAGCAGCAAAAAACACCCCCGCCACCCAATAAGAGGCCCCAATATGCCCGCCACCAGCAAGCTGCCTCCTGCCCCGATGGGGATGCCCAGATAGTAGATCCCAGACATCAAGCCATGCCGACGTTCGGGGAAGGCGTCTGAGACCATGGACAATGCAGACGGGGAGAGAGTGGCCTCCCCCAACGCCACAAAGGCGCGGGCCGTCGCGAGTTGGGCGAAATTTGTGGCCATACCGCACACGGCTGTCAGCCCACTCCAAACAAAAAGGCCGCCGGCAATGAGCTTTGGGCGCGCAAAGCGGTCCGCCAACATGCCCATAAACACGCCCGCCACTGAATAAGAGATACTGAAAAAGAGGCCCGTCAGTAGCGTGAACTGAAAATAGGAGAGGTTTAAATCACGCCGAACATCAACAACGAAGCTCTGAAGCAATTGGCGATCAATAAAGTTGAGGATGTTGAGGAGAACGAGGAAAATGATGAGGGCGGTGGACCGCCATCCTTCATACCCTGGGGCATATTCATCAGGACCCGGCCTTGCCTTGATAGTGTCTGTCATATCTGGGCGCCTAAAGGCGCGGTGCCCACAAAGTGACAAGCATAGAGAGCATCAATCTCGGCAGAGCGCGTTTGGCGCATGCGAATCTGATTCAATCCGCCTTTCGCGACAATCTCACCGGCCGCTGCGTTCGGCGGTGCCGCTAGCATCGCCACCCGAGCGATCCGGCGACTGGCCCCCTTATGAAGGGCATTAAATCGATCAAGTCGTTCCGTGATCGTTGAAAGGTTCGAATTGTCTTTCATCCAAAGCAACGCGCCCACCTCATCTTTATTTTCACCGACGATTACCACGTCGTGAACATAGTCGGAAAGCTCGTTTATCAGATCCGTTCGTACTTGTCCCACCCTCACCCACACCCCATTGGCGAGTTTGAACTCTTCTTTTAGGCGCCCGGCATAGCGCAGACCTTCTTTGGGATCTGCTTCGTTTATAAGACAAAGTGCGTCACCGGTTCTCAAAAAACCCTCATCGTCAAAAAGCCCTTCGGTGACGGGCCCGTCGGGCGAATAATATCCCGGCGTCACGTTTGGACCCCGTACGGCGCATTCGTACCGACCGTCACCTAGGGGAACCAGTTTCACCTCAACGCCGGGGGGCGGTAGGCCGAGGGTTTCAGGGTGCGCCCCTGCCCAATAAATCTGTGTAATGATCGCGCTGGTCTCGGTCATGCCGTAGCCACCACCGATAAAGATCGGTTCGCCTCGCCATTTTGCGGCAAGGGCTTGTAGTCTAGTGATGACGGCCTCCCCCAGGGCTGCACCCCCATTCACAATGCCGCGCACCTCACCAAAGAAGCGCTTGGCAAGATCGTCATCCCCCTCAAGCGCATCGACGAGCATCGAAAATGAGATCGGCACCCCAATGAAGAGGCTTGGCAGATCATCTTTCAACACTGAAAGCGTATGATGAAAATCGGTTGGCGTTGGTTTTCCGCGATCAATCACCAACTGGCCACCAGACCAGATAACGCTATTGAAGTTAGAGTTGCCGCCATAGGTATGATGCCATGGCAGCCAGTCGGTGAGGGTATATCTTTCAGTGTCTCCCATATCTCTAATATGAGTAAACAGTTGAGCCTGTATGTCCTGGGCGGCACTCAGCATACCATGGGTATTAATGACCGGTTTTGGCCCACCCGTGGACCCTGACGTGAACATAATCTTCGCGATCATGTCGGGTGTGAGACTGTCTAATAATGGCGTGATTTTGACATCAGCGGGGCCGACAAGCTCATCGAGAGAGTGCCAGCCGTCTTGCCCCCCATTAAGCGATATTCTGTAAGGCAAATCGATGATTTCCGCCGCGGCAGGATCATCCGTAGAAAACGCAAAAGCGCCAAGCATCTGACAAACCGCTGCAACATAGCTTGGCGCCACAGCCAGGCTTTGGGGCGGTAGTGGCGCGACAATGACGCCAATACTTAAAGCCGCCATCATCAAAACGGCATAAGAGATGCCGTTTTCGGCCGCCACCACGATGATGTGGCCTGGCTTTGCCCCTTTCTCGACCAGACCGCGCGCGACCCCGTCGCAACGGTTTAAGAATTCTGCGTAGGTAGAAGTCTCTTGCGCCGCGCCAACATTCTCTTTGATAAAAATCGCATCTGGCGAATTGGCCGCTTGTTGCCGAAACATCTGCGGCACAAGGGTGCCCGATAAAGCAAGGGGGTCAGGATGCTTCAGCACCAGCACCCCATCGTCGCGCCGTTCAACAGTAAGCGCCGCCGACATAAGCTGGGTGCCGCGCGCTGGGTGTGAGGCTGTCGACATCATATTGTGAATTTCCCGCCCACCTCGGTGACGTAAGGCACCTATTTCAGTCAATTTTTTGTATTACAATATTACATTTTCAGAAGGGCTGCAATATCTAGAATTTCATGGTTTTTTGGGCGAAAGGACTCTGACCGTTTGCCAACTCAACAAAGAGCGACCTACCCATGATATCCCCCATATTTCGTATGATGATGCTATCTGGACTGATCGCGGCGCTGTTGGTGTTCATCTCGCCCCCCGCAGGAGCCCATGAGTTACCGTATACGGTTGTTACTATCGACCGCACGAAGAACGGCCAACTGGACGGCGCCCTTTATACCCACGTTCCTGCCTATATTCTGGGCGGGGCCCCTCAGCACCTGTTACCGCAAGAGGCTGCCCACTTCACAGCGCTCACGGATCAACAATTAGCCAAAAGGATTGACCACGCGACCGAAATCTTTCGCCAAGAGCTATATTTTGCCTTGGACGGCGTTGAGATTGAAACGCCGCTACCCCAATTTCCAGATCTTGCGACGTTGCGGGACGACGCGCTCATCAACGCCGATGCGCCTCGGCCCTCAGCGCCGATTCGGTTCACAGTAGATGCCCCCGGCGCAACGCTTCTTACGTTCGCCGGACCGAAACGATTGGGTCAAATCGCCATCGTCTACAATTCAGGCGGGGAGACGAAAACCACGCAATTTCTCGATACCGCCGAGCTGTCAACGCCCATAGATTTGTTGGAGGCACCTTCAGCGGGCGACACACTCTTCACCTTTGTCGCCCAAGGTATCCTTCATATCGTCCCCCTGGGCCTCGATCATATTTTATTTGTGGTTCTACTGACGATTGTTTCAACGCGCATCACACTCCTACTGGTGCAAGTCACCGGATTCACCCTTGCCCACACCTTCACCCTCGGGCTTGTCGCCCTCGGCGTTTTCACCCCACCCGCATCCATCATTGAACCGCTCATCGCGTTATCGATAGCGGGCATGGCTTTCTTGAACCTAGTTCCCGCCCAAGAAACGCGGGTTCGGGGGGGCGCCATCATCGGCTTTGGACTGCTTCACGGTGCAGGGTTTGCAGGCGCGCTTGCCGCGCTAGGCCTGCCAAAGGGGCAAGAAATCCTGGCCCTCGCCGCATTTAATTTCGGCGTTGAAGTGGGGCAAGTTTTGGTGATCGGCGCCGTTCTGGCCTGCCTTGCGTGGGCGATGGAAAAACCATGGTACAGGAAGTTTCTCCTCATCCCCATCTCAATCGCCATCGGTGGGCTCGGCCTTATTTGGACCGTAGAAAGAATTTTCTTTGTGTAAAGAGAACTCTTTCTACCCCCCTTCAGCACGAGGGCCGTTTGTAGATCTAACTGGCCTTCTTCATCAAATGAAGAAGGAAGAGCCAATCACACACGATGGCTGGCCGCTCGGCCCCTTCAATCTCAACCGTCACCGCATAGTTGAGAACAACCGCGGCCTCCCCTTTCATTCGCCAATCCGGCGTGGCGAAGACGGCTCGTACCCGGCTACCTGACCGGACCGGTTCAAGGAACCGCACCTTGTCGAAACCATAATTCATCGACATGGCCACATCATATTCGGGGTGATCCCATGGCGGTAGCGCCGACACAGAAAACGACGTCAAAAAGGACAACGTCAAAAATCCGTGTGCAATCGTGCCGCCAAGAGGGGTCTTTGCCGCCGCCGCGGGATCAGTATGGATATATTGTTGGTCATCGGTGAGGTTAGCAAAACGCGTGATCGCATCTTGCGTGACCTCAACCCAATCAGAGGTGTACGTGTCAGCCATCAGAGCCCTGCTTGATATTTAGCCACAATGGCATTGGTGACGTCCGGCGCAGCGTTGAAGTTTCGCGAGCCCTCCATATTCTGGACCTCTCTCCACTTCTCTTTGAGAAGTTCAGCACTCGCGTCGAGATACAGGCCAACACCCTGTCCCTCTTGCACTTCGACATTGGAGAAGTAGCCCGCCCCGGCCTCGAGAATTTTACCCGTCGGCGCATCATCAGTACACAGGGCCACGACAGCGGGACTCACCGACTCTGGCGTAAAGAACGCAGCCGCCTCCGGCGGCATCAACTCGGCGGTCATCCGCGACCAAGCAGTAGGCGCCAGACAATTGATTTTAATGTTATCCCGAGCTCCCTCAAGCTTAAGGCAGTTCATTAATCCAACCACCGCCATTTTCGCGGCCCCATAGTTGGACTGACCAAAGTTCCCATACAGGCCTGATGAGGATGTGGTCATCACGATACGACCATATTTTTGCGACATCATTTGGGGCCACGCTGCATGGGTGACATAAACCGACCCCATGAGATGCACCTGGACCACCAGTTCAAACGTATCCAGATCCATTTTACCGAAAGTCTTGTCACGCAAGATACCGGCATTATTGACCACAATATCAAGGCGGCCAAAGGTCTCCACCGCCTGGGTCACCATATTAGCCGCGCCTTCCCGCTCGGCCACACTGTCGCCATTGGCAACCGCATTGCCGCCGGCCTCTTTTATTTCAGCCACAACGCTCTCGGCGGGCCCAAGACTTTCGCCGTCGCCATCGCGGGCGCCGCCTAAATCATTGACCACCACCTTTGCACCGCGCCGCGCCAACTCCAGGGCATGGGCGCGTCCAAGACCGCCGCCCGCGCCCGTTACAAGAGCGACTTTTCCATCGAGAGAAATTGAGCCTGCCACGAGGTGCTCTCCTTAATAAACTTCGAATAAACCAGCAGCACCCTGACCAGTGCCAACACACATTGTGACCACGACATATTTTACGCCGCGCCGCCGTCCTTCAATCAAGGCATGCCCGACAAGACGCGATCCTGTCATGCCGTAGGGGTGACCGATCGAAATCGCCCCCCCATTCACGTTCAGAGCCTCATCGGGAATGCCAAGCGTGTCGCGGCAATAGATCACCTGGTTCGCGAATGCTTCATTCAGCTCCCAAAGGCCGATATCGTCTACGGACAAATTATTCCGTTCAAGGAGGCGAGGGATTGCGGCCACCGGCCCAATACCCATCTCATCAGGCGCAACGCCAGCAACCGCAAGCCCGCGATCCGCCCCAAGCGGCTGCAGCCCTAATTGCTCGGCCTGCTTGGCTTCCATCAGCACGCAAGCCGATGCGCCGTCCGATAGTTGAGAGGCATTCCCTGCGGTGATGAACCCCCGCTCTCCCCTCACTGGCTTAAGGGACGCCAACCCCTCAAGAGTTGTATCCGGACGATTACATTCATCCTTATCAATCGTGACCGTCACCGGGTTCGTCTTGCCGGTTTCTTTATCCTTCTCAAGTTTGACCACGGTTGCGGGGACAATCTCATCGTCAAAGGCACCCGCCTCTTGCGCCCGCGCCGTCTTTTGTTGGGACGCGAGGGAATATTCATCGCAGGCTTCGCGGCTGATTTTGTAGCGCCGCGACACGACCTCAGCCGTGTCAATCATCGGCATGTAAAAGTCCGGCCGATACTCCAACACGTTCGGATCGCCCAGACGATGCCGATTCATATTGGCGTTTTGGACCAACGAGATGGACTCAACGCCGCCCGCCACCGCCGTTTGAACACCATCAACAATGATGGACTTTGCCGCCATTGAGATCGTCATCAGGCTTGACGAACACTGACGATCAACCCCCATGCCCGCAACACTCACCGGCAGGCCCGCCGCAATAGCGCACTGGCGCCCAAGACAATACCCCTGGCTCCCCTGCTGCAATGATGCTCCCATCACCACATCTTCGACATCGGCGGGGTCAACCTTCGCCTTATCGAGGGCTCCCTTAATGGCAAATGCCGAGATGGTTGGTGATGTGGTGTCATTAAACGCGCCCCGATAGGCTTTCCCCAGCGCCGTCCGCGCGGTTGAGACGATGACCGCTTCTCGCATGTAGTCGATTCCCACTTAAATATTGTATGACAATCTTGCAGCCCTTCGCTCGAAAGGCAACAGCTGAATGCACTCTTGCTTGGCGAGGGAAAAGAGAGACGGTGGGGAGCCCCCTCTTATTTCGTCGACGTCTCTTTCTGAGATAAAAAGTCAGCACGCGCCTCACCAAAGAACGCAAGTTGCTGGGGCAAATAGTCATCCCGCATATAGTGCATGGCCCAAAGCTTCGTCCACGCCAGGTTGGTCGCGCGATCAATCTTCGCCTTGCGACCAACGCCGCGGAGGGTGGGACCATCTTCTCGCCCAATCACCTCACCCGGTTTGTAAAGTCGGGTCCCCCGCTCATCGATCATATCGGCTTTCAGCAGCGTTTTCGTGAGCGAGATGGCCCCTTCTACAGTGGCGCCCGCCCCGATGAGCCCCTCCACCGTCACCGGCCGTTCCCGCCCGATATAGGTTTCAACCTTTACCCCCCGACCCTCAACGAACTCCAACGCGGCCAACTGATTATCGCCGCTGACAAGACCATCATTCTCAGCAATTACCGTGAACATCGGCGGGATGGGACCGCCATCATTGATGAAGTCTTGGCCCGACGCTGGGAGAGAGCCCATATAGTTCGCTATCGCCGCAACCGGGATGCCCCGGTGGGCCGCAGCAATCCCAAAAAAGACCGACATGCCGCCCCCATTAGACATGCCCATGGTGAAGACGGGCGTTTCAACTGACACGAGGTCTCGCTCAACAAGATCATCATACAGCGCATACATGCGTTGCAAGTCGGGGTTCTTTTTCACGTCGCTTTGAAGCGTATCCCACCCGGCGCCCATTTCACCATCGCGGCCGCGCAGGGTGCTCTGGGGCGAGACAATGGCATAGCCCGCTTTCGCCAGGGTTTCAGAAATAAGGATGGTCCCCGGATTAATAACGTATCGCTGACTGCCGCCACGCCCGTGAAAGGCAAAGACGAGGCCCCTCGCCTCCCCCTCAGGGAAGTAAGCCAAATAGGGGCGATCATTATGGGTATAGGACTGGAAGAGGTCGTCTTCACTCGCCAAACTCGCGACCGGCGCCACAACGAGAAGAAGGACGATATAAAGTAAGCGGATCATGAACAGCCTCCCAAAGAGTCTTTATTATTGCTAGCGGCAGGCACAAGCTTCGCGGCGAGAAGTTCTTCCCGAAGGGCGTTGACCTCAAGCTCATCATTTCTGTCCGGCATGGTTGCCCGCACAATCAAGACAGTAACGTCCGAGGGAGCTGTGACCATCTCAAACCCCGGCAAAGCGGGCGCCCCTTTAGGGGCAATGGTCAGGCGCACGCACTCAACACCGCCCTTGTCATTCGTGATGTGGAGAACGTCCGTATTCTCTGCATATATAGCCACGGACCAGTAGAGCGGTAACTGAGGGGCTGGCATCGTGAAGGCCAATGGCCCCTCGTCAAGATTCATGACCGCAAAGGCGGTAATCGTATCGGGGTTGTCCCGGACAACAAAATTCTTGTCCGCTTTCCGAACCCTGCTCACACTGAGCACATTCCACTGACGCCCCCGCTCCTCCATAATTCCCACAGTGTGGGCGGTGGAAAAGCGCGGCTGCATATCCAGAAAGATAAGATGCGCTATAACGCACGACAGAAGAAAAACCCCCGCGAAAAGGACTCCCCGTTTCATGAACAGCCCTCCCGCGTGATAGTAGGCAGGGTGATGGCAAGGGGGTCTGCGATCAGCGTCTCATCAGGGTCATAGAGCCGCAGCACAAAAACGACCTCGCCCCTTTTTCCATCCGATGGCAGCCAGACGGCATCGGACGGCGCCACGCCGAAGGATGCTGACCAAATGTCATCGGATTGGAATTCCTGGCTGTTGATGGAATATTTATCCGCTGAATTATCCATCCACAGATCATTCCGGTAGGCCGCCACGCTCCACCATCGGGTAGGCAACGAACCACCATCGATGCGGTAAGAACAATTGCCCTGCAGCAGCTGTCCATCCGCATCAACCTCGGCACTGAAGTAGATCGCCTCCCGCCGGGGTAAGGCCCAAATGCCGTGGCGTGCTGCCCAAGCCCTTAAATAGGGATTCGCGCTTTCATCGCCGATGGCCCGGGCTGTGGCCCAGCCGTCTTTCTGCGCCAGCGCGCCAAAACTAAACAAATAGGGCGCCCCAAAAGCGCTCAAAACGCCCACAAGCGCGCCCAACACGCCCATCGACATCATGTAAACCCAAACCGCCATACCGCCTCATTTTGTATGACAATATTATCGATTTACAGGATGATCGCAAGCGGCGGCTACAATACTCTTTAAAGATGCGGTTCAATCAGCGCCGCCAGCGCCTCACCCGTCGGGATCAAAAGGTCCCCTGATGTGTTGAGGGCATCGTCGCTCGGGAGATGAAAGTAGGGATGCCATCCCGCAAAAGCGAAGAACCGAGGGTACCCCGCGGCCCGAATATCTTTCGCTTCTCCGAAAGCGGACAAATATCCAGGAGAATGTTGATACGCCAAACCAGAAAACTGCCGCCAGGCCTGGAACGACAAATTACCGCTATAGATAATCCAGCGGGTTTCTGCGTTCTGCGGGACCTCTGCGCCAACGGTTCGTTGTTCCGGGGTTTGCCAGTTATAGGCCGCAATGGATGCCCCAAGATGAACCCAAAGGCTCGTCCTTTGAGGGGATGGCGCCTTTTCCGCCAAGAACGCTTGCATCCCCACATGGCCAATTTCGTGCCCCCCCGTCCCCACGAAAACGAGGTCCGCGTCACCATTTTCGGCAATCCATTTGGCAAACTCCAAAAAGAGCGCGACCCCCGGTCCCCGCTCCGCGCCGGACCGAAACCACCCGGTGCGGGGAGTAGACACCACTACAACATCATCACCCCTGCGATCCATTCGACCAATGACATTCCAGGTGAAACGATCCTCGTAAGCGCCATTGATCTGCAATTGAATAATCTCATCCGACGTTAGAAGGTCCTTGAGAGACGACTTATGAGCAGATCCCAAAACGAGAATAGGCGTACCTTTATAGGAGTGTTCGTCGAGCGCCATATTAAACGCAAACGGCTCACCAGAGATCGTTTCCGTCATGAGAATGACGCCGACAGCCCCTTTCTCAATCGCATCGGTCAGTTGCGCCTTCGTCCCCTCCGTCAGGGCGGCGGCAAGCTGGGTGGGCAC
>ERZ1740067.958-NODE-958-length-21336-cov-8.715662_pt1 | contig 21336 bp, 20 predicted proteins | sample MGYA00581736_ERZ1740067 | MGnify/ENA primary metagenome ERZ1740067 (study PRJEB43018, sample SAMN04849236) | marine metagenome | isolation source: floating plastic debris | place: Pacific Ocean | collected 2008-08-27 | study: EMG produced TPA metagenomics assembly... | reverse complement strand
TCAGATTTTATCCACAGGAGGACTGTATGTCCCGACCTTTCCGCCTTTCCGCCGCCGTCCTGGCGACCCTGATCGCTCTGCCTGCCGCAGCAGCAGACATCATGGTGATGGACCCGTATGTCCGCGCCGTAAGCCCGTCCGCCAAGTCGGGCGCTGCCTTCATGACACTGCACAACACCGGCACCACCGATGACCGCCTGATCGCTGCGGCAACCGACATCGCCCAACGGGTCGAGCTGCACGAGCACATCGAAGTGAGCGACGGCGTGATGCAGATGACCGAGATCGAAGGCGGTATCCCGCTGCCCGCCGGCGAGATGCACGAGATGGTCCGCGGCGGCGATCACGTTATGCTCATGGGCCTCACCGGGCCTCTGGAACAGGGCGAAGAGATCATGGTCACGCTCGTCTTCGAACACGCAGGCGAGGTCGTGGTGACGATCCCCGTCGATAATGAGCGCAAGCCCAAGGCCAGCGCCCATGGTGGGCACGATCACTAGGTGCCAAGCACCTCATCGACCCAGGCGGGCACAGTCTCCGAGGCTTTGCCCGCCCGCGCTTCGGCAAACAGCGTGACGTTCTCGCCCGGATCCAGGTTCATCTCGACCGTGTGCGCACCCACATGGGTGGCCAGCTGCACAAAGCCCGCGGCGGGGTAGACGTTGCCGGACGTGCCGATTGCGACAAAGATGTCGGCGCGCATGAGCGCCTGTTCGATCCGCTCCATCTGGTAGGGAATCTCGCCGAACCAGACGATATCGGGCCGGGCGGCAGGGGCGCCGCAACTTGGGCACGCTTCACCCACCTGCATCGCGAGCGGTGCGGGCCACCGGTGATCACACGCCCCGCACAGCGCCGAATTGAGCGCACCGTGCATGTGCACAACGGTCTGGCTGCCACCTTTTTCGTGCAGGTCATCCACGTTTTGCGTCACCAGCAGCACGTCGCCGGCATGTTCGGCCTCGAGCCGGGCCAGCGCCCTATGCGCCGCGTTGGGCACAGCCTCGGCCGCCTGCGCGCGCCGCGCGTTGTAGAAATCCACGACCAGCTGCGGGTTGCGCGCAAACCCTTCGGGCGTAGCCACATCCTCAATCCGGTGTTGGGCCCACAGGCCCCCTTCGTCGCGAAAGGTGCCAAGCCCGCTTTCGGCGGAAATGCCCGCGCCGGCCAGGATCACGATGGACGGTGACGCCATAATTCTGCTCTGTTTACCAACTATGCCCCGTTGTGACGGAGACTGAGCGGCAAAGGCAACCCCCCGTGATGGACAGCGAAAAACCCCTCTTCACGTGGTTTGGCCCCTGGGGAGTGCCCGTGCAGGTCATGCCCAGCACCGCGTTCTTGCTTTTGATCTTTGTCGGGCTGTCGGCCAGCAGTGTCGAGGCGATGGCCTGGGGCCTGAACATGTTCGCCCTTCTGGTTGTGGCGATTTTCCTGCACGAATTGGGCCACGCCTGGGGCGCGCACGTGCAGGGGATCAAGGTACACCGAATCGTCATCCACGGTGGCGGCGGGTTCTGCGCGCACCGCAGCGCTGGGGCCCGCGCCTCGGAATTGATCGTGCTGATGGGACCGCTGGTGAACCTGGCGCTGTGGGCCATCCTGTCGCTGGTCGCTTGGGCGATCCTGCCCGAGTTCCCGAGCTATGAGGCGACGGATGAGGTGTGGGAGGCATTCTTTGCCAACCACTCGGCACGCTTCGAAGTGATCTACTGGTTGGAAACAGCGGCCGAGATCAATCTGATGCTGTTCATTCTCAACATGATCCCGGTCCAGCCGCTGGACGGTGGCAAACTGCTGCACCTGTGGCTGTTGCGTGTGATGCGCCCGGATGTGGCGCTGCTGGTCACGGGTGGTTTCGGCCTGCTGTTCACGCTGCTCTGGATCCCTGCGATGATCGGCGTTTACGTCTACATGGGCTTTGTGCTGCTCTTTTTTCCCAGCCTGCGCCTGCATTGGGAGATGTTGCGCGGCGGCACACGCCTGCGCCGCCTCGACCGTTAGGGCGCCAGCCATTGCCCCTGCCACGCGTCGTCGCGGGTGTAGCCCGCGCGGCGGTGGACGTCATCCAGATGCACCAGGTCGATATGCGTCGCGTGGCAGCGCAGCACGGCAAAGCGGTCGCGGTTGGGTGGCTTTTCATAGGCATGCACATTTTCGATCGCTTGCCCCGGCAACGGCTCGGTCCCGTAGGACACGCGTGAGCGGGGCGGGACCTGCTCCCACGCCTCGGCAACGGCGGCACCTGTCAGGATCTCGACCTCGGCCGTTACGCGGATCTGCAGCCGCGCGCGGGGCAGCCAGACGTGCAGCGCGGCAACGGGATGCGCACGCAGCGCTGTGACCTTGGGGGTTTCGGTATCGGTGTGCACCTCGAGGATGGCACCGGTCGGGCTGGCGCGGCGCAGGGCAACCGTGCGCGCCTCGGGCACACCCTCGGGCGAGACGGTGGCAAAGACGGGATACCGCGCGGGCGATTTCGCGTCCGCCGCGCCGCGGCGCAGGTGCTGCCAGGCCTCGGCCAGAAACGCGTTCAGATCGCCGGGATCACTCATAGCCTGTCATTTCCAGATATCCGATGCCCGCGTGCGAGCCGGTGACGGACACCGGCCCTTCCCAATAAGGGATCGACAGGCCCATCCACGCGTCGGGGTTCATCGCGGCGACGGTCACGTCAATGCCCCTGTCGGGGACGGCCACCTGCCACTGCACCGGCACATCGCGGCCCGCGACGCTGTGGGTGGCCAACGGGGCGGCGGTAAACGCCCCGTTTGGCAGGCTCTCGGTCGTTCCGTCCGGGCGGATCCACGTACCCGAGCTGTAGCCCGCGCTGTCATCGCGGTTGCGCAGCTGAAAGCCCATCAGCTTGGTGCCGTCGTCAAAGCTGAGCGAAAACCAATCCCACCCCGCCTGTCGCCCCGACAGGGGTTGCGACGACCACTCCCGGTCTAGCCAGGCAGTGCCTGTGACCGCGACGGACCCCTCCGGCAGGTGCAACGTCCCGCTGATGCGATAGAAAGGTTGCGAATAATAGTAGCTGGCCTGCCCCTCGTCCGATTTCACAGAGAAGCCTGCATCGCCATGAAAGATCAGCGGCCCCTGCGCCTCGAGCGCCATGTCATAGCGGAACGCGGGCCCTGCCGCGGTCATGCGCAGCGTGTCGAAATCCGGGCCTTCCAGCGCCCATTCGTCGATCCAGGCCCGGAACGGGGCGGCCTCGACCCCCGCCGTGCCGACGCCGCCGCGGGCAAAGCGTTCGGTGGCGAAATGCGCCTCGGGCGTCGTGACGGCGGCATGGGCGAACCAGACCTGTGGCGATTGCCAGCCCGGCCGCTCGCCCGGTGCCAGGGCCGACCGAAACAGCGTCCATTGCAGCCCGTAGGGCGTGCCATCTGCGCTGGTCAGGTTCGCGGTCAGGTACCACCACTCGATGCGGTAGTCGGGGTGGGGGCCGTGATCGGCGGGAAAGTCAAAGGTCGTGCCGCGTTCGGGCACGGCAAAGCCTTCGGCGTCCGTGCCCAACCCGGCAAAGCCCTGCGCCCACGCTGTTACGGGTAACAACAGCGCAAAAAGGATCGTCCTAACGTTCATGGGCAAACACCTGCAAGAGCCGCGCGGGTGGGGTACGTATCAGGCGCAGCGCGGGCCAGAGGGCGGCCAGCATCGCAGCCCCGATGGCGGCAAGGCCCAGCACCGCATAGTTGCCGGGAAAGAGGAACATCGGCAGACGCCAGCCAAACGCATCAACGTTGACCTTGGCCAGCAGCACCCATGCGAGGCCCAGACCCACCGGCACAGCCACCACGCTGACAAGCAGGGCAAAGAGGCCTGCGCGCAGCAGCTCCAACCGTCCCAGTTGACGCCGCGTGAGCCCCAGCGCCCAGACGGGCGCAAGCTGTGGCAGGCGCTGATCGGCCAGGGTCAGCAGGCTCATGAGCATGGCAAAGCCAGCCACCCCGAGCGTCAGGATGTTGAGCGCGGCGGTGACGGTAAAGGTGCGTTCGAACACCTGAAGCGAGAAGGCCTTGAGCGCCGCCTGATCCATCATCGCGCTGTCGGGCACGCCCGCATCGCGCAAGATCGCGCGCAGCGCGGCGGGTTCGGCGCTGCGCAGGCCAAAGCTTTGAGGCGCGGTGTCGGGATAGAGGCGCTGGAACAGCGCCTCGCCCAGGATCACCTGACCCTGCGGGTTGCCGTAGTCGCCCACCACCGCGGCGATGGGGTAGGTGTCGTCGCCCAGCGTGATCGTATCGCCGACCCAAAAGCCTGCCCGACGCGCGAATTGTTCGTTGGTGATCACGGCGCCACTTGCTGCAACGCCGTCCCAGGCGTCGGACGTCGTGCTCAAAAACACCCAGTTGTCGCGATAGGTGGGTCCAACCCGCACGCCAAGGATCTGCGCCGGCAGCGCCTCGACCGACGCGTCGCTGCGCAAGAGCGGCAGAACCTCGTCCGCATTGGCCGCCATGATCGGGGCCAGTGCGGCGGCTTCGGCGGGGTCATCGAGGCGGACATAGAGCTCGGCCGCAAGGCGCTGGTCAAGGAACGCGACAAAGGTCAGCCGAAAGCTCGACACCATCGTGGAGACGCCGATATTGGCCGACACCGCAAGCAGCAGCGCCATGAGCGCAAGACTCAAGCCCGGCAATTGCTGGCGCGTATCGGCCCAGAACCAGCCCGCAAGCGGGCCGCGCGCGCGGGCCTCGGCCCAGGCCGTGACGGGCCGGATCAGGAGGGGCAGGGCAAGTGCTGCCGCGATCAGAAACGCGCCCAGCAGGGCGAAAGATGCAATGAGCCCCTGACCAAAGAGGGTCAGGCCAAGTGCCACAACGGCCAGCCCCACCGCCCCGGCCGCCTGCCACCGCGCGCTGCGCGCCGAGGCCATGAACCACGCGCGGGGTCGCGCGCTGGCGAGGATCGGCATCCGCGCGATCTGCCACAACCGCCCGCTGGCCGCGATGGCGCTGCCGATGATGGCAATGGCGAGGCCCGAAACCCACCATTCTGCGCGGAACTGCAGCGATCCCGACACGTCCGCGCCATAAAGCCCGCGCAGGGTCACCGCCACATCCGGCAACAGCACCGCCGCCATGACATAGCCCAGCACGATGCCCAGCCCGGCGCCGATGGTCGCGAGCAACAGCACCTCGGCCGCCAGCAGCGTGATCAGCTGGCGCAGGGGCACGCCGAGGGCCCGCAGGCTGCGAACGAGGCCCCGGCGCTGCTCGAACGCAAGGCCGATGGTGCTGTGCACGATGAACAGGCCCACGGCGAAACTGAGCAGGCCAAAGGCGGTGAGGTTGAGGTGAAAGCTGTCAGTCAGTTCCCCCACATCCGCCGTCTGGATCGACGGTTGCACCCGCAGATGCGGGGCGATGTCGTCAAGCGGGGGACGGCCCACAGGCTGTTCCGGCAGGATCAGCAAGCGTGACAGGTCATCCCGCCCCAGCAATCGCTGCACCACGCCGATGTCGCCCACCGCAACCCCGGGTGCCGCATCCGCCGTCACGATCACCTGCGCGTCGGTTTCCAACCGCTCCGCCAGTTCGGCGGTGGCAAAGAGCTGGCCCGGGCCCATGAACGTCTGAATGTCACCGCTTTGGGTCACCTGGCCGAAATCGAACCGTCCGGGCGAGGACAGCGGGTCAAGACCCAGCAGGCGTTCGCCTGCGTACCGCCCTTCGATCACGGGCGACACACGCCACCCGGCGCGGCGCAAACGCACGTAGTCTGCCTGCGCGATGCTGTCCCCGGCGCGCGGTACGATCTGGTCGAACTGCCCTTCTCCCAGCGTTGCGGCAGCGGCGTCGTAGCTGGCGCGCGCTTCGGCGTTGATGGCCTGCACGCCGGACCACAGACCGGTGGCGAGCGCGAGCCCCGCCAGAAACGCAAAAAGCTGCAGGGGATGGCGTCGCCAATGCGACAGCAATGCCGTGAGGGTGGCCCGCCTCATGCCAGCCGCCCCGCTTTGAGGTGGACTTGCCGGCCCATCTGGGCGGCGAGTGTGGGCGAGTGGGTCACCAGCAGCATGGCCGCGCCCGCCTCGGTCACGAGGTTCAGCATCTCGTCCATCACGGTGCTGGCCGTCGCCTCATCGAGGTTGCCGGTGGGTTCATCGGCAAGCAGCAGACGGGGCCGGGCGGCCAGCGCCCTGGCGATGGCGACACGCTGTTGCTGGCCGCCTGACAACGCCTCGGGGTATTTGCGCATCTGCGCGCCCAGGCCCAGCCTGTCGGCCAGTTCTGCGGCAAGGTTGGTGTCGGCCCGGCCTGCGAGGCGCGACTGGAAGGTGATGTTGTCGGCCACGGTGAGCGAGGGGATCAAGTTGAACTGCTGGAAAACCACCGCCACGTCGCTGCGCCTGACGGCCGCGCGGGCCGTGTCCGACAGCGGTGTGATATCCGTGCCGGCAATGCGGACCGCACCGGCATCCGCCGTCTCGAGCCCCGCGGCAAGGTGCAGAAGCGTGCTCTTGCCGCTGCCGGATTCGCCTGTCAGCGCCAGCGTCTCGGCAGGGGCGAGCGTCAGATCCACGCCGCGCAAGACGGGCACCGGACCCTCACTGCTCGGGTACGCCTTTTCCACCGCGTCCAGTTGCAGGACGGAGGTCATGCGGCCTCTGATGTGGCAAGATGCGGTGCCAGCAGGTCGTGCACGGGCACGGTCGCACCCAGCCGGGCCGCCAGCAGAAACATGCCCGCTACCTTGCGCTGCACAAACAGCAAATCCAGCGGCACAGGTTCGGTGGGAACGAACCCGGCGCGCGCCAGCGCCTCGGTCTCACGCTGGAGCCGCGCGGGCAGGTCAGAGGTGGCGAGGTCAAGCGTGTCATGGCTGCGCAGCGTGTCAAAGACCATGTCGACCATACCCAAGATGCGCTCCTTGAACGCGTCTGGCGTTGCGTCGGGCACAAGCCCCATCTCGTCCAACTGCCGTGCGACGCCTGCACGATCACCGGCCATCCCTGCCTGCAACAGCGCACGGCAGGCGGGCGCCAGCCAATCGGGGATCTCGCGGGTCGCGCCAAAGTCAAGCAGGACGATGCGGCCGGTTTCAACCTCCGTCCGGTAGTTGGCAAAGTTCGGGTCGGTCTGCATCACGCCGAACTCGAACAGCTCGCGCAGCATCAAGGCGATGAGCCGCTCGACCGCGCGGTTGCGGACGTCAGGCGCGGCCGCGGCCAACTGCTCGATCGGGGCGGATGGGACATAGCTCATGGCGAGCACGGTCGCCGAGCTGAGCGGCGCATAATAGCGGGGCAGGATGAAATCTGGCGCACCGGTCAGAAGGGTGGCGAACCGGTCCAGATGCGCGGCCTCGGCGGTGTAATCCGCCTCTTCATGCAGCTGCGCGCGCGCCTCTTCGAGATAGGGGGCGAGGTCGAAGCCTTGGGGCAGCAGACCCGACAGGCGCAAGAGGCGGCCCAAGTTGGCCACGTCGCTGTCGATGCTGCGGCTGATGCCGGGATATTGCACCTTGATCGCCAGATGCGTGCCGTCCTTGAGCCAGGCCTGATGCACCTGCCCAATGGAGGCCGCCGCGATGGGGCGGACGTCAAACCGTTTGAACTGCGTGTGCCAGCCCGGCCCCCAAGCCGCGTTAAGCACCTGCCGGAGCTGCTTGGGCGGCATGAAATCCGCGTCGGCCCGCAGGCGGGCGAGGATATCGGCGAGCTCAGGCGGCAGCGTGTCGCCCGTGTCCATCGAGATCAGTTGCCCCATCTTCATCGCGGCACCGCGCATCTGGGCCAGCGTGTCGGCCACGCGGCGCAGATTGGCCGGGGTCAGCAGCAGATCCCGCGTGTCGGGCCGGGTGCCAGTGCTCAGGCTGCGCAGGCCACCCACAGCCATGTTGCCCGCCACGCCCACGGCCATGGCGCCCATGCGCCCGGCGCGCGCCAGACGGGATTGGGGCACCGATGCGGGCCGGGAAGGGGAAGTGTCGTCGGTCATGTCGCTCGTATCATTACCTCGCCCTGACACCTATCGCGGGGCGCGGGAAATTCAATTGGGCGCCGTGCGGCGGGCGGTTACGGGCGGGCCAGCGTCCCGTCCGCGATCCAGCCATCCAGAACAGCAAGTGCTGCCTCGGCGAAATGCGGATCATTGATATGACAGTCGAGCATTGACAGCTGCGTGGGCGGGGTGAAGGCGTACTGCGCCGCATCCAGCATTGCGGCGAGCCCGTCGGGATCGTGGGCGGCACCGCCGGCGCGGTCCCATTCCTCGACCCCGTGGGTCGGCATCAGAACATGCACCGGCGCTGTCGCCGCGCGCAGCCGGGCGGCGATGTCGCGCATCAAGCTGCGCCGCTCGTCCGGGGCAAGACCGGCGGACTGGATCAGCCGGTTGTGCGCGTGAAAGGGGCGGTTCGCGTAGGCTGCGGGGATCTCTTGCCAGCCCGCAAAATCGATGAGATCGGTGCAGCCCGGCGCCACGATCTGCGGGATCCCGCGTGCACCGGCCTGGGTCAGCCGCCCCTGTCCGGCATGCGCGACCGAGCCCACCATCAGGTTGGCCAACTCGGGCAGGGCAAAGTCCATGACAGCGGCGAAATAGCCCTGCGCGGCCAGCGCTTCGAACGCCATGCCCCCCATGCCGGTGGCGTGAAACACCGCCACATCAAAGCCGCGCTCTTGCAGGGGCGCGCGCAGGTGGGTCATGTATTTCAGACAGGACGAGCCAAGGCTGGTCATGCCGATGACGGGCCGTGTGGCAACGGGCGGCTCGACCGCCTGGGCCGCGCCCAACACGGCGCCCGCCGCCTGGCTGAGCGAGGATTTGCACACCGCGTTGAGTCCGTAGAGACCGCCCGCCCAAAGGATCATCTGGATATCCGGCGACAGTCGGTCGGGCGGGATCAGGGGCGAGAATGCGACAGTGGAGACCACGTATTTCGGCACGCCCATCGGCAGCGCCTGCGCACAATCCAGCGCCAGATCGGTGCCCATCGTGCCGCCCAGGGCGAGCATCCCGTGGATCTCGCCCCTGGCATGCAGATCGGCGGTGAGGGTCGCGGCCCCGCGCGCCATGATCTGCATCGCGGTGTTTTCGTCGCCGCAGGCCATTGCGGTTTCGATATCGTTGCCGCCTGCGCGGGCGACATCGGCCTTGCTGATCTCGGTGGGATGGGACGGGTCGCCCAGCACCGATACGTCCATCCGCATGACAGCGCCGCCCATCGCTGCAATCCGGTCGCTGACATAGCGCAGCTCATCGTCCTTGGTGTCGTAGGTGCCGATGACAAGGATGGTTTTGGTCATGTCGTCTCTCCCGATTGAGACGAGGCTAACCGCCCGGCGTTTCGGCGCAAGTGCGCTGTGCGTAACTGGGCCGCCGCGCGCGGGCCTTTTGTCGTGCGTTCCGGGCCGGTTGGATGCACGCAGGCCTTATGCGCTCACATCAGAATGAGGTCGTCGAGCGTGACACCTGTTGCGCGGATCACGGCGCTGTCGCCGGTCACGAGGTCCAAGATCGTGACGGTCGCATCGCTCAATAGAATGTCTGCGCGTGTGGCATCGACAAGCCCCGACACCGTGATGCGGTCGCCTTCGCCCGCGTCGAAATCCATGATCCGGTCGCGATCAATCTCGGCGAAGGCAAAGGCGAACACGTCCGCGCCGTCCCCGCCCCGCAGCTTGTCCCGCCCCGCGCCACCGTCAAGCGTGTCGGCGCCAGCGCCGCCGTTGAGCACGTCGTTCCCTGCCTCACCCTGCAAGTCGTCGTTGCCTGCGGCACCGGTCAGCCTGTCTTTGCCGTCGCCGCCGCGCAGCACATCGTTCCCGTGTCGCCCGAGCAAGAGGTCGGCATCCGCACCACCGCTGAGGGCATCGCCATCGCGGCTGGCCACCAGCGTGTCGTTGCCCGCACCGCCGTAGAGCAGATCCCAGCCCTGGCCCCCGCTAAGGTGGTCGTTGCCTGCCTCGCCAAACAGCCTGTCGCCCGCCTCGCCGCCGCTGTCGACAAGGGTGTCGTTCCCATCCCAGCCATACAGGTCGTCGACGCCGGCACCGCCGTCCAGACTGTCATCGCCGTTCATTCCAGCCAGAATGTCGTTGCCAGCGCCGCCCGTCATCGTGTCATCAAAGACGGTCCCGACGCTGCGGTTCGCCGCATTGTCGCCGGTGAGCACGAGGCCCGCCGTCAGATCCCAGACCGTGCCGTCGCCAAACGTGATCTGGTGGACGTAGTCGACAACGTTGTGCCCTTCGGGCGCTTGCCCGATCTTGGCGGCGAAATATTCAAGCGGTGCGCCCTGCGCGTCCACGACGGTGAAGAGCAGCCGCGCGCCATCGATATGCATGCGGATAGCGTCAGGTGCTATATCGGCGAAATGGAACGTGTTCGCGCCTTCGCCTGCCTGCTCTGTGATGATCTCGCCCAGCGGTGTTTGCGCGCCGTCACCGCGGCGCAGAATGTAGGTGTCATCACCCGCGCCACCGGCAAGGCTGTCCAGTCCCGCGCCGCCCTCCAGCACGTCATCGCCATCTTCACCGATGAGGTAATCGTCGCCGCCTGCGCCGATCAACGTGTCATTGCCACCCTTGCCGTTCATGACGGACGCCGTCGCGTTGCCCGTCAGCACATTGTCCGCCGCATCCCCCAGCAAGGTCGTGCTTTCGCCATCTGAAAGGGTGAGGTCGGGGGTGAGCGTGTCGGCGCTGCGTATCGCGTCGCCGTAGAGGTCCAGGCGCCCATAGGCCGTTGTGTTCAAAATGCCTGCGTCAATGTCGGCAAAGTCAGACATGTCCGTCGCGCGGTCGATATCCTCGACCCCTGGAATCTGGTAGACATGGACATAGTCGACCTCGAACGCCTCATCCTCGGGCGTTGTGACATCCGACAGGCCGTTCCAGCCCCCGATCGCGAGGTTCAGGATCAGGACCATCGGTTCGTGCATGTCGGCCGGTGTGGCCAGCCGGTGGGTTTCGAGACCGTTGAGGGTAAAGATCACATGCGCGGGCGTCCACGTCATGCCGTAGACGTTGAAATCATCGGCGAGGTCCGACACGAGCGTCTTGCTGGTAGAGGTGACCTTGTCCCCCCAGAGCGCGGAATGCACGCCCGAGCTGAGCACCTGGGTTTCATCGCCCATGACGTCGATCAGGTCGATCTCGGGCGGCCAGGAGCGTTCGTCATTCACCAGCCAAAAAGCAGGCCAAAGCGCCTGGCCCTCGGGCAAGCGCGCGCGGATCTCGTAGTAACCATAGGTCTGGGCAAAATGATCCCGTGTGGTGAGAGAGCCCGCAAGCCAGTCTGCGCCAACTTCCTCCACCATCGGCTCCGGCGTTCGTCGCGCACCGATGGACAGGATTCCATCGTCAACCGAGAACGGGCTGTAGGTTTCGATGCTGCCGTTCGCATGCGTGAGGTCGATCGTGTCGACATAACGATGCTCCCGTGGTCCCTTGGGCTCGACAAGCGCAGGATGCGTGGTGCGCGGCGCCGTGGTCCAGTTTGCATCCAGCTCAGCATGGCTGTCGAACTCGGCCGCAAAGGTCAGGTCCGCCCCGTCGGGTGGCCCGACAGGTCCGGGCACAGTTACGTTGGCCGTGTCAAAGGCATCGCGCGTCACGCCTTGCAACATCAGGCTGTCACCGCTCTCAAGCGACAGAAGCAAGCCCTCTGCCGTCTCGACGGCCTGCGCGCGCAACGTGGTCAGATCGGTGCCGCTGTCCCAAATGAAAAGCGTATCGGCATCGGGGTCGAAATCGGTGATGACATCGTGCCCGTCACCCACCCCAAAGCTGAAGCTGTCGGCCCCGCCGCCGCCGGTCAGCGTGTCGTTTCCGCCGCGCCCCGCCAGCGCCTGTTGGCCACCGCCGGCGGTGATCCTGTTGTCGCTGTCATTGCCCTCAACATAATTCCAGCCGGTCTCGCGATGGAACACGACATCCTCGACGTGATCCGACAGCGTGATCGACCGCCAGGTGTCGACACTGTCATGCCCACCCTCCGCCGTTTCGACGATGCGCGCCCCGTCTTTGGTGATCCGATAGGAGTCGTCGCCTGCGCCGCCGATCAGAACGACATCCACGTCCCGCGCGACGAGCCGATCGTTGCCTGCGCCGCTCTCGATCGTGTCATGTGCATGCGCGGACTTTATGATCATGGGCTGAGCCGTTGCGTCTTGTGCCATCGTATCCTCCACGCAGCCATTCGCCCCTTGCACTAGAGTGAGGGGGTGAAGGAAGCGTTTTATGCATCGTTGAATTTACGATGCGGCGTCAACGTCGCCGCGGGTGGTCGTGGCCCGCGCACTGGAATAACCGTTGGATAGCGGCGGAAATGACCGGAAAGCCAAAGGCTTGAAGCGGATCAAGGGAGGATGCGTTGGTCTGCCTTTTCCTGCCGCAGGTCGGCGCCGAAGTGCCTAAAGTTTGCATAAGTTTGTCGGGTTGATATGGTCTGCCCCACAGTTGCAACCGCAGGTTGATCGTACGGCCATTGTCCTAAACGTAGACCGTGTCGGCGAAGCAAGACGGACATTGGCTTGAAGCAAGCAAACTGCGCCAAACAGCCGACCGTTCAAGGCGGTCAAAAACGTCGCCCGGAAAGTTGTAAATGGTGCCCGGGGGCGGAATCGAACCACCGACACGAGGATTTTCAATCCACTGCTCTACCCCTGAGCTACCCGGGCACGGGTGAAGCCTGAGCTTCGGGTGGGCGCGTGATAGGACGGGCGCGCTGTACTGTCCATAGGGAAATCGACAAAAGTGCCCGCCCGCCGGGCTAGTGTGGCATCGGCGGCTCCGGGTCGTCGTCGGGCACGTCTTCTTCGTCCCGGGACGGCACGGCGTAGGCGCCGTTCATCCAGCGCGCGAGGTCGATGTCCGAGCAGCGGCGGGAGCAGAACGGGCGGTATTTGGCCACAGTGTCGGCGTTGCAGATGGGGCAGGGCATCAGAGCACCTCGGAGAGGGGCGCGCGGGCGCGTTTGCGGGTCAGCTCAAAGTGTCCGAGCACGGTCCAGCCGAGCAGGCTGGTTTCCACCGTGTCGGCCTTGAAGGCCGTGCGCAGGGCGGTTTCCAGGGCGCGGCGGTCCTTTTTCGGCATCGGGGCAAAGTCCACCACGATCTGGCCTCCCAACCCCTTGAGCCGCAGGACGCGCGGCAGGTCGCGGGCCGCAGCGATGTTGGCCTTCAGCCCCGCAGCGGGGGAGGTGTCGGTGCCGGTATTGACGTCGACGGCGACGAAGGCGCGGGTGTTTTCGACCCAGAGACTGCCGCCGCCCTGCAGTGCATATTGCGCCTGACCTGCGGTGCTCAGATGCGGCGCGAGGTCGCCTTCGTCCGGGTGGGCGTCGGGCCAGTCGCGCCAGGCAAGCTCCTGCGGGCCGGGCCCTTCGATCAGCTTTTCTATATCGCTCCCGGCGTCTTGGACAACGGCACATGCGATGCCCAGAATATGCTCGATATCCTCGGCGACGGCATCGAGGTCGGCGTCGGCGGCGGCCGAGCGCACAATCAATCCGCAGGTGCCCAGATCAGCCTCGTAGGCGTCGGCGGTGGCGCGCAGGGCCACGCGCACCTCCTCGTCACGGATGCTGCGCGAGATGTTGATCCCGGGTGCGTCAGGCGTCGCAATGGCGTAGCGGCTTTTGAACAGGATGCGGTCGGTGATGGGGATTGCCTTGCCCGGTTCGGCATAGCCCGAGACCTGAACCAGCCGCATATCACCTGGTGCCAACCCCTTGGCCCCACGGAGAAAGGCACTGCCTTCGGGCGTGTCGAAGAACATGCCGCCCTGGCCCTTGACGGGCCGCGTGGCCTTGGCGCGGTAGATGGTGCCGGGGCGGGGCGTATCGGTGTCGAGGATCAGGTCCTGCAGCACGCCGTCGCTGATCAGGGCCGCGCCTTCGCGCCCCGCGACGCTGCCGAGTATGATCTGATGACCCTTCATGCCCAAACCTCGAGACCAGCGGCCTGCAAGAGGCCTGCGGTTTCTGCCAAGGGCAGGCCGACGATGCCGGTGAACGACCCGCTGATCCACGGAATGAACACGCTGGCCGGGCCCTGGATGGCATAGCCACCGGCCTTCCCCTCCCAATCGCCGGTGGCGAGGTAGCCGGTGATCTCCGGCTCGGACAGGGGCTTCATCCGGACGGTGCTGACCACGTCACGTTCCCATGTTTTGGGCCCCTTACGGACAGCGACAGCGGTGATCACGCGGTGGCGACGGCCGGACATAAGACGCAGGAAGGCAGCCGCTTCCCCCGCATTTGCGGGCTTGCCGAGGATGCGGCGGCCGAGTGCTACGGTGGTGTCGGCACAAAGTACGACGTCGTCCTCCGCCGCATCCACCGCTTGCACCTTTTCGTGTGCGATGCGGACGCAATAGGGGCGGGGCAATTCGCCCTTGGCCGGGGTTTCATCGATATCGGGCGGGCGCACGGCGTCGGGCACCAGCCCGATCTGGCCAAGCAGTTCGCGCCGCCGCGGGCTTCCTGATCCGAGAATGAGCATCAGCGCCCCTTGTTGTTCCTTGGCCCCTGAAGACGCTAGCCGCGCAATGTGACGCTACAGCCCCCGTTGGTTGGGCGCGTGAGTGCATCGAAAACAGGGTTAAATCGCGCACACCCTTGGGTCAAACCCCGCGCACACGCCCGAAGGCGCGTGAACGCCAGGGATTACTTGAAGCGGTAGTTGATCCGGCCCTTGGTCAGGTCATAGGGGGTCATTTCGACCTGCACCTTGTCGCCTGCCAGAACGCGGATCCGGTTCTTGCGCATTTTTCCTGCCGTGTGTGCGATGATCTCATGGCCATTCTCAAGCTCGACCCGAAACGTCGCATTGGGCAGGAGTTCCTTTACGACACCGGGAAATTCGAGCGTATCTTCCTTGGCCATGGTCTCTCCTTCGTTGCACGGCCCGCCATTATGCGGACGCGCCACTAAATGCGCTGGCGGGGCCAATATTTCAAGGGCTAATCAGGTCAGCGACGTGACGGTGACAGGATCGGCGCGCATCTCGCTGGCTGTCCAGTCGCGCCGTCCCAGCACGGTGCCGCCCGCGCGCACGGCGTCGATGGCGGCACGGTCGATCTCGGCATAGGTCCAGCCGGGGGTGTTCAGCGGCCCCGCGGCCAGCACGCCATCGTTGGGAAAGCCCGTGTCGGGCGGGCCAAAGATACCGCCTGCGCCGACGGAGACGTCCACTGCCTCGCTCCAGTCCGCAGTGCCCACGAGGGACGCCATGACCGTCACGCACTGGTTTTCCAGCGCGCGGGCACGGGCGCCGACCTTGACCCGCGTGTGGCCGCTGAGCGCTTCGGTCACGGATGGGACGAGGATCAAGTCGGCGTCCTTGAGCGCGCGGCCCAGCAGGGGAAATTCGGCGTCGTAACAGATGAGGATGCCGATTTTGCCCAGGCGCGTATCGAAGAGCTGTAGCGGCCCTCCGGGCACCACATCCCAGATCTCGGCCTCGAACCGGGTCATGACCTGCTTGTCCTGCACGCCCACCGCGCCCGAAGGGGCAAAGAGCCGCGCGCGATTTACGGGGCGGGGCGGGTCGCCATGCGCGGGGCCCGAGCCTGCGAGGATGTGCACGCCGAAATGCTGCGCCAGTTCGGCGTGCACGGCATCGGCATCGGCCAGCCTGTCGGCCACAGCGTGCAGCGACCCTTCGAGATCGCCAGCCACGTCCGGGCCCGCAAGCGTGGCAAGCTCCATCGCGGCATATTCCGGAAACACCAGCAGGTCCGCGCCGTTGCGCGCGGCCCTATCCACCCACTCCGACAGCTTGTCTTTGTAGGCGGTCCAGTCGGCCAGGACATCGAGCGGATATGCGGCGGTGGCGATCTTCATAGCGGCAAGGTGCCTGCTGAGGCGGTGTGCGGCAAGCCTGATCTTTTCACATCTTTCGAAAAAGCGGGCACGCTTTTCCGAAAATACTTGACCGGACGGGGTGCTGGTTTCAAGAAAAGTAAAGGTAGGGCAAGGGGCGGATCATGCTGAGCAAGGGCGTCACGCTGCGCGGGCTCGAGGTGTTCGAGGCGTTGGCGGCAACCGGATCGGTGGCGCAGGCGGCGTCGGTCACGGGTCTGAGCCAACCTGCGGTCAGCCAGCAGCTGCGCAACCTCGAGACGGCGCTGGCCACCGATCTGATTGATCACGGCAAGCGGCCCATGCGGCTGACGCCTGCAGGCCACAGCTTTCTCATCCGGGCGGAGGCGGCGCTGTCGCAGCTGCGGCTGGCACAATCCGAGCTGACAGTGATGGATCTGGCGCATCTCTCGGCGCTGTCGATCGGGGTGATCGACGATTTCGAGCATGACCTGACACCGCGTCTGGTGACCATCCTCGCCGACAGTCTGACGCGGTGCAAGTTCACGCTGGCCACAGCACCCAGCCACGAAATCCTGCAGGCGATTGCGGACAAGCGGCTGCATATCGCGATCTCGGCCAGTGACGGCACCATGCGCGACGGGGTGCTGGAATATCCCATGGCGCGTGATCCGTTTATCTTGGTGGCGCCCAAGGGGGTTGTGGGTGCGGGTGCCCCGTTGGACGCGCTCCACGACCTACCGTTTCTGCGTTATGAGCGCGATCAGCTGATCTCGCGGCAGATCGAGGCGCATCTGGCGCGCCAAAAGCTGGACTTTCCCGACCGGTTCGAGATTGGCAGTCACCTCGCGCTGATGGCGATGGTGGCGCGGCGCATCGGGTGGTCGGTGACGACGCCGCTGGGTTACATGCGGGCAGGGCGGTTTCACGAGCAGGTGGAGGCATTTGCGCTGCCCTTCAAGCCGTTTTCGCGGACCATCTCGCTCTATGCCAGTGCGGATTGGGCGGGCTCGGTGCCCACGGATGTGGCGCAGACGATGCGCCGGCTGATGCAGAGCCACATGATCGAGCCTGCGTTGATCCAGCTGCCCTGGCTCGCGGGGGAGTTGCGGTTGCTGGACGGGTGACTTGTGTGGGGGCGTGGTTGCGTTTTCTCTCGCCGGATTTTTTTGAACATTTGGAAAGAGAAGAATGGCTCAGCCCGGAGCCAGTGCGCCATAGAGGATGAGCGCCGGTGCGTCGCTCACGCTTGTCTCCAGTTTTTGTGCCAGTTCGGCGATGGTCATGCGGTGCAGGGCTTGCTGCGGGGTCGAGACGCCTTCGGCAAGCAGGGCGGGGGTGTCCGGCGGCAGGCCGGCAGTGATGAGCATCTGCGCGAGGTCAGGGAAGGTGCGTTGCCCCATAAAGACCACCGTGGTGGCCTGCGCGTCGGCGAGGGCGGCCATGTTGAGACCCTCGGGTAGGGCGCCGCGGACGTCGTGGCCGGTGATGAACTGGACGCGGCGGGCCGTGAGGCGGCGGGTGAGGGGGATCCCTGCCGCGGCAGCGGCAGCACAGGCTGAGGGCACACCGGGGATGATTTCAAAGGGGATGCCGGCGGCTGTAAGGGCATCGGTTTCCTCTTCGAGCCGGCCGAAGGTGCCGCCGTCGCCGGATTTCAGACGTACGACGCGTTGGCCTGTCTTGGCATAGTCCACCAGCAGGCGGCTCACGTGGTGTTGCTTGGGCGAGGGGCGGCCTGCGCGTTTGCCGACGCCGACGAGGTCCGCGCCCGGGCGGGCATGGGTGAGGATCGGCCCGGCGCTCAAGTCATCGAAGAGCACGGCGTCGGCCTGGCCGAGGCGGTTGACGGCCTTGAGCGTCAGCAACTCCGGATCGCCGGGGCCGGAGCCCACAAAGCTGACGAAACCGGTCATGCCGCCTCACCCGTGATGAGGTGGAAGAAGGTACCGGTGACGTTGCCGCGGCGCGAGCCTGTCTCGGGCACCGGGTTGCCGTCGGCGTCGAAGACCTGTGCGAGCGGGGCGTCGGGCTGGTCGAGGATCGTGGAGTAGTGGAATTCATGGCCGCGGAGCGCCGCGTCAGCCTCGAAGCCGGGCAGCGGCGCATCGAGCACGGCGCGGCGGTAGCCCAGGTGGAACTTGCGTTTTTCGTAACTGGTGACGAGGCCCAAGAGGCCCGCCATCTCGTGCCGCTGCCCGTCCTTGTCGATGAGGGCGGTGCCGAGGGCCATGTAGCCGCCGCACTCGCCGTGCACGGGGCGCGTCTCGGCATGGGCGCGCAGGCCGGTGAGGAAGGTGCGGGCGGCGGCGATCTTGCCGGCGTGCAGTTCGGGGTAGCCGCCGGGCAGCCAGACGAGGTCTGCGTCCGGTGCGGGCGCCTCGTCGGCGAGGGGGGAAAACGGCATGATCTCGGCGCCTGCGGCGCGCCACCCTTCGAGCAGATGCGGGTAGGTGAACGAAAACGCAGCGTCGCGGGCCAGTGCGATCCGTTGCGCGGGAGGTGTGGGCAGGGGATGTGCGTCCAGCGCGGCACTACCGGCGGCCACGGCTTTGATCGCGTCCAGATCGACATTGTCGCGCAGGAAGGTTGCGTAGCCTGCGATGGCGGCCTCTAGGTCGGGATGTTCGACCGCCTGGATCAGCCCCAGATGCCGTTCGGGCAGTTTCAGATCGCCGCGCCGGGGCAGGCAGCCCAGCACGGTGACGCCCGCACGCTCCATGCCCAGCCGGGTGAGCCGTTCATGCCGCGGGCTGGCGACGCGGTTCAGGATCACCCCGGCAAAGGGCAGATCGGGATTGTAGCTTTTGAACCCCAGCGCTGTGGCCGCGGCCGATTGCGCCTGCCCGCCGACATCTATTACCAGCACCACGGGCCAGCCCATGGTCAGCGCCGTTTCCGCGCTGGAGCCATAGCCGGATTGCCCACGGGTTGCGACGCCGTCGAAGAGGCCCATGGAACCTTCGGCAACGCAGATATCAGCGCCCTGATGCTGGGCGGCGATCCCGCCTAACAGGCTCTGGTCCATGGCCCATGTGTCAAAGTTGAATGAGGCGCGACCTGCCGCGGCAAGGTGAAAGGCGGGGTCGATGTAGTCCGGTCCGCTTTTGAAGGGCTGCACCACCAGCCCGTCATCGCGCAGCGCCCGCAATAGGCCCAGCATCACCGTTGTCTTGCCCGTGCCCGAGGCGGGGGCGGAAATCATCAGGCCCTTAGTCATCGCCATGGCTCCAACTGGCCCAGGGGCTGTTGGCGCTTTGCGGGCGATAGCGGCGGTCGTAGTCGGGGGCGTAGAGGCAGCTTTCGTCGAACGCTTCGGCCCCAAGGACCCGACCCACGAGGATGAGCGCCGTGCGGCTGATGCCGTCATGCATCACCTCCCGCAAGGTGGCGAGTGTGGCGTGGATCACCTGTTCATCCGGCCAACTGGCGCGGTAGACTACGGCGACCGGGCAGTCGGCCCCATAGGCGGGCGTCAGGTCGGTGATCACCTGGTCGAGGTTACCAATCGACAGATGGATGGCCAAAGTTGCACCGGTGGCGGCAAAGTTCGCAAGCGTCTCGCCCGAGGGCATGGTCGAGGCGCGCCCCGGCGTGCGGGTCAGCACCACGGACTGTGCGACGCCCGGCAGCGTCAGCTCTGACCCCAGCGCAGCGGCGGCCGCGGCAAAGGACGGCACGCCGGGCGTCACGGTGAACGCGATACCTGCCGCCTTGATGCGGCGCACCTGTTCGCCCATGGCCGACCAGACCGACAGATCGCCTGAGTGCAGGCGGGCGATGTCGTGGCCCTGTGCATGCGCTGCTTCGATCTCGGCCACGATCGCGTCGAGGTCCATGGAGGCGGTATTGATGATCTGCGCGCCCTCCGGACAGTGGCCCAGCACCGCCTCCGGCACGAGCGACCCGGCGTAAAGGCTGACGGGGCAGGCCGCAATCAGGTCGCGGCCCCGCAGGGTCAGCAGGTCGGGCGCGCCGGGGCCCGCGCCGATGAAATGGACGGTCATATGGGGTCTCCTGTCGCGATGGCGCAGGTGGCCATCCGGTCGGTCGAGATGCAACGGGTCACGATCAGGGTCGCATTTGGCCCGGCGGCGGCGAGCGCGGCGGCCTCGGCAACGGAACCGGTTTGGCGGGCGGCCTGCGCCGCAGATGATTGCGTTGATGTTTCAACGGCGTGCAGCGCGTCTTGCGGCACGGTGGTGCACGGCATGTGCATCGCTTGGGCAAGCTCCTGCAGGGCGGCGGCCTTGTCGGCCACCGTGGCCAGACGGTCGATGCGTGCCGCCCAGCCGGTTTGCCGCAACGCATCCGCCAGGCTGTCGCGGCTGGCGCGCGTGGTAAAGCCGAACCCTGCCACGATCATCGCTTGAGGCTCCATTGCACGACGGGATAGGCGCGGGACCAGCCGCGTTTCGGGCCCAGCGGGGCGCTCTGGCTCAACTCGATCCGCGTCAGGTCGCCGCCATGGGCGGCGTGGGCCTGGGCGAGGAGCGCCTCGCTTTCGAGAGTGACCGCGTTCACGACCAGACGGGACGGTATGGCTGTCACCGCCTCGATCAGCGACTGGGACAAGCCACCACCGACAAAGATGACATCGGGCCGGGGCGTGTCCGGCAACGCTTCGGGTGCCGCGCCTATGATCACGGTCAGGCGGTCGCTGAGCCCGAGCCGGTCGGCATTGGCGTCAATGCGCTGGGCGCGGTCGGGCCGCACCTCAAACGCGGTGGCGCGGGTGGTGGGATGCGCCAGCAACCACTCCAGCGCGATGGAGCCCGAGCCGCTGCCGACGTCCCACAGGTGTTCGAACGGGCGCGGGGCGAGGGTGGACAGGGTGATGGCGCGCACGGGCCGCTTGGTGATCTGGCCGTCATGGTCAAAGATGTCGTCCCTCTGGCCCGAGGCCCTGGTGAGCGTGTCGCCGTCGCCCGCGACGTCTATCGCGGCCATCACGGGGTGGGCAAAGTCACCCAGCAGGTCGCGCGCCGTGCCCGCGCTGTGGCGTGCGTCCTCCGCCCCCAGCCGTTCAAAGACATGCACGCGGCTGTCGCCAAAGCCGAGGGCGGCAAGATAGCCGCAAAGATCAGCGACAGCGTCGCCGTCGCGCAGGGTGGCCATCAGGCGCATGCCGGGGCTGAGATGTGGGCGCAGGCGCGCCATCGGCGCGGCGTGCAGGGCCAGGCATGCGGTCTGATCCAGGGGCCAGCCGAGGGCAGAGGCGGCCAGCGCAAAGCAGGCCGGGCCGGGCAGCGACACCCATTCATCCGCCTCGAACTGGCGCGCAATTACTGCGCCGGCGCCGAACCAGAACGGATCGCCCGAGGCCAGGACAACCACGCGCCGTCCGCGCAGATTGGCCAGCATCGGCAGGCCGTCGGCAAAGGGGACGGGCCACAGGATGCGCGCGGCGCCCGTCTCGGGGACGTGGTTAAGGTGACGCGGCGGGCCCATGATGACCTCCGCCGCGTGCAGGGCCGCTTGACTTCGGGGGCCGAGCCCTGCAACCCCGTCCTCGCCCATGCCCACGATTGTCAGCCACGCCTCAGCCATG
>ERZ1740067.957-NODE-957-length-21345-cov-5.469469_pt1 | contig 21345 bp, 19 predicted proteins | sample MGYA00581736_ERZ1740067 | MGnify/ENA primary metagenome ERZ1740067 (study PRJEB43018, sample SAMN04849236) | marine metagenome | isolation source: floating plastic debris | place: Pacific Ocean | collected 2008-08-27 | study: EMG produced TPA metagenomics assembly... | reverse complement strand
ATTGTCCGAGGCAGTCGCATACACCGTTTGCGATGCTGTGATCTATAGCGACTTTCGTCATGGCATTTTCAACAAGCGAACCATCCCGACATTGGTCAACGCAATCCCGCATAACAAACTGCGCGTAGCGGACAGCCAGGTAGCAAGCCGCTGGGGCAATATCTGTGAGTTCAAGGGCTTTGATCTCATTACCCCCAACGAGCGTGAAGCGCGCTTCTCTTTGGCCGATCAGGATTCAGGCGTACGACCGCTTGCATCTGCACTTTACGAAGAAGCCGAGTGCAAGCTTCTCATTATGAAGCTTGGACCACGAGGCGTACTTGCATCACGCAGCAAGGTTACAGAAGCATCTGATGCAATCTTCACGATCGACACATTTGTAGAAAATCTGGTCGATGCCGTCGGCGCCGGTGACGCGCTGCTCGCCTACTCAACACTGTCTTTGATGGTCAACGACAACCCAGTCGTCTCAACCATCCTCGGCTCAATGGCGGCAGCCTGCGAATGTGAGTATGACGGCAACATTCCGATTGGCCCGGAAGACGTGTTGGCTAAGATCAACGAAACCGAACGCCAGGCGTTCTACGCAGAGTAACAGCGGCTCCATTTCACAAACCGAACTGTCGGGCCGATTGACCCGCAAACGCGCGAGTTAGCATTATCTCATGAAAGCGATTGTTCTTGGTCTCGGCGTTCAGGGCCACAAACGACGGCGTGTTGCAGGCGACGACTATGTTGCCTGTGTTGATCCGGTAAACGAAGAAGCGGACTACAAGCGCATTCAAGACGTGCCGCTTGATAGCTACGACGCAGCCCTCGCGTGCATTCCCGACGACCCAAAGATTGAGACGCTGACCTACCTCCTGTCACACGGCAAGCACGTGCTGGTGGAAAAGCCACTTTGGGCAGGGACCAATTCAGAACTCGAAGCGCTGCAGACACTGGCGCGCGAAAACAATGCCGTTTGCTATACAGCTTACAATCATCGTTTCGAGCCTCACTATGTAGCGATGCGCGACCTCATCCAGTCCGGAGAATTGGGCAAGGTGTATCGCTGCCGAATGTTCTACGGAAACGGAACAGCAAGGCTGGTTCGCAACTCAGCATGGCGCGATCAGGGCGCCGGCGTCTGGCCCGACCTTGGCTCCCATCTTCTCGATACCCTGTCTTACTGGTTCGGCCCGCAAGCCATTGAGGGTATGGACCTGATCTCTGCCAATACATTTGAAAACACCGCACCGGACCACGTGGTGGTTGGCAGCGAATCCGGTGGTGTCAAAACAGAATTGGAAATGACGCTGCTCATGTGGCGCAATCACTTCACCTGCGATGTTTTGGCTGAGAATGGCACAGCCCATATTTCGTCTCTATGTAAGTGGGGTCCTTCAAGCTTTACAAAGCGGTTGCGCGTGCTGCCGTCCGGACGTCCGCCGGAGCAAACGGTAACATTGGTCCAGGACGACCCGACATGGGAAGCGGAATATGCACATTTCAAATCAATGGTGACGAATGGCGAACGGGCAGATCTGTCAAACGACATGCGTCTCAATGAGATAGTCCAGCGCATTGGCGCCAAAGCCGTTTCCGCAGCAGGTTCGTAATGCACCGCGTCGCTGCTTGCACGAAAGGCATGACAAGGATCAAGCCATGACAAAAGTTGCATTCGTCGGCATGACACATCTTGGACTTGTGTCCGCAACAGGTGTTGCCAGCAAAGGCTTCGACGTCCTCTGTGTCGACCAGGACCCAGCACTCATTGCAGATTTGAAGAAGCGAAAACTGCCCGTTGTTGAACCCAGCCTGGATGACATGCTGGCCTCGAACGGAGATCTTCAAAGGTTCTCCGCCGACCTTTCCGACCTTGGTGACCGCGATGTCGTCTATATTGCACCGGACGTACCAACAGACGACAAAGGCCAAAGTGACCTGACCGATATCAAAGGGCTCATTGAACAGGTCATCCCAAATTTGGGACCAACAGGCATACTTGTTGTCCTGTGTCAGGTGCCCCCTGGCTTTACCCGCGGCCTTCCTCTTGAAGGCCAACGGCTCTACTACCAGGTCGAAACACTGATTTTTGGGCGAGCTGTGGAACGGGCAACGGAGCCAGAACGCTACATCATCGGATGCGCCGATCCGTCAATGCCGCTTGATCCCCGGTTCAATGACGTACTGGAGTCCTGCAGCTGCCCAATCCTGCCGATGCGCTATGAAAGCGCAGAGCTTGCCAAAATATCCATTAACATGTGTCTTGTCGCCTCTGTGGGTGTTGCCAACACCATGGCAGAGCTGTGCGAACAGATCGGTGCAAACTGGCATGAAATTGTCCCTGCGCTAAAGCTGGACAGGCGCATAGGTCAGTTCAGTTACCTTGCACCCGGACTGGGAATTGCCGGCGGCAATCTAGAGCGCGATCTGGCGACTGTCATACGATTTGCCGAAGAAAAGGACACTGACAGCGGCATTGTCCAGGCCTGGGTCAACAACTCAAAGCACGCGCGCGACTGGGCTATCCGGACTGCGCGCCGGGTCGTTCTTGACCCGATCCAAGACCCGCTTGTTGGCATCTGGGGGCTTGCCTACAAGGAGAACACCCACTCCGTGAAGAATTCACCATCCTTGGCAACGATTGCTCAAATGCCGGAGACGCGATTGCAGCTCCACGATCCGATTGTTCCTGCAAGTGCCGCCAATCATGCATTGGCCGAGGAAACGGACTCTGCCATTGCCGCAGCCAAGGGCGCCGATGCGCTCATGATCCTGACACCATGGCCGCAGTATCGGGACATCGCAGCACCTGATATTGCCTCTGCTCTGTCTGGCAGAACGATCATCGATCCCTATCGGGTGCTTGACGGCGCTGCTGTTAATGCCGCTGGCCTCGATTACTACACGCTTGGTATGCCAGCCATGCCGGCCGCCAAAGCTATTTAGGAGAAGACAATGCTGACCCACGAATGGGACACAGAGAAGAGTCCTGCCCGCGTCGTGATCATGGGAGCCGGCGGCTTTGTCGGTGGGCGCATACAGGCGCGCTTAGAGGCCCGCGGGGTCTCTGTACTGGCCCTGGGACGCCAGGAGGTTGACCTGCTTAAGCCGGGAGCAGCGGAAGAGCTTGCAAAACACTTGAACCCGGATGATTGCTTCATCGCGGTGTCCGCCATAGCACCGGTCAAAAACCTGTCTATGCTTGCAGACAATGTCAGAATGATCGAAGCTATGGCCGAGGCAGTGACGAAGAGTCCCGTAGCCCACATCGTCAATATCGGTTCTGACGCCGTCTTTGCTGATAGCGATGGGCCATTGAATGAGAAGTCATCTCGGGCAGCGGCAAGCTACCACGGCGTTATGCACCTCACGCGCGAGGTTGCGTTTGATGAAGTCTCCGGAGATACGCCGGTTGCAACTCTTCGCCCCACACTAATCTATGGCGCCGCTGACCCGCACAATGGCTACGGGCCCAATCGGTTCCGCCGGCTCACCGCAGATGGCAAGACCATAACGCTCTTTGGTGAAGGCGAAGAACGGCGTGATCATGTATGGGTCGAAGACGTGGCGGAGCTCGCGACACGAATCGTAATGCACCGTTCTTCCGGGTCTCTCAATGCTGCAACCGGGACAGTCATATCCTTCAAGGAGTGCGCTGAGGCAATTGCCCATATGGCAGACACTCCACCAGCCATAGAAGGAAGTCCGCGCAACGGGCCGATGCCACACAATGGCTACCGGCCGTTCGACGCGTCCGCAACCAAGACAGCTTTTCCGGACTTCACCTATACGCAGCCACTTGATGGCTTCAGCAAGGTCAAGCAAGAAATGGACGCTAGCTGAGGCCGGTCGTTCAATTCCGCCGGACGATTTCCCGCACGGTCACAAATGCCTCGGCTGCCTCCACACCTACGGTCGCACCCAGGCTCAAGGCTCGCCGACGAACGGACGTGATGGACCGCGCATGCGGCTCTAGCCTCATCTCGCCCCCATAAACCGCAAGCGCTGCAAGTTTCCGGTCAAGCTGTGCTGTAATGTCCACATACCGCGTGGGCACAAACGGCACGCAATAGCCCGGCGCGGCCCAGTCCGTACTCGACAGGATCTCATAAGCGTAGAACGCCGTAACAGGCTGACCAGGTACGGGACGCAGGGCCGTCGCGGTCGCCTTGAACCCATTTTGATGGTCGATGTTCAGGTTGCCCTGATGCGGCGCATAGACGGTATCAGGCGTGAAAGTCTTGACGGCATCCTCAACGGCACCGACGAGATCACCAAGTGGAACAGTGTCAGTCTTGTTCTCAGGGGCTTCGAAGAACGACACATGCTCGATGCCAAGAATGTCTGCAGCCTTGCGCGTTCCGGCACGGCGCGCTTCATCATGCCCGGTGCCGTCACCACACAGAATGAGAAGCGAAACCTCAACGCCTGCATCACTGGCCGCGGCAATCACACCGCCGCAGCCAAGAACTTCATCAAGTCCATGCGGTGCAACAACGAGTATCCGTTGGGTCATGTGCGTGCGCCGGCTATGCGCCGTAGAACGCGTTGATTTGCTCTGACACGTAAGCAACCTGATCCGCATTGATCTGCTGATTGTGCGGCAGTGCGAGAATCTTGTCACACTGGGCTTCCGCAACCGGCATGTCACCGCGCTTGTACCCAAGAGGTTCTGCGGCCTTGTGCAGATGTAACGGGGTGCCGTAGTAGACCAGTGTCTCAATACCCTTCGATGTCAGGAAAGCCTGCAGTTCATCACGCCGCTCCACCTGGACAAGGAACATTACATAGGAGTCCACGTAACCTTCCGATGTCCGTTCTTCAGGTATGAAAACTTCCGAAGCTTTGATTTGCTCACGGTAGAGATTGGCGTTGGTCCGGCGGCGGTGGATAACATCATCCAGCTTCTTCAGCCGAAACTTCAAGACTTCCGCGCTAAGAACATCAAGGCGGCTGTTGACGCCGTACATCACCACATTGTCTCGGCTGGCAATACCATGGTTCCGATAAAGGCCGACACGTTCTGCAATATCGTCGTCGTCTGTTAGCAGGAAACCACCATCACCGAGCGCATTGAGGTTCTTCAACGGGTGGCATGAAATGGCGCCCGATTTACCAAACAAGCCACCATGTTTCCCGTTATATGTGCTGCCCATGGACTGAGCAGAATCTTCAAGAATGATGAGGTTGTGCTTTTCAGCAATGGCCGTGATCGCATCCATGTCGCACATCTTGCCAGTCCAGTGCACAGGCATAATCGCTTTTGTCCGCGGTGTGATCTTGCGCTCAATATCAGCCGGGTCAATCAGTCCGTCGTCACGCACATCTGCATAGACCGGCGTTGCGCCCACATGGACGATCGCGCCTGTTGTTGCCACAAATGAAACAGGCGGGTGGATGACTTCATCTCCCTTGCCAATCCCGTTCGCCCACAGGCCCATCAGCAAAGCGTCCGTGCCCGAATTGAGCCCGACGCAGTGCTTGGCGCCCGTGTAGCCCTCCACCATTTCTTCAAATTCACTCAATTCCGGCGTCAAAACCAAATGCCCTTTAGACAAGGTCGATTCGACGCAAGCCATCAGCTCTTCGCGCTCTTCCTGGAAACGCTGCTTCAGGTCGATGAAAGGGACTTTGACGTCTGACATTAGCTACGTTCCTCATAGAATTTGCGAACGGTATTGATGACATGATCCTGCTCCGCTTCGGAGAGGTATCCGTCAACAGGAAAACTGATTGTTCCGGCAGCTTGACTGTCCGTAACCGGAAAGTCTCCCGGCTTGTGACCAAGATATGCAAGCGCTTCCTGCTGATAGAGCGGAATGGGATAGTGCACCTTTGCCTCAATACCTGCGTCGATGCAGTAACGAACAAGCGCGTCGCGGTCCTCAACATGCAGTATGTACAGCAGGAATACATTCTTCACCTCAGGGTGCCTGACCGGCACCTTCACCTGAGGCACGCCTTCAAATCCCCTGTCATAATAAGTTGCTGATCGTATGCGTCCGTCCACGATGTCGTGAATGTTACGTACGCTCCATTTACCGATAACAGCCTGAAGACTATCGAGCCGCGAGTTATACCCCAGCAACACCATTTCATCGCGGCTCTTAAGACCATGGTTGCGCAGCAGACGGGACTTGCGATTCATCTCGTCATCGTTGGTGACAATAATGCCGGCGTCACCCCAGACATTAATGATCTTGAGCGGATGCATAGAGAAGCCGGCAGCAACACCCCAGGTACCGGCCCGCTTGCCGCCACGTTCGCCCATCAGGCTCTGGCAGGCATCCTCAATGACGGGCAGGTTGTGTCGCGCAGCAATGTCCATCAGCGCGTCCATGTCCATGACATCACCGGTCAGGTGGACAGGCATAAGAGCCTTGGTATTGGGTGTAATGGCAGCCTCGATCAGATCTAGGTCGAGACAGAAATTATCGTCAGAATCGACAAACACAGGCTTGGCGCCGACTTCATTGATGGCCCCCACAGTCGCCCAGAACGTGTTGGCGCAGGTGACGACTTCGTCACCCGGCCCAAGGCCAAGAGCCTTGAGGGGGATTTTGAGAGCATCGGTGCCGGAGTTTACGCCGATAGCATGTTTAACGCCCACCGCCTGCGCAAACATCTCTTCGAACTCGGTCACGACCTTACCAAGAGTAAAATCGCCGCTGGCAACTAACTCCTTCATTTCAGCAAAAATGCTATCCGTATCCGCAAATTGCTGTGCCAGCGGGGAGTAGCGAACATGCATGCGATCAGTCCTATTCACGCGATTACTGGAAAAAACCTCAAGGCCTAGAATGGGCCTTTGAAGTACTGGTCCGGCACATCAACCGGAAGGTCGCCACGCGCAACCTCAATAGCCTTCTTGGCGGCATCCACCTTGCCGGCGTCGAGCCCGACAACACCACCAACCGCCTCAACAATGCGTTGCGCGTCGGGATAGTAGTCACCAATGAGCCCGCGTGAGCTGGGCGTTGGATGATCGGGCAGCCCCAGGCGCGCGGGAGGAGCCGCAAAAGCGATCCCGCTTTCGACCAGCTGTGACACGATCTCAGCACCGATGCCCAGCATCTTGAACCCTGTGTCGACCACCACAAGACGACCTGTTTTCGCAACAGATTCACGGATTAAGTCCATGTTCAACGGGCGTATGACGCGCAGATCAATGACCTCTGCGGAGACGCCTTGCTCGGCAAGAACCTTGCCTGCACGTTCCGCCTCAAGCGTCATGTAAGATGATCCGACAATCGTAACATCAGAACCTGGCTGGACGACCTTCGGTCCATCAATTGGCGCTTCGTAATCGCCGTCGGGAACATGTCCCTCCACGTAGTGACACCAACGATGTTCAATCACAATTACCGGATTGTCATCGCGGACCGCAGCCGCAAGCATGCCTTTCGCATCTGCCGGGTGGGTCGGCATGATGACTTTGAAGCCGGGGAACATAGCGAACATGGTTTCAAGGCTCTGACTGTGCGCAGGCCCCTGACCCCAGCCGCGTCCAACTACGAGGCGCACAACCAGCGGCACCTTGTGGAGTCCATTACTCGCGTAGTGACCCTTTGCAGCATTGTTTGCGAGCTGCTCAAGGGCGAGCAATGCGAATTCAACACGCTGCAATGAGATGACCGGCCGCTTACCGGCCATAGCCGCTCCAATCGCAATGCCGACGAGGCCATTCTCTGCCACCGGCATTTCAATCATCCGGTCGCGGCCGAACACTTGCTCAAGATTCGCGAGGGTTCCCCAAAACCCATTGGGATCACGTACACCTTCAGCAAACAGCATCACAGAGGGGTCCGCACGCCCATCCTCCGCAAGCGCATCCCGAATGGCCTGTGCTGTTGAGATCACCTGTCCGGGATCAGTTGTCATTGAGAAATCCATTCGACGGCTTGCGCTGACACAGCCCGAGGGCCGCGCAGGACGAAAAAAAGACAGAGGCACCTATGCATACACATATGCAGCGGCAGTCTCGAGGGCAGGAAGGGGGGCGGCTTTGGCAGCCGCAAATGCTTCATCAATGCGGGCCATCAAGTGCGTGCGCAAAGTCTCTTCATCAACGGCTAGGTCATGCTCTTTCAACCGTGTCGCATAGTTGGAAACCGGGTCCCTTTCCTTCCACGCTTCAAACTCCGCTTCCGTGCGATAACCGATGTGGTTGTCATAACCAGGGCCACAGTGCTCGCGCCAGCGATATGTCGGTAGCAACATGAAGGCAGGGCCACCACCCGCGCGCATTTTCTCCAGCGTGTCAGCGGTTGCTACATAAGTTTCCTCGACATCATTGCCATCTGCCTTCACCGTGGTGATGGCGTGGGCACCTGCGATCCGCTCAAGACTTCCCTCAGGCTGACGGTCTGCCAGGGGCGTATAAACCGAATAGAGGTTGTTCTCACAAACGAACAACACATTGAGATTATGTAACGAAGCAAAGTTCGCACTCTCGTGAAACACACCCTCTTCCACAGCCCCGTCGCCAAAATAGGCAACTGACACACGATCATTGCCATCAATCTTGTCGGCAAGCGCCTGACCTACGGCAAGCGGAATAGAACTGCCTACAATCGGAACGCTGGCAAGAAAGCCAACATCCATATCCATCAAGTGCATCGACCCGCCGCGACCGCCGACACACCCTGTTTCCTTGCCGTAAATTTCGGCAAGCATGGCCTCCAGGTTTCCGCCCTTGGCTAGATAGTGCGAATGGCAACGATGCGTGGAATAACAAAGATCAGTTACGCGAAGTGCCTTGCCGACACCTACAGCAGCCGCTTCCTGCCCGATCGAAAGGTGCACAGGGCATCGCATTTCCTGATCGCTATATCTATTTGCGATCTCTTCTTCGACGAGCCTTACATAGAGCATGGCCTCAAAGAGTTCCTTGCGGAACACGTCATCCACTTTTGTCACCCGGAACCGTCTCCTCAATAGAGGCATTAGAATGGACAATGCCTGATCGGCAGGCCGGCCGGACTCCACGCTCAACTGACCAAATAAAATGGCTAACCCATTGGGAATAAAGCAATTTTTTGAGCTTCGCAATGACGGGATACGCCAAGTAAGAAGCTCTAAAAGATCGGTAGATGCAGGCGTGTCCCCAAACCTGATGGCAAGCAATACCCTTCGCCGAACAAGGGTGTCAATATGGTCTCGAATGGTCGGCAAAGCCGCCTGCCACCCAACGTAAATTCCCTTGATAATGAAGGCGAACGCGTTCATCTAGCGGCGTTCGCATGACTATGCGATGCCCGAAAAAACAGGACTTCAATATGCCAATGCTCAATCTGCTGCAAAGCGCCCCAAAGGCCGTTCGCGACATTGAGGCCCGCCGGGTGAACAAGGAAGCAAATCGCGCGGCCGCACTCAAATTCGGCATCGAGTATTTCGATGGGACCCGCGAGCAGGGATATGGCGGTTACAGATATGACGGGCGCTGGGTCGATGTTGCACGCCGCATCATCGACCACTGGGATCTCAGTCCCGGTGACAGAATTCTGGACATAGGGTGTGGCAAGGGTTTTCTCGTTAAGGATCTCAGCGACATGATGCCGGACCTGGAGGTCGTTGGCATCGACATCTCAGACTACGCGCTCGAGAACGCCCACCCGGACGCGGCACCAAAACTGTCAAAGGCGTCTTGCGACGACCTCCCCTTCGAAGACAACAGCTTCCGACTCGCCCTCGCATTCAACACAATTCACAATCTACAACCTGATGGCTGCCTTAAGGCACTTAAGGAGATGCAGCGTGTGGCGCCACGAGGCGGATTTGTGCAGGTGGACGCATACCGCTCTGAAGACGAACGCCAGATATTCGAAGACTGGATGCTAACAGCCCAGACATATCTTAAGCCGGATGGCTGGAAAGACATGTTTGAGCAGGCTGGCTACACGGGCGATTTTTACTGGACGATTCTTGAATCTGATGGGTCCGTTGTCTGACGGCGCAGCGCTGCGAGCGTCAAAGTGACCCCGTCCCTGATTTGCGTCGACACGTGATCCGGCAGCGCATGTCGCAACCCGGAAATGTCAAAGCGCCGGTGCGTGACGGGTTGCTTGCGATCGCGCCCAATAACCGACACGTCGCGGTCGACCTGTTGCGCGATGACGCCAGCAAGATCCGCATAGTGGATTGGGTCCCCGGAAGCCACATTTAGCGGCCCTTCCGGTCTGTGGACCAACGCGCCCTTGATCGCTCCTGTCACATCATCAATGAACACATGATCACGCAATTCTTCCCCTTCACCAAACAGATGGATCGTGCCTGTCTGCAGCCCCTCTTTGCAAAGCCGTGACGGGCCATATGACGAGTGGGTGTCTCCCGGCCCATAAATCAGCGTTGGCCGAAGAATTGTCAGCCCGGTCCCCAGAGCAGACCGAAAGAGTGCTTCCCGCTCTATATGCGCCTGCGCGTATGGGTTCTCCGCCCGTGTTGCCGTCTCTTCTGTGATCGTCTCCGTCTGGAACGGGTAAACGGCATCGGAACTGAGGTAGACTACATGCTCCAGCGCTACGTCCCTGATCGCGGCAAGAAATGTCTCGGCAATCTTGATATTAGCGGCAAGAATATCGAGATCACCGGATTTGTCGGGCGTAACGGCAGACAGGAAAACAACGGCATCACCATCCCGCATAAGGCGGGACAATCGCACGGCGCCGTCGTCATCCGTCAAATCGGCCTGCGCGCGTCCGATCGGAACAACATCACCTGCGAGGGGCTTAAGAGTATCCAAAAGCCGTTGGCCGACAAAGCCGCCAGCGCCAACAACCACGATACGTTGGAATAATTGGGACATGTTGTTAGAACGCTTTACCTGAATTTTCGCCAAGTCTTCTCGGATTGTGTATCAGGACCGTGCGCAGATATGACCATCGACCGTCCACACCTCGACCTGACAGTCGTAATACCACACTTCAACCATGGCACGCTGATCGGTCGAGCTGTAGCAAGTGTGCTGTCGCAATCCGCGCTTCCCCAACGCATTCTGATTGTCGATGACGCGTCTACCGACGGCAGCTTCGACGTTCTACACCGCTTGGAAGCAGAGCCCCCGATTGTCGAAGTCATCCAGCACGAAGAGCGCCTGGGCGTAAATGGAAATGCCAACAAAGGTCTCGCCCTGTGCAGGACCGAATATGTAACGTTCATGGGCGCAGACGACATCATGAACCCCGGACTCTATGAGACTGCGGTCGGATGCCTGAACGATGCATCTGAAGCCAATGCGTGTTGCACCGACAGCAAATGGATCGATGAAGACGGCAATACCTTGCCGCAACCTGCGTCTGTAACCGTCCTAACTCAACCAGGCTATGTCAGCCCCGCGCGCGTATTTAAACTCATGGAGTATTATGGCCCTTTTCTCGTCGGCGGCGGGTGCGTGTTTCGGACCATACCTTTTCAGCAGGAAGGTGGCCTTAGCGCCGACCTTGGTCCCTATGCGGACAGTTATGTCCTGCAACGCATGGCAGCCAAATCAGGTGTCTGCTACATCCCACAACGGCTCTACACGTGGCAACGCTCAACCAAAGGCTACGCGATATCTACTGCGGCCAACGCGGCTTCGCTTGCCGCGCTCTACGAAACGGTAAAGAGCAGGATGGCCACAGAAGATGAAGGACTTTTTCCGGATTCTTTCATGCAGCGACACGATGCACGTTGGCGCTTTGATGTGACACGAGCGGCCATTCAAGCATCCCCCCGGGCCTTGGATATCGCGTCTCGGATGGCACCACGCGGCCCTTCAGGCTGGTTGTTCAACATTGCAGCTGCGTTCCTGCCGCGTCGAATTGCGATTCAGGCGGCCTTTATACTACTACGCCCTGCCGACTTGATATTTGCAATACGTCGTAGACTGACGGAACAAGCACTTATCTAAGCATCACTTATCTTGTCACGATAAACATGCATCCAAATGGCAAATTGATCATAGGGCACCATTTTCGCCTTTAGCAGAGAATCGCTGTCCAAGAATGCCATCTTTTGTCCCTCTCCCAGCTTCAATTCCAGTTTCAGAGCGGGAGGCATGACGATATCGTAGAAGACGCGATCAATTTCGTAGTAGCCAACCGATGTGAAATCGAATGTGTAGCGGGTGAATTTCTTAACGGCGCATTTTGATATGTCTAAGTTGAGCTCTTCCATCAATTCGCGTGCAAGGGCCTGCTCATGATTTTCCCCCGGCTCAAGTGCGCCACCGAAACAGCCCCAATGATCTGGGAAGAAAATGTCTGCATTAGAGTCGCGAAGCTGCAATAGATACTCCCCGGCCTCATCTGTTATGAGTCCGACGGCAGCATCTGCAGGCACTAGCGGGCGGCTGGGTTCCAAATAACGCATGGCCTTGATCCTTGTTGGAAAGGTCGCCTCAACATACGGTGTCCCGCAGCGACAGAGCATTCGCTATCGCGATGCGGCAGACTTGGCAACACGTGCCGTAAAACGCACCAGTTCGGAGATTTAAATTCGGCATGTGCGGTATCGCTGGAATTTGGGCGCCCAACTCTGATGCGTCCATGATGCGTGACATCGTCCAAGGTATGACCGATAGCCTCTATCGGCGCGGCCCCGACGGCGACGGCATATGGCAGGACGCGCAGGCCGGCGTTGCATTTGGCCATCGTCGTCTGGCTATCGTGGACCTGAGCGCAGCCGGCCACCAGCCAATGATCTCGGCGAACGGTCGATTTGCAATGACCTACAACGGCGAGATCTACAACTTTCCGCAATTGCGCAAAGAGCTTGAAGATGAGGGTGTGCAGTTCCGAGGTCATTCCGACAGCGAAGTACTGCTGGAAGCGCTTGGTCATTGGGGCATTGAATCAACGCTGCCCCGCCTTGACGGCATGTTCGCCTTCGGCCTCTGGGACAATCTTAAAAGGCAACTGCACCTTGCTCGCGACCACATTGGCATAAAACCGCTCTACTGGGGCCGGGCTGGGACAGCGGTCCTATTTGCATCTGAGCTTAAGGCCTTTCATCTACACCCGGAGTTCGACACGCGACTGAACAAGGACGCAATATCCTCATTCCTCCGGTTCAACTACATACCTCAACCTGCAACCATCTATCAGAACACACACAAGCTCACACCCGGCACGTTTGCCACTTTCCACCAGGACGGGCGCCATACGGTGTCAACTTACTGGAGTGCGTTTGATGCGGCGATAGCGGCCCGAGAGGCACCCTTCGAAGGGACTGAAACACAGGCAGTTGATGCATTGGAATCCCTACTGGGAGAAACTGTCCGTAGTCAGATGATTTCAGATGTGCCACTAGGCGCGTTTCTGTCCGGAGGAATAGACTCTTCAGCCATCGTAGCATTGATGCAAGCCGAACAGACCAACAAGGTGCGCACTTTCTCGATCGGCTTTCACGAGGAAGAATACGATGAAGCTAAACACGCAAAGGCCGTGGCTGAGCATCTGGGTACCGAGCATACCGAGCTTTATGTGACAGCAAATGATGCTCTCAACGTTGTGCCTGACTTGGCAGACATGTTCGATGAGCCATTAGCCGACAGCTCACAGATTCCGACCTATCTTGTGTCTCATATGACCCGTGAGCATGTTACCGTCTCACTTTCAGGCGATGGCGGTGATGAGCTTTTCGGTGGTTACAACCGGTACTTTTGGGCCCGTGACATCTGGAAGCGGATTGGCTGGGCACCGCCAGGCGTCCGGCGGGCAGCTGCACTTGGCATCAAGACGGTTTCACCGGCAGCTTGGGACATGGTCGCCGCCATTGTACCGGACCGCTATCGCCCGCCTCAGGTGGGGGACAAGGCCCACAAGCTTGCCGGCCTGATTGGATGCGAAAACAGGGACGCCGTTTATCGTCATTTGGTCTCCCATTGGGGCACCCCGGATCAGATGGTTCCTGGCGCTCGGGAGCCGGACGCCATGTTCTCGGACCATCCGGCGATGGCCAGCTTCTCCGACTTTACCGAACGAATGCAGATACTCGACCTTCAAACCTACCTGCCCGGCGACATCCTGACCAAAGTTGATAGGTCAAGCATGCACACCTCACTTGAGGCACGTGTTCCTTACCTTTCGCCCAGCCTGATCAGTTTCGCCTGGAGTCTGCCGCCGCAGCTGAAAATTCGGGGAAACATTGGAAAATGGATCCTGCGTGAAGTTCTTTACCGCCATGTACCTCAAGAGCTTATTGAACGTCCCAAGATGGGGTTCGGCGTACCCATCGCCCATTGGCTCAGAGGACCACTGCGGCCTTGGGCTGAACACCTTCTGGACGAGAAACGGATGCGCGATCAGGGACTGCTTGATCCAAGGCCTATTCGCAAAGCATGGGATGAGCATCTATCGGGGAAGCGCAACTGGCAGTACCACCTTTGGGGTGTCTTGATGCTGCAAGCGTGGCTCACACGCTGGCCTCATACCATCGACTAGGAGACCCACACTAGTTGAATGAGCTGCTGTAAAACCCCAAAGCATCATCCAGCGACCCAAGAAACTTGACCTGCCCCTGCTCAAGTACCATCCCCTTGTTGCAGAACTGCTTCAGCAGAGCATCAGAGTGTGATGCAATGACCATCACCCCGGCTTTGCTGAAAAAGGCTTTGATGCGGGCCTGGGCTTTCTCCTGAAAAGACGCATCCCCGGCGCCAATCCCTTCATCGATAAGCAGAATGTCACATGGTTGCGAAGTAACCACCGCAAAGGAGAGGCGCGCCGCCATACCGGACGAGTAGGTCCTGACAGGCATATCTAGATAGCTTCCAAGTTCGGTGAACTCCGCAACATCGAAGATGATCTCGTCGATTTTGTTCATGTCAAAATTGCGCAGCAAGGACATCAATCGGATGTTTTCATAACCCGTCGCATCTGGATCAAGACCCAGCGCCATCGAAAACAGGGACGAGCACACTCCATCCAGATGCACCGACCCCTTTGTAGCTGGATAGATGCCGGCAATGGTCCGCAACATCGTTGATTTACCCGCACCGTTGTGGCCAATCAGGCCAAGCCGGTCGCCTTGAGTCAGATGAAACGACACATCACTAAGTGCCTTTACCGCCGCACTGCCTGATCCGCCTTTTTCCAGCATCCCGCCGGTTCTGAGATATTGCTGCAGCACCTGCTTGGACAGGAGACGTTTTTTGTCGCCGCCCAGAACCGGGTATTCCAAGTATACATTCTTGAATTCAATCGAGGCCATTCGTGTAGTTCCTGAGCCAGCAACCAGTCAGTGCAAAAGGATCACTAGATCCAGAAAACGATCCGTTTACGGTAGTTTTTGTGAAGAAACCCAACAAGCGAAATGCCCAACACCGCTGTGACCGACAAAAAAATGTAGCTGAAATCTGGCGCCGCATTTCCCAGAATCGGCTGCCGAACTACAGCTATGAGATGGTAGAATGGGTTCGCATCAAGGATGAATGATCGCCGTCCCTCAAGCATCTCCGGGCGCCAAAAAATGGGCGTCACGAAAATCGCCAATTGAATGACACTTGCAACAACCAGGGTGATGTCGTGAAACCGGGCGCAGATTAGTGCCAGGAAAGATGCAGCCCAGAACAGGTTAGCGAACAACAAGAGCAAGCCTGGAACAAAAAGCAGCGTCTGCCACGTCAGATTGTGATCCAAGATCAACACAATGGGGACCACAACGACCATATGATGAGCCGTAACCATCACGTTCGTGGCGATTGTCTTCAGCACGTAGTGCGAATAGGGCAGCGGCATCTCCAGAATGACCGCCCTGTTGGCGACATAGGCCTTGCAAGCGTCCGCCAGGGTAGTCGAGATCAACATCCAGATCATGATCCCCAGACCAATGAACGGCAGTAGGTCACTGACCGGCATGTTGAAAACAGTCGCGTACACCACGCTAATGCCCCCCACCATGATGGTAAGGCTCAAGGTCAACCACCAGGGTCCGATCCATGATCGCCGGTAGCGACCCTTTATGTCCTGCCAAGCCCAAGTGCTCCAAAGCCGCCAGTCAGACAGGCCATCTGTTATGTCGTTGCTATACAAATTTCGAGACCGGTTTGGTTAATGAGTTTGCCCGGGAAACACTTGTGCTTCCGACCGGAGGAGGGTGTTATCACGAGGGTTCAATGCGTACCAGAGCGACATTGAAAGCAATCATCATTTTCCGAGCCAGGTGCTATTGACATCGGTCATTTGATTAACGGCTTCCAAGTTGCAGTCTGCAAGGTACCGCGATAGATTTCGCCGCTTTTTTCATGGATGACTCACCAAGATGTCTTTTGCCGACGATCAGACAATTCAAGAGCAGGTAAAAACTGAATTCGAGGCAGCCGGGTTCGCCATAGCCCCTAATGTCCTGGATGCGGACACAGTTTCAGCGCTGCGGGATCGGCTGAAAGCGCTTTATTACAAGGAGGTCAATCTCAAAGAGGCTCCCTTGGACGCTCACAGGCTGCAGATTTGGCGGCATCAGGAGGGCGGTGAAGCCTCTTTTCTCCACATTGCGGAGATTCCGGAGGTGGCGGGAATACTGAAAAACAAAAAACTGATGACCGCTTTCGCCAAATGTGTCGGCGCCACTCACCTGCAGTCATTCGAAGCCGTCGCACTGATAAAGCCGACCTCACAGGACCAAGTCTTTGCGTGGCACTCTGACTACCCGCTGTTTCCATATCAGACACAGGACTATGCCACTCTTTGGATCGCGGTTACGGAGTGCAACGAGGAGACCGGCGGCATGTCCATGGCCAAAACCAGCTTCAAGCACGATTGGTCTCCGGTAAACGTGAAATCCGGTGCAATCATTGAAAACAACCGGTCTGGCGAGACGCCGCCCGACAATCCAGAAGCACAGGGTATGCCTGTGTCTAGGATCGATATGGCACCAGGCGATGCGGTAATTTTCCATGCCAATACGCTGCACAAAAGCGAAGCGAACACGTCGCCGGACCTGCGAATTGGGCTCGCCATGCGATTTGCATTGCGTCCGATCCAACTGGACGAGGGCAAAGAGCCTATACAAGCCGCATTCACAAAGCAGGTGGAATGGGATAGCGAAGGCTTCCTGAAAAACACCAAGGCGTTACCGGTGATCTGGCCAAACGAATGGCAGTCATGAATGTGACCATAGACAGGCCTCACCACCACCGAAACTAAGGAACTTGCTGCCTCATGCCTAACCCCACCTCCAGCGGGCGAACAACCGTCAAACCCTGCATCGCGTGTGGGGGACAGGTCAGCGTAATCAAGAGTCTGAGTACCTTGATCCCCTGCGTGGTGTCAGACTGTCGGCCGTGGATGGCGGGAAGAATGATTGGCCAGTGCGAGCAATGTGGCCTGACACAGCGTGCAACGACGGGCAGCCACGAGGCGGAAACCGGTGAGATGTACGCTGACTACGAGATGTATAGCCACTCGTCAGGGTCGGGCGACCAGAAGTCTTTTCTGGATGGAGCAGGCCGAGGCAGAACCGCACATATCCTAGATTTTCTAAAGGAACACGCCACGTCCCCCAACACGGCGATACTTGATGTCGGCAGTGGCAGCGGCTCTGGCCTAGCTGCAATAGCGGCAGCTTTCCCCAAGGTTCCACTCGATGGCCTGGAGCCTTTCGACGACCCCTCCTCGCGTGCCGGCAACAATATTGACAGTCTGAGAACCGTGCACCGCGGTTGGGACAGTGTCAGCGGACCGTACGATCTCATTACCATGTTCCATGTCTTCGAGCATGTCCCGGACCCGTTGCCTGCTCTTGAACGAGCCAGAAACCACCTCAGCGACAGCGGCACATTGCTGATCCAGGTACCGTATTTCCCGGACAATCCGTTCGACCTGCTCGTGGCAGATCACATCAGCCATTACCGCTGCATTGATATCGATAGTCTTCTGCGCAAAGCCGGCTTCACGCCTCTTGAAATCCGCACCGACGTTGTAAGAAAAGAGATCACGGCGATCGCTACGACAGCCACGTCTTCATCGGAAAGTGGCGCGGAGGCGGAAAAAAGGGTGGGGCCGGACGACGAAGCAGCAAAATCGCTGGTGCCGGCACAGATCGAATGGCTCACGCTTGTTCACCAGCACATAGAGTCCAGCCTGCAAGAGTCCGGCGGCAGCCTGGGGGTATATGGAACAGGTCCGGTCGGCGCATGGATTTCGGCAATCGCAGGGGAAAACGTTGCCTTCTTCATCGACGATGATGAGGACCGTCAGGGCTCCACGTTCCACAAACGCCCAATTTTTGCCCACGCGAATGCGCCTGTGGAAACTCCGGTATATCTAGGTTTTGTGCCTGAAATCGCCGAGAAAGTTCGCAAAAAGTGGTCGGATGACAAGCGGCGTTTCTTTTCACCTCCCGCGCCTTGACCGATAAGCACCCCGTAATGCATTCAAAACAGGCAAGCAGCCAGCACGATGCCGGCTGATCAGGGCCGAATGAAAGCTTGCCATTCCCTGCTGCGCTTGCCATTCAGCACAAGCAAAACCCGCGAGCGGTGGATTCACTGCTCACAATCCTGGTAATTGCCCACGAGAAGGCATCAAAAGACTGCGTTACACAGAGAAAGTCTTGCCGAACCAGCCAGGCCTGCAGGACCACTACAAGGGCAGCAATCCGATAGAGGAAGAAATCCTGAATCTGGTTCTTCGGTTCTCTGATCTAACGCAGTTCAAAACAGAGGAACTTGACCACTCAGACGCGGTGCCGGTTGAGTACATGTCCTCCCCACCCAATCTCACTGCATTTTTCGCCTTTCTGCTGGGTGTGACCGGCGCCAAAAAGGTACTGGAGATCGGGACATTCATTGGGCGCACGACAATGCAATTTGTCGATGCACTGGGAGAGGGTGGACGAGTTACCACAATCGAGATTGGCGACGAGTTCGCAGGTTATTCACGCACCAATTTCGAGCGGCACGGATACAGTGATCGGATCGACCTCTATGTCGGCACAGCCACCGACGTGATGCAGAACGAACTCAAGGATGAAAAGTTCGATTTCATCTTCATAGATGGCGGCAAGGAGAGCTACCTCGACGTGGCCAAGATTGCCATCAACCAACTGACCCCACGCGGCATTATTGTCGTGGATGACATCTTTCTGAATGGCGATGTCTTTAACAATCCTCCAACCTCGGATAAGGGCGAAGGTTGCCGGCGCGTGCTCGACTACTTTGCAGACTACAACGGATGCAAGAAGGTCATCATTCCATTAGGGAACGGCCAGCTGTTCTTGTTCGGTTTCGACACCTGATAGGAATGTCTGGAGAAAGTGACGTGAGTGCTCGGGGGAATGAATGAGGGCGGTCATCACAACGGCATGCTGGGGCAAGGACTACATTGACGCCCTGGCCCGATACTCAGGCGCGAGCTTTCTGTCGCCTGGAAACATACCCGCCTCGGCACGACGCCATCAAATCACATGGCAGCTAATTGCTCCGCACGCTGATCTTGAGACATTTCTGGCAACAGACACCTGCCGCCAGATAAGCGAGCATTGCCACATTGATGCCGTGGCCTTTGAAGACCATGGCATTGAAATTGGCAAATTGCCGGTTGGATTTGACAACAATAAATACTCGTTCCTCAGCAATCTTCAAAACCTGGCAATGCGTCGCGCTGAAGGTCACGACGTTCTTTTGTTCAACTACGCAGACTGTCTGTGGCAGGACGGGTCATTGTTAAACGCGATTGAGATGATTGGAGACGATGGTACTGATGTTGTTCTAACTCTCGGTATCCCGGTCGATGAGACAAGAGGCAAAGCCGCGCTGGAAACATTTCGGGAGAACACAAGCCCACAGGCGCCGCTCATCCTGCCGCCGCGTCAGACGCCAAAACTCATTTTTGAAAACCTGCACGCCGAGACAAAGCTGCGATACTGGGAAAACCCCCACTTTTCAAATACTCCGTCCTACCTCATTTGGGACGTTCCCGGTGAGGGCGCCATTGTACGTTGCGTCCATCAAACGATTGTCGCTTTGCGGGTCCAACCTGAAGACCCCACCTACCGGGCAGGCATCATTGAAGGGTCGTTGGACGGAAACTTCTCCGCAATTGCAATCAGCAAGTGGAGATATCAGGTTGCGGCAGATACAGATAAGCTAACCTTGTTTTCGCTTTACGACAGTGCCGGCAGCAGCGAGAAGCGACCGGAACTGACACACGAGGCAGCCCTCAAACTCCTGATGCTTACGATCCCCATCCAGCAAAGAGCTCTTCTACTCGAGCCACTGCTTTTCAAGTTCAGGTTTGACGACACCAAACTGTGGCAGCAACGCGTGGCTGAGTCTGAAGAAGACCTGCGACAAGCCTTGGAAAACACAAACTCAAAAGTGGTCGGCTCGCAGCTGTTGGGGACAATTATCGGATATCTGCTGTATCTCAAAAATGGCCCACGAGGAGGCAGCGCTAGCGGCGAGGCTGAGAGCCACGGCCGCATGCGCAAAGTTGCAAAATGGCTCTGGGTTTCTGGCCAAAGGATTGCTAGCGCCACTGGGGTTACGAAGAACTATGTTGCAAATCAACTGCCGCGCCTGCAAATTTCTAAAGGGCAGATTGATCGCCTGGTATCACGTGCTGCCCGCCTTCGCCTTGGCCCCCTCAAGCCCGTTTTCAAATGGCTTTTTGTCTCTACCGGGAGCCTTTTTGCTTCTACCAGAAGGCTGATCCCGCATTTCCGTGGAACTGCCCATCTGCCGAAGATCCCGCCAGTCGATACGCTCACCCGCTATGCCCGCGTACCAATTTCGCCGCGTTCAAAGAAACGATTCTTGGTAGACAACATCTGGCAAGGCTGGAGTGGCATCGTAAAGACGCTTGGCCGTTGGTTCGGCCTAGGCGTCTATCATAAATCAAAATCACCTGACACGTCTAAACGGCCAAAGTCCGTATAGTAACAAATTCTGTTTCAGCAAGGAGTTGTCAAGATGTCGGCATTCCAGCCTTTTAAGAAAGTTGGCAATCAACTTCTTGGGATAGCAAAAGCCATCCAGCTACGGGTCGTGCGCCCTCTGTTGCGCCGCATTATACGGCCTATCGTTTTGGAGTTGAGAAAGGAACTGGGAAAGGCGCCTGGTATTGAGCCACTGGTCCGCGGCTTGCCTGAGCATCTGTGGGACGACACCACAGTTCTGCACCGCCTTCATATGCGCCACGGTGTGTTGCGGAGCACCGCTGATATGGACGCAGCTTCCAAGTTCGATGTGAACCAGTTTTATCAGTACAGCGACAAGGCTATTTGCGCATATGCGGCAGCGTCAATGTGGCGTGGTGGTGACTACATGGAGTTTGGATCGACAGATCTGAACACATTCCGGAATTTTCTGACCGCTTATGATGTGTTTGATCTCGATGCCCGTTTTCCTGACACCCGATTTTACGGCTTCGACATATT
>ERZ1740067.956-NODE-956-length-21362-cov-17.923969_pt1 | contig 21362 bp, 18 predicted proteins | sample MGYA00581736_ERZ1740067 | MGnify/ENA primary metagenome ERZ1740067 (study PRJEB43018, sample SAMN04849236) | marine metagenome | isolation source: floating plastic debris | place: Pacific Ocean | collected 2008-08-27 | study: EMG produced TPA metagenomics... | reverse complement strand
ATGCTGTAAGTCATGGCTAAAAAGGCTTTCACCTACTCTGTCACCCCGTCAGCCGTGACTGACTTAGAAGGTGATGGAGAACGATCCCACCACGGTGAAGCCAGCCCCTGGGAAGATCGTAAATCGGTTTCCGCTGATGCCCCCTTCGATATAGTCCACATCAAATAGGTTGCGGAAGTTAACTGCCGCGCGCCAGTTGTCACGCTTGTAGGCGATCGCCGCATTGGTGAGGAAATAACTGTCCAACTCGAAAGAGTTATCAACATCCCCAAACCGTTCACCGACAAAATTGCCGCCGAGTCCAAAGCTCAACCCTTCTAATGATCCTGACGGCAGCGCATAGCTGGTCCAAATATTAAAACTATGCTCGGGAATATTGGCGGCGCGATTGCCCTCCGTTCCTTCCTCCCCCTCTATAATTTCCGCGTCAATGTAGGCGTAGTTTGCCACCACGTTCCATCCAGGCAAAATTTCACCGATCAGATCCAGTTCCACACCAAAGCTGCTTTGGGAGCCGGCGCCAATTAGGAAACCAGGGTTAAGAGAATCTGTGAGAGCAATATTGCGCTTCTCGATGTCGAAGACTGCCAAGTTTGCCACAAAGTTACCGTCCAGCAGTTCAGCGCGAACGCCAGCTTCAAACTGCTCCCCTTCCTCTGGCTCAAGCAAATCACCGGCAAAGCTTACGCCCGTATTGGGCTGGAATGAGCGGCTATAGCTGGCATAAAGGGAAATGGCGTCGCTGGGTTGGTATACCACCCCAAGGCGCGGAGTAAAGTCTTCGCTGGTGCTGCTGCTTGTACCGCCGACGTTGGGCAAAAAGGGAACGGCGGTGGTGAGCTCTTGGAATACCGTGTCGAAGCGCAGCCCCGCCAGCACAATTAGATTGTCCGTAATGTTGACCTGATCCTGCACGTAAAATCCCCAGCCCCGCGTCAGTCCATCAATGATGGTGGTTGGAATAAACGAATCGGGATCAAACCTGGAAAGGGCGTCGTAGTTAGGGTCAAAAATATTAAGGGTGTCCGCCACTGTGGGTACGGGGAAAGGGGCTCCCGGTTGCAGGGCCACAGCGGCTCTGACTTCGCTACCTAGGTTGCGCTGTTGGTAAAAATCCACTCCAGCTAATAGCGTATGTTCAATTGACCCCGTATTAAACTTGCCCACCACGTTGGTTTGCACTTCAAAAGTGTTGGACGGTTGGTCAAAGGTGCCTGGAACTAAGGACAGATCGCCGGTTTCCTCATTAAAAAATCTGCGCAGGAAAGTTTGGGCATTGTTGGTAAAGGTGAGCGTATCAAAGCGGGTGTAATAAGCCGTGTTGCGCACTTTCCAGCGATCGCTAAAGCGATGTTCAAACTGGTAGCCGACGCGGGTGTAATTCGACTCTGCTTTTAGCCCTGGATAGGTCAAAACCCGATCAAAGGGAATATCCGCAACTCCGTCACCAACGGCCACAAGCCCGGTTTCGTAGGGACGTTCCTCCCGGCGGTGCTCCAGTTCCACCAATAGGTCGGTGCGATCGCTAATTTCAAAGCTAATTTGCGGTGCAAAAAAGAACCGTTCAATGGGCTCTTCAAAATCGCGGAAATACTCCTCGTAGCGATAGGAAGCGTTCACGCGATAGCTCACCCGCCCGTCTTCCGTTAACGGCCCCGTAAAATCCAGACTCGGTTCAACTTGGGTCGGCGCCCCTCCCCGCAGGGACAGCTCATACTGCGGTGTTGCCAAGGGACGCTCACTCACCAGGTTAATGGCGCCGCCCGGCTCCACCGCCCCCACCAAAATTGAAGCGGGCCCCTTCAGCACTTCAATACGCTCAATATTAGAAAGCTCAGCAAAACCGATATTGCCAGTATTGTTCAAGATACGGAAACCGTCCCTTAAAACAGGAGCACCGTTAAAACCTCGAGCCGCGAAAGTTTGCCCCCGTGGATCGTTGCTCGTTTGAAAAACGCCACTAACATTGCGGAGGGCATCATTCAATCCAGTTACCCCCTGGTCTTCCCACACCTGTTGGGGCACTACCTGGATGGATTGGGGGGTATCGCGCAATGGGGTATCGGTACGGGTTGCAGTGCTGGCATTGGGCACCGCGTAATCACCCTGGGCGTCCCCCGTCACCTCCAGAAGAATGGCGTCATCGTCCCCATTCGTCTGGGCACTTCCAGGGGTTACTGCCAGCATCAAACCGGCGTCGGCGCTGTTGGTGCGAATATCCACCACTGGCGGAGCGTCGTTTCCGGTGATGGCAATGCGCACTGTGTTGTCGGGCTGGGCGGTTATCTGTACTAGGGCAATACCTTCGGCGGGGGTAAAGTCCTCGAACTCTTTCGACAGGGTTGCTCCAGCAATTTCTAGAATCAAGGCTTTGCCAGTGACGGATTGGATCGGCTCCCCCAGCTCGCCATTGGCAGCGATCGCCACCTCAATCCCCGTGTCAGTGACCTGCACTTGAACATCAGTAATTTCCGCGATTCCCTGAGCAATTTCCAGCTCTGGCATTGTCTCCGGGCTATTTGGCACTGCCGCCAATGCGGGCTGAATCCAAAACGCCTGCCCCCCCATTACCGCCAACAGGGCGAGTAAATTAACCTTCGATTGCATTGCCATTTGGACGACTCCTAACACCTTGTAACGTCAGCCCATAGCGCCTCCGCAACAGTGGACGAACCTCTGTTGGAAGTGTCGAAGACAACGCGTTATTAGGCTGATGTAAATACTGATGGCTATGGTAAAGACGCTGGCGATCGCTCACCAGAGATTTTGGTACGAAACTGCATTATTTGAGATCAATCATCAATTGTGTCGATCCGCCTTAAAACGGCAGCAGTAGTACCTCTTATTTCAAAAAGGCGCGTATTCCTTAGTGCGCAAAGCTTCTAGCGCTTAATCAATGACACGCCTTAGCTAGCTTGCCGCTGCAGTTGTAGCTGAAAAGTTTTGGGATTCATTCCCACTAGCTGATGAAACGCTGAAGCAAACCGACTGCGGTTGCTGTAACCCACCTCAGCAGCCACCTGACTGACGGACCGAGTAGAGGTATAAAACTGCTTGAGAGCAACGCTAATGCGATAGGACCGTAAATAGCCCACCGGCGTTGTGCCATACATGGTGTGAAAACCCTGGTAAAGCTTAAGGCGGTTCGTATAAATCCGTCGCGCCAGCTCCTCGATGCCCGGCGGATTTGCTATATTTGCCCTCAGAATTGCCGCCGCCTCATAAATTCGGTCCATTTCCTCCAAAGGATAAGCAGGCTGGCACACCGTCTCCAAATATTCCGATATCAGCACCAGCGCTTTGTCCCGCAAATATTGCCGACGAACATCCCCACAGTAAGGACAGCTCAGGATCTGTGCCGCAATTTTTCTGATCGCGGGAGTCACAATGGGACGGATCGCGTGATCAAGATCTATAGCTCCGCCAAACAACGCCGGGGTAAGTCCCAGGGCTGGCTCATAGTCAAACCGAACCGTCTGTCGCTTGAGAAAACGGCTAAATAATTCTGCATCAGTAAGGCGTTGCCCCCTTCGTCGCCCGCCGCCGGAAGAATACTCCAGCAGTTGTCGCAGAACCGACTGAAGGCGGTCTGGTAATCGCTCAGCGACCATCCGAGCGTATTTGTTCACAAGAGACTTTTTGAGCACCACCTCCAGTTCAAACACTCGCTGTCGACCCGGGGTAAACCAAAGGGACTGTCCCCCAAAGTGGGATTTTAAATACCCGCTTTCCACCCCCGATTCCGTAAGCTGCAGCTCTAAAGTAATGGAATTTTCATCCCTTTTTCGTTGAAAAATCGTATCCCGGTGCAGGGTGTAGTCAATGATTTTGAGGGACAGGTCGTCCTGTAGCGCTACCTCTTGGCGATATCCTTGGTCGTCGGGGTAAACAAGGAGCGTGTCATCGGAATCGCAGTGTAAAAGCCGCGGATCTGCTGAACTGCCAGGTGTTAGCCACTGGGAGTCGGGATTTGAAATAACCGGAAGGGGCATGGCAACACGCGAGAATACAATGATTCTGGCTGTTCTTAATAGGAATCAGTCGCATTACGATACCACGGTGTCCCCTCTCAGTTAAGCACTTAAATATACCCCTAACTGAAAACGGTGCTTACCCAGTTAGGGGCTGACACTCTTGTTGCTCGTGGCCCAGGGGCATCTCGCTTTTCATCAATGACCATCAAGAGCTGATTAAAGAGCTGATTAAAGAACCAGCGATGCAGGTTCAACGGTGACGGCTCTTCACACAGGATTATTCAAGCAGCTTCCCTTCAAAGCTATTAATTTCAGCAGTACCATCCACAATTTTTTGTAGCTCCTCCCGCAGTGGTTCAATAACCCGCCGAGACACCGCCAGCGTCGCATCATCCCCCAAATTAATGCGGTAATTCACCTTTTCCGACGGACTAATCTCTGGAAAATCGCTTCTTTGGTGGGCCCCTCGACTTTCCCGACGCTCCAGCGCCGACAAAATTGTTGCTTCCGCGCACATAATGGACGCCTCCAGATCGAAGGCATGCACCAGGTCTTCACAGCCTTCTGAATCTAGCCGCACATCCAAATCCTTTGTGGTTTCCTTTAGCGCCACCAGTTTAGCCAGCCCTTCGTTCAGCTTTTCCTGATCTCGCACCACTCCGCAGTGCTCCCACATAATATTGCGCAGCTCGTGCTGCAACGGTCGAGCCATCTCGTCGCCCTTTTTGATAAAGCTGTCGATTTTGTTGTGGGCGGCTTGGATGGCATCTTGGGACCGCACCTGAGCTCCCAAGTGCTTGGAGCGATCGCTGGCCGCCAGCCCTGCCCGTTTCCCAAAAATCAAAATTTCTGCCAGGGAATTTCCCCCCAGCCGATTGGCTCCGTGGAGTCCGCCGGTTACCTCCCCCGCCGCATACAGTCCCTCAACGCCGGTCCAATGTTCATCGGGGCTCACCACCAATCCGCCCATTGAATAGTGGGACGTGGGGGCCACCTCCATCGGTTCTTTGGAAATATCCACCATTTGCGCATCGAGAAACTGGCGATAAATGCGGGGCAGCTTTTCCAAAATAAAATCCTTATCCCGATGGCTGATATCCAGATACACGCCACCATTTGCCGTGCCGCGCCCCTCCATAATTTCCGTGTAATTGGCGATCGCCACCCGATCCCGCGTGGATAATTCCTGGCGCTCCGGGTCGTAGTTTTTCATAAAGCGATCGCCGTTTCCATTAATTAATAATCCTCCTTCACCGCGCACCGCCTCAGTGACCAAGGTGCCAGCAATTTCCTCTGGCAGCACCATCCCCGTGGGGTGAAACTGCACCATTTCCATATCGGTCAGCTCACAACCTGCCTTTAGTCCTAAATAAAATCCATCGCCGGTATTTTCATTGCGTCGAGACGAACTTTTACGCCAAATCCGCGTATGCCCCCCCGCCGCCAACACCACCGCATCCGCTAAGTGCACTGTCCGTTCGCCGCTGTGGATATTAAAGGACATCGCTCCGAAGCAAGTGCGATCGCTAATCAGCAGCTCCGTCACGTACTGGGAATCGTGGATAGGAATTTTTAGCTCATCGGCTTTAGACAGCAGCGCCAAAAGGATAGAACGCCCTGTGTAATCGCCGGAATAGCAGGTGCGACGGTAGGTGTGAGCCCCAAAAAAGCGCTGGTCAATTTTGCCGTTGTCCAGCTTGGCAAAATTCGCCCCCCAGCCATCAATTTCCCTGACCAAATCCGGCGACTCCTTTGCCATCAACTCCACCACCCGCGGCTCAGCAATGCCGTAGCCTTCCAGGTACGTATCCGCAAAATGCTGCTGCCAAGAATCCGGGTCCAAATTCGCCAGAGCTGCGTTAATTCCCCCCGCCGCCAACACCGTGTGCACGTCTCCCCGACTGCGCTTCCCCAGCACCGTTACCGCTAGTCCTGACATCTTCGCCGCGATCGCCGCCCTTAACCCAGAGCCCCCGCTGCCAATCACCAAAACGTTCGAGATTTGAGTGGTATGTTCTCTCAACTGCATAGGTGCACCAGTCCCCTGTCGCAACAATCCAGCCCTATACTATTCCTCCTCACCCAAATAACCCACGATTTTACGACCTCTATCTTTTGGCTAATTTGAGATAATTAAAACGACTAATTTTAACGTCAAACAATTCGATTTCCATGAAATTAAAGTCTCGAATCGACAAGGATATTCAAATAGACCTAATGTTTCACAGAATCACTTTCCCTGTGGATAAAAAAGGAAAGATATTGATTCACCAATTTCGCATTGACACTCAAGCTGGTGCCGGAATGTTGTACATAAAGCCCAAAGAGAAACTACCTAGAGGAAAACTACCTTTTCTAGTGGTGGATGCTGAAGACACATACGGGGTGTTCCACTTCAATGGCGAAGCGGCAATGATAGAGATTAGTACGCTGGCACTGGAAGGTGCACCCAAGGATTTCTATCGTGAAAATCAGAAATGACTCAGCCTAAAACATAAAGAGTGTTTATTTTAGGCTGAGTTAGAACACCTATTATTCAATTGAGATTAGTTCGATAAGTCAAGAAGCAACGTTGCTGAACACGAAGGTAAGTCTCCTACAAAAAACTTGATTTCGTTTCCGGTAGATTAGCTATTCCATCAGCTACTTCAGCAACGCTACAGAAAATTAACGCAATGTTTTTTACTTACTGCGCTGGGAGGTTTTGGCTTGCTCCAGGGCGATATCCTTCACCGCCTGCAAGGACTTGGCATTTGCCGCTCCCTCGATCGCCTTCACCGCCAGATCCTGAACCTGTTTCAGCGCCGCCTGTAGCTGCTGATTGAGCTGCTCAATCTGGGCGTCTTCGTTCTCCAACACCGTTTGCAAAGACTCCACCTGTAGCTCGTAGCGCTGGGTTTCCCCTTCGATTTCCTTTGCTCGCAAGTCCGCCTTCACCTGCGCCTGTTTTTTGGCGATGCCACGCCCGGTTTCCTCGCCGCGCTTCTTCTCCGCCTTGAGCTTGTCCTCGTGCGCCTCCACCTTTTCCTTTAGCTCGCGATAATCCTTCTCCCGTTCCGCCAGCGCCTCCTCCCGCGTTTCCCAATCCCGCTCCCGCACTTCCCGCGCCTCATCTAGCTCGCGATATTGGGTCGCCCGCTCCGCATCGTACTGCTCCTTATCCAAACCGCGCTCCAGCTTGAGCTGATACAAATACTCCTCCGTCGATCGCTCACGGTTGGTCACATAATCGCGATCGCGCTCTGCCAACGTACGCCGATGCTCCTCCTGTTCTGTCTGCCAAGCCTTGCGCAACTCCGCTAGCTCCTCCTCCAGAGTTTCGCGCTCCTCCTCAAAGGTTTCCGCAAAGGCCTTGGCGCTGTCCTGATACTCCTGCACCAGTGATTCCAGGGTGTCATCCGTCATTTCTGTGAGTTCATGCAAATCCTCCAGCTGCTCACTTTCCTCGGACACCTCCCCCTGCAAATCTCGGAGCCCGATCGCATCACGGGTCAAGGTTTCAGAAAGCTGTCCAATGGTGCCGTTGGTGCGATTTTGCAGCCCCGTCAACTGCTCAATCATCGCCGCCACATCCAGCGCGTCGTCCAATGTGGTGGCAACACTCTTGGCGGTTGGCGCAACAGCTACAGCGGCTTTAGCGGGAGATTTTAGTGCTGTCTGTAAATCTCGCTTGGTCTGTTTTAATTCAGCTTCAACGGTGGCTTTTTCCTTTGCTAGCTGATTGTAGGCAGCCAGGATTTCAGCTTTGGTGTTGCGATCGCTGGGTTTCTTAGCCATGGGGAATCTGGCCGCGCCATAAACGCGGTTTTAAGGTGTGCGATGTCGAGATTTTTGTAACTTAAAAGTGATTGGGGTCGAGCTAATTAGCCACCCTGTTTGGCGAATGCCTGGGTTGCCAACTGTCTAGCCTGTTGGGTTGCTTCCTGTAGACGGTTGGTGATGGCGGTAATTTGCGCGGTTTGACGCTCGATATCCGTCTGTAGCGTGGAAATTTCCACCTCAAAGGTTTGCTGCGCCGCTTCCCAGGTTTTTTCCACCAGATCCGCCTTGACCTTGGCATCACGGTTCACCTCAGCGATCGCCTCATCCCGCGCCTTATTAAACGCCGCCTTTAGCTCCTCCTCGAAACCCGCCGCCTTCTCACGATTCTCATCCCATTCCGCTTGGTGATCGCTCAGAAACTGATCCCGCTCCGTCCAATCCTTGTCCTTCTCCCGCTGCATTGTGGCTAAGTCCGCCGTCTGGTCCCGCTGAGCCTGGGCAAACTTATCGGCAGCAATTTGACGCTGACGCGATCGCTCATAGTCAAAATTCGCCACTTCCTGCTGCTGTGCCGCTGTTCCCCGCTCCGACTCCTTCGCCACCCGCACATCAAAATCCGCCTGTTCCCGCTCCCAAGCCTTGCGCTTTTGGGTCATCTCCAGCTCCAGCGATCGCCGCGCATCGGATACGGTGTCATTCAACTCCCGCCGCCGCTCCTGCTGTTCCTGCCGCAGCAAATACAACGCATCCGCAACCGTGCGCACCTTGCGCAACTCCTCAAGCTGCTGCGCCTGAATCACTGTCGCCCGCTGCAAATCCCGCTGCTTATCTGCCTCAGCCTGCAAGCGGTCCGCCAGGCTAGTGACCGTATCACCAAACTCCAGCTGCAAATCCGCCAGCCCCCGCACAATCGCGTCTGGCGTATAGTCCGCGACGGTATCCAGCAGCCGCCCGTCTTCTTCCCGTTCGGCCTCCTCTTCTTTTGTGGTCACTTCATAGGCACGGCGCTTTTGTTCAATCAACACCGCCTGAAACGCGTGCATCAAACGAGCACGGGGATCCTTAGCGGCAACATCCGTCGTTTTGGTGCGGGCTTGAGTCATGACCGGCTCCCAAGAGTTATGAAATTGGCAAAAAATTAATGAGAAACCAAGGCTCACTAGTGGAGCCTTAGAGAACAAAAACGCAAGCTAGCGATCGCGAAAAATCAACCCAAAAATAACCTGCAAAGAAATGGCTGTTATCGTCTAATCGCAACGCTTTTAGTTTTCTGTTCTATATTCTAATTGTAGCAAATTCAAGACCAAAAAGGATGGATTTTTAGGGGGCTTGGAGATGATTTTTGGGGATATTTCGAGGGGGATTTCGGGGGCAAGCTATAGGGCGGTCTCGGGGCAAAGTTGGGGTGCCAGCCGGCGCAGAAATACGAGATAGTGTCACGGTCATGACGGTGCATTCTATGACCAGAAAGATCTGCATAATGTGAGGCGTTTTAGAGGTGCACTGGGAGATGAGTTTAGGAATGAATGCTGATATACCCAACGATGCTCGACTGTCCGCCAGGGTGCTGATATTTGATCGAGATGATCGAATCTTGCTGCTCCAGGGGCAAAGTTCCGACGGTCAAACTTTCTGGCTAATGCCCGGCGGCGGTTTGCAGGCGGGGGAGGGGTTTAATGATGCAGCAGCTCGCGAGGTTTTTGAGGAAACGGGGCTCCGCGTTGAAATAGGCCCCCACATATGGAATCGTCGACACCAGTTTCAATGGAAAGGTCGGCTGCACGATCAGTACGAGCAATATTTTGTGGGCGTAACCCGCGTTTCAAACGTCAATTTGCCCCCTAATCCAACGGAGTCCGATGATTACATCATTGGTTATCGGTGGTGGACGCTGGGGGAAATTGCAGGGTCCGCTGAAGAGTTTGTGCCGCGATCGCTAGCTCAGCTGCTCCCCCCAATCCTTCAAGGACACTATCCAACGGAGCCATTCAACTGTGGAGTCTGACATTGACATCGCTGGGCAGCGCAACATAATCGATGGCAGATAATTGAAGATGCATGGCGATCGCCACCATTGATAAAGCAGTGGTCCATGCAACCCCATCGTTTTCTCCCTGTGAGGAGGTGCATATGACCCAGGTTTCCGATGCTCCAAGCATTCAGCAAAGGATGTCTTTAATAAAAGGCTGGAAAACTGAGGTTATCATTCACGCCCCGCAGGAACTGGTGTGGAATCAGGTCACCGACTTTGAAGCTTATTCACAGTGGAACCCCTTTGTAATTGAGGCTCATGCCGAGTTTAAAGTTGGGGCAAAGATCCGGTTTCTCGAGGATCTCAAGCGGTTTGGTCAACATTGGATTAGCGCCCAGTTCCTATCCATTGATCCGCCCAATTCCTTTGTGTGGCAAGGTCATTTTGCTGCACCATTTCTCTTCACCGTTCGCCATCCGTTTCTGCTGGAAGCAATGGGCGATCGCCAGACCCGTTTCACCCAAATCCACGAAAATAGCGGGCTGCTTATTCCTTACCTAGCGTGGCGGGGAATCTATTGTGTCAGCCACCAAGGCTATCTCCACTACAACCAAGCGCTCAAGGAACGATGTGAGAGCATCGCTGCACAATTGTAAAAGCCCTCAAATGAAGATGGCTCAAAAAGAGTGGCTCAACGTAAGTTTTCATAGGCCCATAGAGCGGCTTGGGTGCGATCGCGAACCCCTAGCTGACAAAAAATATTGGTCATATGATTTTTCACCGTTCCTTCGGTTAGATGTAAAGCTGCGGCAATTTCCCGATTGCTATGTCCCTGTCCCAGCAGTCGTAGAATCTCTAGCTCGCGTGAATTAAAAATAGTCTGCCAATTTGTCTGAGCACTTTCGAGAGGGGATTTAACCTGGGAAAATACCTTGGGAGCAATGGTAGGACCGAGTTGGCTGTAGCCCTGTTGCACATTGCGAATGGCGATCGCCACCTGCTTAGCCGGCGTACTCTTAAGCAGATAACCTAGGGCTCCCACCTCCAAAGATTGGAATACATACTCGTCCTCATCAAACGTCGTCAACACCAGGATCCGAATCCAGGGGAAGCGAGCCTGAATCTCGCGAGTCGCCTCCACGCCATTGCATACGGGCATCCGCACATCCATCAAAATCACATCGGGCTGAAGCTTTTCCGCCAGCTTGATAGCCTCACGCCCATGGTTAGCCTCACCCACAACCTCTAAGTCTTTCTCCAGGACCAGCAAGGAAGCTAGCCCCTCGCGAAAAAGGGGTTGATCATCTACCAATAAAATCTGAATCATCGTGGAATCGTGACCTGAATAAGAGTTCCTTGGTCAGCGCCGCTATGAATCTGCATCTGCCCCTGCAAAAGCTGTACCCGCTCCTGCATACCCCGTAGCCCAAAACCTGAATCTGCTCCTTCTGTCTCAACAAAGCCCACCCCATCATCAGAGAGGGCGATGGATAAGCCCTCCGGTGTGCTTTGGGCCCACAGGTTCACGGTGGATGCTTGGCTATGTTTTCGAATATTGGTAAGCCCTTCTTTAACAATTAGGTAAAGCTGCTGGCTCACCTGTAGCGGAAGCTGAGGCAAGTTGATTCTGGCTTCAATTTGAAAAGTATGCCCCTGATTCATCTGCTCCACCAGTGAATCTAGAGCTGTGCTGAGGTCAAACTGCCCTTGTCGCATGGTTGCAACGGCTCGCCGTACTTCTTGAAGTGACTGGCTAGATAACTCTTTCGCTTGATGTACAGCCCGTAAGGCGCGCTCCGGGTTAGCCCCATGCAAAGTCTGAGCTAATTCGAGCTGTACATCAAGAGTTGTAAGGGTGTGCCCTAGAGAATCGTGAATATCTCGAGCAATACGGGTGCGTTCCAAATCTGCCGCTAACACTTCCACCTCCGCCGCCAGCGCTGATACCTGTTGGCGACTCTTGCGTTCCGACAGTAGGGTCAAACACAGCAAAATAATCAGCAGGCTGAAAGGAACGTAAATCACGATGCTATTGAAGATCGCATCAATAACCAGTAGCTGTGGAACATCCTGAATCGCCTGCATGCCGCGCTCGACCTCTTCCTTTAGCTCCCCAATGGGAGTGGAAAAATAGTGGGACAGTCGCCAAGCATAGCTACAATGCCACGCGATTCCCCCTAAGACAGCGGTGAGAATAGCATCTCGCCGCCGCAGCAGAAAGCAGCTTTTAAATAGGTACAGATAAAGAAGCGGATCGAGCCCCCAATTGCTGAACATGCGCGTCGGCAATAGGCAACCGATTTCAGCAAAGATGTAGATTCGCCGCTGCCACAGGGGGCGATCCACGGGAAAAATAAAACTCAAGATCCCTAGGAATCCCAACACCGCAAAGTTGAAATATTCACTGCCCCCCACATCGTAAGGAATGGATTCAGAGAGAATAGGAAATAGCACCCGCAGCGTGATCATGCCCAGAAAAGCCCACTCCACGTAGCGCAAGATTTTGGGAATAGAAGCAATTGTTTTGGGGACTTGGGGAATTGCCCGAGCTGTCATCACCTGTACCGCAGAGATTTTGATGCGTTGCTTCTTGATCTTATGAGACCTTTTAGCTAATCCCCATGACAAAAGTCATAGGTTTGAATGACATTTCGCTATGGAGTCTGACCGTGGCACCTTGCTAGGGTTGCATCACAACAACCTTCGCGGAATGCATACCCGTCATGAAGCAATTTCAACTAGGTGCCAGTCTGTTGCTGACGTCCATTAGCTGGATCGGGCTGGGATTGAATGGTTCTCGCTGCTCACTGATAGGCGCCCAAAGTCTCGCCGCTGAAGCACCGGTAGCCCAGAGTGCTTTGCCTCCCCTTATTGATCGGGAATTATTTTTTGGTGATCCTGAAATTGTTGGGGCGCAGCTCTCTCCAGATGGTCAGTTCCTTGCGTTTCGGAAATCCCTGAACGGCGTGATGAACGTTTGGGTCAAGGGTATTGACGAGCCAATGGCTGCCGCCCGTCCCGTCACTACCGATGTGGGGCGTTCGATTAGTATCTACTTCTGGAGCGCTGATGGGCGCTATATTCTCTACGCCCAAGATCAGGGAGGGAACGAAAATTTCCAGCTTTATGCAGTGGAGCCCGAATCCCTGGGCGAAACCGCACCCGCCCGCAATTTGACCCCGATTGAGGGGGTTTCGGCTCGGGTTTACGGAGTGCCGAAGCAGGCCCCCGATGAAATCATTATTGGCTTGAACGATCGCGACCCTCGCTTCCACGATGTGTATCAGCTGGATTTGACCACGGGAGAACGTACGCTTGTTTATAAGAATGACGACAACATTGCCGCTTGGATGACCGATGCCCAGGGCACGGTGCGGATAGCCTATCGCCAGACCCAGCAAGGCACTAATGAAACTTTGGTCGTTAACAACGGTACGCTGACGTCTATCTACACCTGTGAGGTTGAAGAAACCTGTCACCCCGTTCGCCTTCACCCCGACGGTGAACAGGTCTATCTCATCACTAACCGCGACCAAGACCTCATTCAGCTCGAGCTGCTTAACTTAACTACGGGGCAAAGCCAGTTAGTGGAAACTGACCCTGATAGTCAAGTGGACTTTGGCAGCGCCATATTTTCAGAAGCCACGGACGAGCTGATTGCGACTGCCTATGTGGGCGATCGCGTCCGAATTTATCCCCAAGACGATCAGTTTGCGGCCGATTTAGCATTTCTCCGGCGACAATTTCCCAATGATGATCTTTCTCTCACATCCCTTACCCGGAATGACCAGCTCGCTCTGATCGGCGTCCAAAGTGACGTCAACCCAGGGTCGATGTATCTGTTTGATCGCAGCACCCAAACCCTGGAAAAGCTTTACGACTATCGTCCCGCCCTCTCTGGCGCATCCTTAGCGACAATGGAGCCCGTGCGCTACACCGCCCGTGATGGACTGGAAATTCCGGCTTACCTCACCCTCCCCCCCGGCGTTGCTCCCGAAAACCTGCCCGTTGTTATCTTTCCCCATGGGGGACCGTGGGCTCGTGATCGCTGGGGCTATGACTCCATGGCTCAGTTTCTCGCGAATCGCGGCTACGCAGTATTTCAACCCAACTTTCGGGGATCTACAGGCTACGGTAAGCGCTTCCTAAACGCCGGTAATGGGGAGTGGGGCACGGGGGCGATGCAGCACGATATTACGGATGGGGTGCAGTATTTAATTGACGAAGGCATTGCCGATCCGGATCGCGTGGGCATTTTTGGCGGTTCCTATGGAGGATACGCCACCCTCGCTGGCTTAGCCTTTACCCCCGAACGGTACCAGGCTGGGGCATCCTTCGTGGGTCCCTCCAACCTAATTACGCTTCTGGAGTCCATCCCTCCCTACTGGGCTCCGCTTCGGGCCACGTTCAATCAACGGGTGGGCGATCCGGATAATCCTAGCGATCGCGTCCGGCTAGAGGCCCAGTCCCCCCTATTCTCCGCCGACCAAATTCAGGCTCCCCTCTTGGTAGTTCAGGGAGCCAACGACCCTCGGGTGAAACAGGCAGAGTCCGACCAGATTGTTGTTGCCCTGCGGGAACTTAATCGCCCCGTGGAATATTTAATTGCTCCTGACGAAGGACACGGCTTTGTCAAAGAAACGAATCTCTTAGCCACCATGGCGACCCTAGAGCGGTTCTTTTCGGAACATTTAGGCGGACGCTATCAGGCTGAAATATCCCCTGAAGTTAATGCCCAATTAGAGGCTTTAACAGTTGATGTGGATACGGTCACCGTAAACATAGCGGATGAACCGAGCATTGCCAATATCGACCCGGCTGTTTATGGGCGCTACACCGGTACCTATCAGCTTTTGCCGGGAATGCAGGTACAAATTCGGGTTGAAGATGAACAGCTCATTGCCCAAGCGGATGGGCAGAATGCTTTTATCCTTTATCCCACCTCCGAGACCGACTTCTTTACTAAAGTTGGCGATATTTCTGTCCAATTTAAGGTTTCGTCAGAGGGTACCGTCAGCGGTTTTACTCTCTATCAACTCGGTCAGGAGATTTTTGCGTCGAAGTTAGATTAGCGCCTCAATTCCCCGTCTACCAAGGGCAACCATCTATCAAGCCCTAGGTCTTAAACTTTGCGTCAGCTTATCTCCCAATCAGTTGGTACTCTCCCCCACCTGAGGTTTCTGATGCCAATTAGGGGATGACACGCCCTGATGACGCACCTCAGTGATGATCGCCCCTTTGCAACACGGGAGGCGATCGCCTCTCTACTCTCTTACCTCCAAAACTTTACCTATAGAGAGAATAATCCCATGGCTGTAATCGATCAGTTATTTGATGAAGCGTTTTACCTAGAAAGCTATCCCGATGTGGCTGTGGCAGTGGCTGCGGGGCAAATTCCCAGCGGGCGATCGCACTTCCTCCCCTCAGGACTCCAAGAGGGACGTACCCTGATCAGTCGGTTCTATCGAGATGATGTGGAAGCGCAATATTTGAGCGAAAACCCAGATGTGGCGGCTGTGGTGAGACCAGGGGGCTTAGCTTCGGGACTGCAGCATTATCTGGGAATCGGAGAATCGGAGGGGCAATCGCTGTTCTCCGACGGATTTGATGAGGAGTGGTATCGGCGACGTTACCCCGATGTGGCAGAAGCCATTTCTCTGGGCGTTTTCACCTCGGGGCTGGAGCACTACCTCGCCTTTGGGCGTGGGGAAATTCGGTCCGTATCTCCCCTGTTTGAACTAGATTATTTTAATACCTATCCCGATATTGAAGCGGCACGGGATGGGGGCGGCATTTATCTGTCAGCGGCAGATCATTATTCAGTTACGGGAAACTTTGAAGGACGTCAGGCTACCTTTGGCGGCACCAGCGGCGACGATACGGTGGTGGGAGGAGCGGCGATCGACACTCTAACAGGAGTGCAACTTGACGTAGCTGACGTCTGCCGCGTAGGCAGAATCCTCATAGAGGGACCATGCCGTGAGTACGATTCCATTGGCTTGAATGAGCAAGATGTTTTAATTGGTGGACCTGGACTGGACAGTTTTAGGCTTGGGATTTTCCTGCCTGTGCCAGACGGTCCCATTCCGTTTTACCAAGGCAACGGGGATGTGGATTTTGCCCGCATTGTTGATTTTGAGCCCGGGCGCGATTCTCTACTTTTGGCAACCCGCAAGGGGCCCGATACGGGCGAGCTTATCCTAGGCACAGAATTTGAGACCACGCCGGAGGGAATAAAGGTTTATGCCATAAACGATCTTAGCGACCCTGACATTTCTGGTTTCCCCCTTGGTCGGGACTTAATGGCCATTGTGGAAGGTATTACCAACCCAAACGACGTAATAAACAGCACCGTATTTCTGACAGGCGGAAGTCTCTGATGCCGATTAATAACGCACCTTAGTGACATTTAACGATTTGCCCCTTTGCAACCGCCGAGGGCGATCACCCTTTCCATCCCTCTCGCTGTCAAATCTTACCTGATAAGGAGAACAATCCCATGGCTGTAATCGATCAGTTATTTGACGAAGCATTTTACCTAGAAAGCTATCCCGATGTGGCTGCGGCAGTGGCTGCGGGGCAAATTCCCAACGGGCGATCACACTTTCTCCCCTCAGGAATCCGAGAGGGACGCACCCTGATCAGCCGGTTCTATCGAGGTGATGTGGAAGCCAGGTATTTGGCCGAAAACCCGGATGTGGCGGCCGTGGTGGCATCGGGAGGCTTAGCCTCTGGACTGCAACACTATCTGGGAATCGGAGAATTGGAGGGGCGATCGCTTTTTTCTAGTGGATTCGATGAGGAATGGTACCGGCGGCGTTACCCCGACGTGGCAGAAGCTATTTCTCAGGGCGTCTTCACCTCGGGGCTGGAGCACTACCTTGCCTTTGGACGCGGGGAAACTCGGTCCGTTTCCCCCTTGTTTGAACTGGATTATTTTGATACCTATCCCGACGTAAGAGCAGCACGGGATGCAGGCGGCATTTACCTGTCAGCGGCGGATCACTATTCAGTAACGGGAAATTTTGAAGGGCGTCAGGCTACCTTTAGCGGCACCAGCGGTGACGATACGGTGGTGGGCGGTGCTGCAATTGACACCCTCACCGGAGTGCAGCTTGATGTGGTCGAATCTTGTTTTATTGGCAGAGTTAGGGTGGACGGACCGTGCTTAGAGTACGACTCCTTTGGACTCAATGAGCAAGATGTTTTAATCGGTGGCGTTGGACTTGACAGTTTTAGGCTTGGAATTGCTCAGCCCATACCCCTAGGGTTCCAGTCGTTTTACCAAGGCAACGGGGATGTGGACTTTGCCCGCATCGTTAATTTTGAGCCCGGTCGCGACTCTCTAATCTTGGCAACCCGCAACGGCCCCGCTGATGCAATTGCCCAGGGCACAGAACTTGAGACCACCCCGGAGGGAATAAAGGTTTACGCCATAAACGATCCCAACGCCAACGTTCCTGGTTTTCCTCTTACTCGGGACTTAATTGCCATTGTGGATGGCATTACCAACCCCATCGACGTACTAAACAGCACCGTATTTCTGGCGCCCACTGACGTTTTTATAGGCTGAGCTAGGGCGCGTCATCAATTGCGGTGATTCAATTTTTGACAAGTTTATGGTGAAGTGGGCGCGAATGAATTTGCAGCGAACTCAAGTTAGGGGCAGCATCCTTGAGTACTATTTAGGACCAAAAGAAGACGCTGACACAATTGTTTTTGTGCACGGATTAGGTGCACATTTAAAGCAGTTTGCAAGGCAGTTTGATTACTTTGGTGATCGCTTCCAAATTCTTGCGCTCAACATGGTTGGGCACGGCGCTTCACAGTCCAAAGGTCCATTTGACTTGGCTTCCTGTGCGCAAAATATTATTGATTTACTGGATGCTCTCAATCTTGATAAGGTTCACTATGTTGGAAATTCCATGGGCGGCAATATAGGACTTGAACTCCTAACCTCCTATGAGCACCGCTTGCATTCCTTAACCACATTTGGAACCACTGGAGAACTGAATACATCCGTACCTGCCGCGATTTTTCTGCGTACAGTATACAGATTTTTACCCATAAGCTTGATTGCAAAATTAGCAAGTACTTCCGGGTGTAATAAAGACTCAAAACACATTATTAAAACGATGATGAGCCAGATGGATAGACAAACGATTTTGGCGAATATTTCAGTCTTGTCTAACTTCAACTATTTAGAGTCCATTAGAGTTAGCCAAGTACCTTTTTTATTGATAAAAGGAGAGTATGATCTAGAGATCAATGACTCGCTTCTAAGTACGCTTGACTTATTAGAGAAGCGAGGTAATGCAAACATCGTTAATCTCAAAGGTGTTGGTCACTTTTCAAATTTAGATGCGCCTGAGCAGTTTAGCGCCACACTCGCAGCTTTTTTAAAAACAGTGGTTGATACTCGCGAAGATCCATAGTTTATATATGCTTAAAAAATATGCTTAAAAAATCAAGTTGAGACTTCTTGCATGCAGTACTTAGCTTGGGTCTTCAGGCTTGATAGGGGTCGACGGTTTGGGGCATAGCTAGGCATGAAATATTCCAGAATTGTCAAACAATCAGTGCTCGTTATCCTCAGTGCGCTACTTGTTCTGTCTTTAGGCAATGCATCTTTTTTAGCGCCCTCCATTGGTTCTCAACCTGTTTTGGTAGCCCACCGCGGGTTAGCCCAAGACTTCGATCGCACAGGCTTAACGAACGACACCTGTACAGCGGCGCGGATGTTGCCGACGCCCCATGATTATCTGGAAAATACGATCGCCTCGATGCAGGCAGCGTTCGACTATGGAGCCGACTTCGTTGAACTTGATATTCACCCGACCACCGACGGACACTTCGCTGTTTTTCATGACTGGACGGTAGATTGCCGCACCGATGGCACTGGCATTACTCGGGAACATACGCTGGCAAGCTTGCAATCTTTAGATATTGGCTATGGCTATACCGCTGATGGGGGTAAAACTTATCCGTTTCGCGGGAAAGGAATCGGTTTAATACCATCGCTAGATAAGGTTTTAACTACGTTTCCAGATCACAATCTGATTATTAATATCAAAAGCAATGATCCCCAAGAAGGTGAGCTTTTGGCGGCACGCTTGGCGCAACTTTCTCCAGAACGCCAACAGCAAATTCTGGTTTATGGTGGCGATCGCCCCGTTAGTATTATTCGCGATCGTCTTCCCCTGATTAAAACACTGTGGATACGCCGCCTTAAACAATGCTTAATTCAATACGTTGCTCTTGGCTGGACGGGCTATATTCCTGCTGCCTGTGAACGAAGTATGTTGATGATTCCAATGAACTACACTCCTTGGTTGTGGGGGTGGCCCAATCGATTTCTTCAACGAATGATGGCGATCAATACCAATGTGTTTTTAATTGATGACTACGAGGGAGAAGGGTTTTCTCAGGGACTCGATGATCTTGAGAAAATTCAGGAGCTTCCCGAGGACTACTCAGGTGGTATTTGGACAGACAGAATTGATTTACTAGGACCAGTCATCAAAGGTAATACTACTGAATAGAAGGTTGACAGGACGATGGCACAGATAAAAATATTTGGACTAAAATCATCGCTAGATTCGCACAAGTTAGCTCTGTCAGATTCAATTCACAGTGCTGTTGTTGAAGCGTTTTCATATCCTATCGACAAGAAGTTCCATCGATTCCTGGCTTTAGACAAAAGTGATTTTATTTATCCTGAAAGTCGCAGTAAAAATTACACAATTATCGAAATATCAATATTCGAAGATCGTTCAATTCAAGCCAAAAAGCAGCTAATCAAGTTGATATTTGAAAATATCGAACGTGAAGTTGGAATCAAGCCGAAAGATGTAGAAATAACAATATTTGAGACCCCCAAAGGTAATTGGGGCATTCGGGGGAAGCCGGGTGATGAGCTGTTATTAGATTACAAAGTCAACGTGTAGATAGAAGGCTCAGGCGATCGCTGGCAGCGGCAAGCCATGCGGCGTGGGTGAAGCGTGGATATGCTGTTGTAAGGGGCAGTAAACAGCGTTGGACGTAGGGACTATGGATCCTGAGAATATTGGGAAGGCGTACGATCAAATTACCCACCTGTGGGAGCGCGAAGACTTCAACAGAAAAAATGGCATTGAACAGCACAAACGAGCCCTAACATTTGTCGAGAATAGGAACAAAGCCCTTGATGTGGGCTGCGGCTGTTCCGGGAGATTTATCGATCTGCTTCAGGCAGAAGGCTTTACCCCAGAGGGCGTGGATATTTCTCAAGAAATGGTGCGTCTCGCCAAAATCCGTCATCCACACATCGTCTTCCATCACCAAAACATCTGCGAATGGACCATCCCGGGGAAATACGACTTCATTACAGCCTGGGACAGCATTTGGCATATCCCCTTGGACCAACAGGAGAGTATCCTAACGAAACTGGTTGTCAGTCTTAATGTCGGCGGAGTGTTTATTTTCTCCTTCGGTGGCACCGAGGAACCGGGTGCCCACAGGGATAGCTGTATGGGGCCAGAAGTTTATTACTCAAGCTTGGGGACCAGCGGATTTCTCCAGTTACTTGTGAGCCTTGGTTGCCTTTGCAGACACCTTGAATACGACCAATATCCTGAACTTCATACGTACTTGGTTGTGCAGAAACTCTGATGCAATCCAAGGATTACTAACCTTTGGCATCTATACGTCAGTTCACTAAACCCGCATCATTATTGGCATTGCGCTTGAGCCACAGAATCGATAGGGCGGCGAGCAAACTGTAAAGGCCGAGCAGCCCTAAAATTGCCCAGTCTTCATACCACCAGTCCCACCCCAAACCTTCTCCTAGCCAGAAGGTTCCCAGGGACAATAGCAAGATGCCCGTGCTCAGCTTGAGCATTACATCAGGCACCTTAAGCAGGTAAGTGTGCAGAGCAAGGACCACCACGATGGATCCGATAAAGGTTAGGCTAATTGCACCCAAAATTTCGTACCAAGCATTGGAGGCAATTCCTAGTGTGATGGCAATTACAGCGAGTTCAAAGGCTTCCAGAGCCGCACTCTTTGCCATAACCACGAAATTGCCAACGCTAAACCCTTGCTGATCCATATCTAGCGAAATAGCTTCAGCCGCTAAGGGATCGCCATCCATCCAACCTGCGCGTCGTCCGCGGACTTGTCGTTTCACGGCTTTTTTTGCCCAGCCTCCACCAAACCAAACCAATACAGCACCCGTTACCATTTGTAGCCAGTGTAGGGGAATCATTTGAATATTTGTCCCAAGGGCAATTGCCGCGATCGCCACGATAGATATGCCAACAATGCAGCCCGCGATCGCCTCTCGTTTGTAGCCTGACCGGGCGATCGCATAGGCAATCACTACGATTTCTAAAAAATCAAGGCTAGCGCTGCCGCCAGCGGCGATCGCAACATTCCAGTTCATATCGGGACCGGGTAAGGATAACCATGTTGATTAGACAACACCCATTGGGAATTGTGCCGTGGATTCTTAATGTTTTAAGCTGCTTAGCCCTTTTTTAACGCCAGGGTCAGTCCATCGGAAATAGGCAACATACTGAGGTCAATGCGATCGTCTTTGTAGAGGAATTGGTTGAGTTCTCTTAGAGCTAATTTATAAAGTAAATCTTAATTAGCTAACCTGCGCATCATCAAGT
>ERZ1740067.955-NODE-955-length-21363-cov-6.487141_pt1 | contig 21363 bp, 12 predicted proteins | sample MGYA00581736_ERZ1740067 | MGnify/ENA primary metagenome ERZ1740067 (study PRJEB43018, sample SAMN04849236) | marine metagenome | isolation source: floating plastic debris | place: Pacific Ocean | collected 2008-08-27 | study: EMG produced TPA metagenomics assembly... | reverse complement strand
TACGGACCCGCCCCCCCCCGTTACCACCCCCCTTTCCCTCCACGACGCTCTTCCGATCTCGGTCGCTCGACGCGCACGCGGCTTGGCGCGGACCTTCTCCAGGTCCACCTTCTTGGCCTGCTCGACAGCGGTGTGCGACTCGGCAGCCTCGTCGCCGCCGGAGAACCACTCGCGGACCGTCGCCTCAAGACCCGCCGACACCGTCGACATGTGGTTCTTGATGACCGTCTCGGGGATGCCCTCGTCGCGACACTTCGCAACGATCGCCTTCGACGAGACGCCGAGTTCCTTGCCGACCTCAAACACGCGCTTGGCCAAACTAAATCCTTCGCTTACCCGTGCGCCGATGCGAAATGCCCGACGCCTCTGTGCGGGTGAACCCCGCCGCTATCTCAGAGTTTTCTCTGCCTGCTGTCTCTACTTCTACTTCCGAATCAGATCGCAAATCAGCGGTGAGCGACTATGCGTCGTCGCCGAGAATGTTCGCGGCTCGTGCCTCGTCTTCCTTGGTGACCTCGACCGCGGGCGCGTCGCCCTCGGCCGGAGCCGCGGGCATCGGCATCGAGCCGGCCCCGAGGATGGCGGCTGCCATCGCGTCGGAGTCGACCTCGCCGTCGGCGCCCGTGGGGGCACCGCCGCCGGCGAGGAGCTGGCGTGCGGCCTCTTCCTCTTCCTTGCGGCGACGCTCGGACTCTTCCTTCTCGCGCTGCTGCTCCTCGGCCACGATCTTCGCCTTCGCCGATGCCGCATCGATCGCGAGCTGGGCGGTCGCTTCGTCGAGCTCGAGCTCCGTCGCGATGACCTCCAGCCCAACCTCCTCGACGTCGAACACGCTGACCATGCCCAGTGCGCCGAGGCGGTCGACCTTCTCCTCGTCAATGCCCTCGATCGCGCCGAGCGTCTCGGCCATGATCTCGAGGCCCTTGGCGAACTCCTCGGGCGTGAGGATGTCGACGTCCCAGCCGGTCAGGCGGGCTGCCAAGCGCACATTCTGGCCTCGCTTGCCGATCGCGAGCGAGAGCTGATCTTCACGTACAACGACAGTCGCCCGTCCGAGCTCGAAGCACAGCGAGATCTCGGCGACCTCGGCGGGCTTGAGCGCATTCTGGATCAGGATCTGGCTGGACTCGTTCCAGCGAACGATGTCGATCTTCTCGCCGTTGAGCTCATCGACGATGTTCTTGATGCGCGAGCCGCGAACACCAACGCACGCGCCGACCGCGTCGACCTTCGAGTCGATCGAGGCAACCGCGATCTTCGTGCGGTGGCCCGCCTCGCGTGCCATCGCCTTGACCTCGATAATCCGCTCGGCGACTTCCGGCACCTCGACCTCAAAGAGCCGCTTGATGAAGTCCGGGTGCCCGCGCGAGATCACGATCTTGACCTGCGAGCCCTGCTCGCGGACGTCGAGGATCAGGCAGCGAACGCGGTCGCCGGCCTCGAATTGCTCGCCGGGGATCGACTCGCTGCGGGGCATGAACGCCTCGGCACGATCGATCGAGACAACCAACGCGCCGCCCTCGTACCGCTGGGCGACCGCCGTGACGATCTCGCCGATGCGCTTGGAGTACTCGCCGAGAATGCTGTTGCGCTCGTCCTCGCGGAACCGCTGGATCATGACCTGCTTGAAGGTCTGGGCCGCGATTCGGCCGAGCTCGGCGGGCGAGAGGTCCATCTCCTCGCCATGACGGGTCATCGCCATCTCGCCGGTGAGGCGATCGATGTGGCAGGCAAACTCTTCGGTGTCGAGCGTCTGGTAATGCTTGCGGGCCGCGGTGACCATGGCGGTCTCGAGGTCCTCGATGAGAAGATCGCGGTCGACGTTTCGGTCGCGGGCGATGGACTCGATGATCCGCAGCATTTCGGTGTTGTTCACGTGTCGCTCCAAGGGCTCTTCGGGATGTCGCCAGCCGATCGCGATCGGAGGTTGTCACTCGTCGCGGGGCTGGCATCGGATTGTCGGCGGCGACGTGTGTCGCGCGCCAGGGATGTCGGTCGGGGCTGCCGAGCACAATGCCGGCAGCGAGTACCAAAAAACTCGGGCCACGAGCGCCCAACCAAGGGAGCATTCGTGGCCCACAGGCCGGCATGGATCACCGCGTATCACCGCGTGATGATCCGTGCCGCATCGAACTCGTCTGTACCTTCAGCCCATCGGCCGCCTCCCAAGGCTGCGGAATCCCCGCAGACCATCGAGATGGACGAGCCAATCAGCCGACATGGTTCAGACGTTGGTTCATGGCACCAAAGCTCCGCCGGGCACCACGCCCGGTCCATATCTGACACCGGACAATAGACGGCCCGCCGAAGACCGGTCAATATCCGGACATTCCGCGGCGAAAGTCGTGTTGCATTTCCCAGGTCCCGGTCGGTGGTCGACTCGGAACCCGTCAGACCCGCTCGCCCTTTGCGACCGCCCGCGTGATCCGCAGCGCCCGCTTGCCGCGGTGCTGGCCGAGCTGGGCCAGGAACTTCTTCTCACCCTCGATCCGGGCGACCACGGGCGTGCTCGCTCGTTTCTCGGTGACGATCACGTCCCCAGGCCGCATTTCCAGCAGATCGCGGACGGTGATCGTCGTCTCGGCGAGCAGGCCGGTCACGCCCAGCGGGGCGCGGTCGAGCCCACGCACCACCCGGTCGGCGATCTCGGGCGTCCGCGTCTGCTTGGACTGGCTGAACCACGACTGGGCACTGAGGATGTCCATCACCGGCTCGATCACCGCGTACGGGATGCACAGGTTCATCGTGCCAGCCCGGTTGGACATCTTCAGCTCAAACCCGATGACCACGACCACCTCGTTGGGCGGCACGATCTGCACCAGCTGCGGGTTCGACTCGCTCGACGCGATGTTGAAGGACATCTCTTTGATGCCCGCCCACGCTTCCGAGAGAGCCGCCAGCCCGCGGTTGGTCACGTTGCCGATCAGGCGGGTCTCGATGCCGGTCATAGGACGCTGGGGGATGAACAGGTCCTGGGTGGTGCCGCCCAGCAGGCGGTCGATGATCGGATAGATGATCAGCGGCGAGATTTCGAGGCAGATCTGCCCGTCGAGCGCGTCGGTTTCGATCAGGTTGAACGACGTTGGGTTGGGCAGCCCGGAAATGAACTCCGAGTAGGTCATCTGCTCGCAGGTCGCGACCTTGACCTCAACGATCGTCCGCAGGAAGCCCGAGAGCGACGCGCCGAAGTTGCGGGCAAACGCCTCGTGCAGCGTCTGCAGGGCCCGCATCTGGTCCTTGGAGACGCGCTCGGGCCGCTTGAAGTCATACGGGCGGACCTCGATGCCCTCGAGGTCGCGGCGGTGCCGCGTGAAGATCCGCCCCGCAGAGTGCTCTTCCTCGTCGTCCCCCGACTCGACCGCTGCGAGCAAGGCGTCGACTTCGGATTGGTCAAGCACGTCCACGGGCGACTCGCCTCCGGGGGTCTGGCGTGCGGCCTTGGCACGCGCGAACACCGCGCGGCCCCGAAGCCGACCCAGACACGTCCGGATATCGGCTGGCGCGGGCCCTGCCCTTGACCATCAATGCAGGGGATCGCACCGGGCGGAGCGCAACGCTCGATAGCGCGGGAGTTGCGCTCGCGAGTGGCCTGCGCGTGCTCCCCGCCCCCGCGTTACGGCCTCGGTACCCCATAAGAGGAACACTCCCGCCGGTTTTCGCATTCAATACCACCATGAAGACCCCGCCCGTGTTTGTCCTGCTCTCGGCACTGCTCGCGCTACTGCTGCCGATGACCACCCCCGCCTCGGCCCAGTTCGGCGGCGGTGCCGATCCGGAGGTGACGCTCCGTGTCGTGCCGCAGCAGTCGGTGGTGAGCCCGGGCGGCCAGCTCGCGATCGCCGTGGTGCTCGACCACAAGCCCGGCTGGCACTCGCACACCAACGACCCGGTCATCCCGCCCGAGATGGGCGACTTCACCGCGATCGCCACCGAGGTCGAGGTCACTGAGATCAGCGGCGCTCAGGCCGGCACGATCCAGTGGCCCGAGATCCACGAGGTGCCCGTCGACTTCGCCTTTACCGGCAACCCGATCATGTACGGCGTCTTCGACGGCCTCGCGATCATCTACCTGCCCGTCATGATCGATGACGAGTTCGACGACGACGCAACGGGCGAGGTCAACATCACCCTCTCGCTTGCATACCAGGCGTGCGACGACACCATGTGTCTCGCGCCCGAGTTCCTGACCGAGCGCATCACGCTGCCCGTGGTGTCGCTCGAAGAGGCCGCAGCCACCGATCAGCCCGATCAGAGCGAGATCTTCGCTGGCTTCGACGCGAGCACGTTTGGAAACCCCGAAGACTGGAACGGGCTCATAATCGCCGGTGCCAGCGATGCGGGCGAGAGCAAGTCCACGGGCGCGATCATCATCACGATCCTGCTCGCAGCGGTGGGGGGCTTGGTGCTGAACCTCACGCCCTGCGTGCTGCCGATCATTCCCATCAAGATCCTGACCATCTCGAGCCACGCGGGCTCGCCCGAGCGGAGTTTGGTCCTCGGGCTCGCGATGGCGGTAGGCGTCGTCGCCTTCTGGACGGGGCTCGGCGTGCTCGCGTCGAGCGTGACCGCGTTTGCCGACCCGTCGCGTGTCTTTGGCATCTGGTGGTTCACGCTGGGCATCGGCCTGCTGATCGGCGCGATGGGCGTGGGCATCATGGGCGCGTTCAACATCACGCTGCCCCAGAAGGTCTATGCCGTCAATCCCAAGGCCGACTCGCTCGGCGGGTCGTTCCTCTTCGGCGTGATGACCGCGGTGCTCGGCTTGCCCTGCTTCGGCTTCGTCGCCGGGGCTCTGCTCGCTGGCTCTGCCACGCTGCCCGGTTGGGTGATCCTCACGATCTTCACCTCGCTCGGCATCGGCATGGCGCTGCCGTATCTGGTGCTCTCGGCCAACCCCAAGTGGGTCGACCGCCTGCCGCGGACGGGCCCGGGCAGCGAGCTGGTCAAGCAGGTCATGGGCCTGCTGCTGCTTGGTGCGGGCGCGTATTTCGCGGGCGCGGGCATACAGGCATGGCTCGGCGCAAAGCCCGGCTTGGCAGTCGACTTGCCGTGGTGGTCGAAGGTGGTCCACTGGTGGGCCGTGGCCCTCTTCGCGGGCGCAGCCGGCTTGTGGCTCATGGTCCGGACGGTGGGCATCACGAAGAAGATCCAGTACCGGGTGCTCATGTCAGTTCTTGCGATCGTGATCGCGGGCGGCGGCGTGTTTGCCGCGCGCAACCAGACCGCAGCCGCGGCCGACAACTTCTGGGTCGCGTACTCGTCCGAAGCGTTCGCCGAAGTCACCGGTGCGGGCCGGGTCGTGGTGCTCGACTTCACCGCCGACTGGTGCCTCAATTGCAAGGCGCTCGAGGCCGCGGTGCTCAACCGCGAGCCCGTGAAGGGCATGCTGCTGAGTGAGGGCGTGGTGCCCATGAAGGCCGACCTGACCAGCACCAGTGCCCCGGGCTGGGACACCCTCGGCGAGCTCGGCAGAAAGGGTATCCCGACCCTCGCGATCTTCGGCCCCGGTCTCGACGAGCCCTGGATCGCGAACGCGTACACCAGCGACAGCGTCTCGGCCGCGATCGCAGAGGCTCGCGGCACGCCGATCGCCCGCCGATAGTGCCCGCGGGCGGTACCGGCCCCGCATTGCACGGCAGCGATATTGACGAAGGGGGGGCCGACGCCTATTTTTGCTGTCCCAGATCGCCGCATTGGCCGATTTGGACCCAACACCTGCGGGTGTAGCTCAGTGGTAGAGCGTCACGTTGCCAACGTGAATGTCGGCGGTTCGAATCCGCTCACCCGCTTTTCTGACCGGCTGTCTTGCTTTGCGAGACGGCCGGTTGCCGTTTTGCTCCCATGCCGAGTGCCGCGACGGTGCCGCCGGCCCTTTGGGGCGAGCGCTGCTGGATAACGAGAATAATTGCTGGTTTGTCGTATCGGCCATTGATCGAACCGGACACGTCGCTATTGTTTGCAACTGAGACTGATTCTCAATCGCGTTTGTTTGAGAGCGGTCTACAGTTACGCCCCGCTGAGGAGACACCAGCATGAACCGCACGATTCCCACCCTCGCCCTCGCCGCGATTGCCACCCCCGCCATCGCCTCGTTTTCCATCACGCCCAGCTACGAGGCGTACTTCTACGCCGGCTCGGGTCCGCGTGTGAACGATCGGCTCATCGTCAACGACGGCGGCGGCACGCCCTTCGAGGCCAACGGCCTCATCCAGTTCGACATCTCGTCGCTGGCAGGGCCGCTCCCCGCCGCGATTCTCACGTTCGAGAAGTACAACAACCCCTTCCTCAACGGCTCGACCGACGAGAGCCCGGTCCAGATCGACCTGTTCGTCTCGAGCCGGGACGTGTCCGGCGTCATCTCCGACGACGACGGCATCACCGATCCCAACGAGTACTCGTCTTGGCTCGCCAACGATGTCAGCGCCGACTCGGTTGCGACCGCGATCATCGGCGACGACGGCTTCTACAGCTTCGACCTCACCGCCGCCGTCAACGCGGCGCTCACCGGCGGCGCTTCGAGCATCGACTTCGCGATCCGCGGCACGCAGATCAACTTCGATGACTTCCACAACCCCTACTTCGCCACGTCGCTCGACACCGGCCGACTCGCGCCCACGCTCGCCGCAACCGCGGTGCCCGCGCCGGGTGTTGCGACGATCGCGCTTGTCGGCGGACTCGCGGCCACGCGTCGTCGTCGCTGATCCCAACAACCCTTCAAGCACCGCGCGTCCGGGCGACGCCGTGGCGTTCCCGGAAGCACAATCAGCACCCGGCACGAGGAATCAGACCGATGAATCGCACGCTCGCACGAATCAGCATGTTCCTCGGGGCAGCCGCCACCACGGCGGCTGCCCAGCCGGGTGTCTACTCAGCGTCGGCCGAGAAAGACGCGTGGACCTATCCGCCCGTCGGGTCGGGCTTCTCGCAAGTTGCCCCGGTCTTCGGCTCGCCCATTGGCGTGCCGGCCGACCCCGATCGTCTCGGCTACTACTACGTCGCGTTCGACCTGAACTCGCAGATCGACCTGTCGCAGGGGCCGTACGACATCGCGTCGATCACGGTCACCGCGTACCTGCTCAACTCCTCGACCTTTAGCGGCACCAACGGCACGTTCTACGACGACTCGTACGACTCCTTCATCACCTACGACGGCACGCTCACCGACACCGATCCGGGCCGGCCGATCGAGCTGTACGCCGCGATGTACAACAATGGTTTGAGCGCACTGACCTGGAACGAGTTCCTCACGCCCGTCTTCCAGAACGGCCTCTACAACGTTGAGCCGGTCGACATTGACCCCATCACGAAGATGCCACGGTCGGTCCAGTCCAACGTCGACGACGGCTTCGACGCGACGCCGCTCGCTGTCGCCACAACAACCGACACCTACGTCGGGTCGGGCAACACCTTCCGCATCGCCGACGGCGCGGAGCTCACCTTCTCGCTCGATCTGACCGATCCGGACCTTCGCCAACTGCTCGCCGACGAGCTCAACGCCGACGGCACCCTGAGCTTCGCGATCTCGTCGCTGCACGCGGCGGGCTTCATGGGCCAGGTGGGCGACGACATCTGGCCGAGGCTCGGCACCCGCGAATCGTTCGGGCTGCCGGACCCCTCGATCGAGGTCGTCCTCACGACCGGCCCGGTCGCGTGCTCCCCCGCCGATGTGACGAGCACGGGCACCGCCAACGGCGTGCCCGACGGCACGGTCGACCTCTCCGACTTCAGCTTCTACCTGAGCCTGTGGTCCGCCGGCGACGCCCAAGCGGACGTGACGACCACCGGCACGGCCGACGGCGTGCCCGACGGCTCGGTAGACCTCTCGGATTTCTCGTTCTACCTGAGCCTGTGGTCAGCAGGCTGCCCTTGACGACCGATAGCGGCCTCTTCGTGCGTCAACGAGCACACCCGACTCGTGTATAGTGGATAGTCTTGTCTGATTCGCGGGCACGAGCCCGAATCGAGCATTTCCGGGAACGACCAGACCATGCAGACCCCCCGCCAACGGGCCTTCACCCTGATCGAGCTGCTCGTGGTCATCGCGATCATCGCGCTGCTCATCGGCATCCTGTTGCCCACGCTGGGTAAGGCGCGGCAGTCGGCCGCCACGATCCAAGAACTGGCCGCGATGCGCACGCTCATGGTCGCGTACTTTGGCTATGCCGAGGACAACGACGACTATGTGCTACCGGGCTTCGCCGACGCGAAGGGCCTCGTCGATGACCGAGGCGAGCCCATCCCCGACGGCGCGGGATTCGACGAAATTCGAAAGCGGTACCCGTGGCGCATCTTGCCGTGGCTCGATCATCAGATCGACGGCTCGATTCTCGTCGGCAGCCAGAGTGACTTTCTCGCCCGCCGCGGCGATGTGGCCGACTTCGAGTTCTACTACGCGGTGAGCGTGTTTCCGAACTTTGGCTACAACACGCGTTTCATGGGCGGTGACCCTCGCGTTGCCCCCAAAGACTTCTTCAAGCCCACGCTCCGCTGGTCTCGGCCCATGATGCCTTCGGACATGATGGTGTTCTCCACAGCCAAGGGCGGGGGCGGTTTCGAAGAGTTGCAAAGCGGGTATTTCTTCGTGACTCCGCCGCTGACCGAGACGCACACCGAGGGCGTTCCCGCCGAGGCCAACGGCTTTCTCGATCCACGCGCGGCAGGCAAAACTATGATCGCGCTGCTCGACGGTCACGTCCGCACCGAGGGCGACGCCGAGATGCGCGACATGCGGCTTTGGTCTGACCACGCCCGTCGGACCAACGACGCGAACTGGTTGCGCTAACGCGACCAGTTTCCCGGCGAGCAACGCGCCGAACGCCAGATATCACGCCAAACATCACAAAGACACAACCTCGCGCCGCGACCGAACTCGGCGTGACATCCGGGGACTTCGCATCATGACCACGCCGAGCCGCCTTTTCACCAACACCGCGTGCCTGGGTATTCTTGCCGGCGCAGCGATCGCCTGCCCCTTCCACCTCGACGTGGGCGAGGCCCAGCCGGGTCTGATCGCGTCGCTGTCTGATGCCGACATCCTCGCGGTGCTCGCCGAGCGCGATGCGGGCTGGTCCGACGAGGCGTTCCTCGCCGACCACGTGCAGCTGACGTTCGCCGACGAGTTCTACAAGGCAGGCGAGGCGTACTTCTCGCCCGACTCGGACTGGATCATCTTCCAGGCCGTGCCCATCCCGGCGAAGGGCGAGGCGCCCAGCGAGCACTACGACATGTACGTCGCCCGCATTAACCGCGACAGCAGCGGAGCGGTCACGGGCCTCGGCGATTCGATCCTGCTCAGCGAGCCCGGCTCGGCAAACACCTGCGGCTGGTTCCACCCGACCGAGCCCGGCGTGGTGCTCTTCGGCTCAACGATCGTGCCGCCGGCGGGTGATGAGCGCCCGGGCTACTCGCGCGAGGGCTCGCGGTACACCTGGGCCTTCCCGACCGAGATGGAAATCGTCACGCGCACCGTCAAGGAGATCGTTGAGGCCGAGGTCCGCGACCCGGCCCGTCGCGCGTCGCTGCTCTCGCGTCCGGACCTGCACCAGGGCGTGCCCCTCTTTGACCGTGACGGCTACGACGCCGAGGGCTCGTGGTCGCCCGACGGCCGATCGATCCTCTACACGGCGGTCGATGCCGAGACCGGCGACGGCGACCTCTGGGTCTACCACGTCGAGACCGGTGAGAAACTCCCCATCGTGACCGAGCCCGGCTACGACGGCGGCCCCTTCTTCTCTGCCGACGGCAAGTACATCACATATCGCTCCGATCGCCGCGACGACAACCTCTTGCAGCTCTTCGTCGCCGAGCTCGACTTCGACAGCCGCGGCCTGCCCGTGGGCATCAAGGCCGAGCACGCCCTGACCGACAACGGCGACGTCAACTGGTGCCCCTTCTGGCACCCCTCGGGCCGATACCTCGTGTACGCGACCAGCGCAGTGGGCCACCAGAACTACGAGGTCTTTGCGATCCCCTTCAACAAAGACCAGCCCGACCGCCAGCCCGACCCCGTCCGCGTGACGCACGCAACCGGCTTCGACGGCCTGCCCGTGTTCAACGCCACCGGGTCGCACATGATGTGGACCGCCCAGCGCGGCGCCGACGAGATCAACGCCGGCCGGGCGTCGAGCCAGCTCTGGATTGGCCGCGTCGCCGCGTCCTCACCCTTCAGCGCGGGCACCTCGCGCTCCGAGCCGACGATCCGTCCGGTGCCCGGCAGCGAGCCGGCCACGCCCACCGCCGCCGCTCCGCCCAAGAACAACTTCCGCTTCGGCGTCAAGCCCGGCAACTACACCGACCCCGAGCCCGGCGTCGTCTGCGAGTACGTCAGCCGAGGCACCGCCGCCTTCTACGCCGGCATGCTCCCGGGCGATCGCATGATGACCTGGAACGGCGAGCAGATTCAGTCGGTGGGCCACTGGTCCGAGCTGCTCGGTCAGCACAAGGTCGGCGACGTGGTTAAGGTCGGCGTCCGCCGGGACGGCCAGATGCTGACCCTGCCCGTCGAACTCACCGCCAACTGACCGCCGAGCACCCGCGATATCTGGATCTGACTCCCCGTGCCACGGGTTGTCCCAGAGGGCAACCAGTGTTTCGCGTGCTGACCTCGAGCGCGCACACTCCGCTCGCCGTATCCTCGCCCTCCCGTGTCCAGCGCGATGAGGACATCACGCAGCGTCCACCCCACGCTGATGGCGCTGCTGCTGATTGCCGCAGCCATCTTCGCGGTGCGCGGGCCCGGCCGGGCGATCGCCACGGGCAACTCCGATCTCGCGATCGTGTTCGGCAGCATCGCGAGCTGGGTCGATGGGCTTAACCCATACGACGTGGTCGACGCACAAGCAGTGTGGGACGACCGCGACGGCGGCGCACGCTTCGCGCCGCTCTCGCGCGATCCCGATCTATTCCTCTACCCGCCTTCGACGTTCCCCGTGCTCGCGCCGGTCGGCATGCTGCCCTGGCCCATCGCGGCAATCGCGTGGACACTGGTCAATACGCTCGCGGGCCTGATCTCGATCTGGGCGGTCGCGCGCGTCGTTGGCTTGCGCGGTAACCCGCGCGCCGCGTTCATCACGCTCGCGCTGGCCTTCGCGCCGCTGCACACCGCGATCTTCACGGGCCAGACGATCCTTCCCGTGCTCGCGCTGATCGCCCTCGCCCACGCGATACGCGTGCCTCGCACCGACGGCCGCGAGCTGCCCGCGTGGTCGCCCATCGCGGTGGGGGTGATGTTGGGCATTGCGACAGCGATCAAGCCGCAGGTCGGCTTGCCCTTCCTCGCCTATGAGCTGGTCATGCTCCGGGCGGTCCCGCTCGCCACAGGCCTGCTCACGGCTCTGGCTATCACCGCGGTCGGCGTGTTGCGTCTTGAGTTGGGCGGAATTGATTGGCTCACATCGTGGCGCGCGAACCTCGAGAGCGTGCAGTCGGGCGGCCAGGTCACCTACACGCCCGGCGCGCAAAGCCGAGTGCACATGGTCAATCTGCATCCGGTCGTGGCGCTCGTGTTCAGCGAAGCCGCGGCCGTGCGTGCCGCGGTGCTCGCGGTCGTCGCGGCGATCGCGGCCGGCGCGTTCGCCGTCTGGGTCCGCGTGCGCGATGAGCCTCGCGAGATCGGGGCGCTCTCGATCGGCGCGGCGCTGTGCATGATCATCGTGTACCACCGTGCGTACGACGCGTCGGTGCTCATCCTGCCCATGGCGTGGTGCATCCAGCGGCTGCTCGCGCCCACAGGCTCGCCGCGCGGCCAGCTCGCCGCGGCCGTCTCGCTCGCGCTCGTGCTGGTCTATGCCGTCCCGGGGCCCGCAACGCTCGGTTGGCTCGAGCGCACTGGTCGCGTGCCCGATGCGATCACCGCGACATGGCATTGGAACAACGTCGCGCTGATCCACCACGCGTGGCTGATGCCCGTGCTCGCGTGCACGCTCGTCTGGTGCCTCGCGGGCAATCGGCCGAGGCGTGGTCGCGTGCCGAGGCTCTGAGTCATTCACGCCCAGCCGGGCCGAGCCTCGTAGACTCTGACCGCTATAAGGGAGGCCGAATGGCTGCGCTCGTTGGAATCGTCATGGGCTCGCGCTCCGATTGGGAGACCATGCGCCGCGCGGCCGAAACGCTCGCCGACCTCGGCATCGCCGCCGAGACACGCGTGGTCTCGGCGCACCGCACGCCCGATTTACTCATGGAGTACGCCGCCTCGGCCCGCGATCGTGGGCTCGAGGTCATCATCGCGGGCGCGGGCGGCGCTGCGCATCTGCCGGGCATGATCGCTGCGAAGACGACGTTGCCCGTTCTGGGTGTGCCCGTGCGTTCCAAGGCGCTCTCGGGCATGGACTCGCTGCTCTCGATCGCGCAGATGCCCGCGGGTGTGCCGGTCGGCACGCTCGCGATCGGCGAGGCCGGCGCGGTCAATGCAGCTATTCTCGCCGCGTCGATCGTCGCCAACGCCCACCCCGAGCACCGCGCAGCCCTCGACGCGATGCGTGATGCCCAAACCAAGCGTGTGCTTGCCGACCCCGATCCGAGCCAGCCGCCGCCGGGTGACACCGGTGCCTGATGATCCGGTCCCACACGGCCGAGCACCCGCCGAGCCCGCGCGCGTCATCGGCGTGCTCGGAGCAGGCCAGCTCGGACGCATGCTCGCTCTCGCGGGTCTGCCGCTAGGGCTCGAGTTCGTCTTTTTCACCGACCGCGATGACGACTGCGGCTCGGCACTCGGCGACACAATCATCGCTCCCTACACCGACGAACCCGCCCTTCTCGACTTCGCTTCGCGCTGCGACGCGATCACCTTCGAGTTCGAGAACGTTCCCGCGGGCTCCGTCCGATTCCTCGCGGAGCGCGTGCCGGTGCGCCCCGGACCGTCGCTGCTCGAGGTCGCCCAGGACCGCATCGATGAGAAACACATGCTCGTCGACGCGGGCGTCGCGACGCCCGCATTCGCGGCTGTGGATTCGATCGAGTCGCTGCACGCCGCAGTCGACAAGGTCGGCTTGCCTGCGGTCATCAAGACGCGCCGGTTCGGGTACGACGGCAAGGGCCAGCGCGTGCTGCGCTCCGCTGATGAGATCGACGCCGCATGGGAAGAGCTGGGCTCATACCCCCTCATCGCCGAGGCGCTCGTGCCCTTTGTGCGTGAGCTCTCAGTGATCGCCGTGCGGAGCGCCGCCGGCGAGATCTGCGTCTATCCACTGGCGGAGAACCACCACTCGGGCGGCATCCTGCGCACGTCGATCGTGCCCGCGCCAAATCTCGACGCCGAGGTCCGAGCCGAAGCCCACGCGATTGCTGAGCGGATCATGGAGCGCCACGACTACGTCGGCGTGCTCACCGTCGAGCTCTTCGAGTTTGGCGATGACCGAGCCGCCGGCCCGCGACTCATGGCCAACGAGATCGCCCCGCGCGTGCACAATTCCGGGCACTGGTCGCTTGATGGCGCGGTCACGAGCCAGTTCGAAAACCACGTGCGGGCGGTCGCGGGCCTGCCGCTGGGCGACTGCTCGGCCCGGTGCGCATGCCTCATGGAGAACGTCATCGGTGAGCCCCCCGATGTGCGAGCCGTGCTCGCCGAGCCGAAAGCGAAGCTGCACATGTACGGCAAATCGCCCCGCGAAGGCCGAAAATTGGGGCACATCACGCGGCTCGGCCCGGAACTCCCCGCGCCGTGATGGCCGCCTGCAGCCTGCCGTCGCCCGTCCGGTAGACTGTTCCGTCCGTAATCGAGCTCGAGCCCGAGGGGTGTCGTGCCCGTTTCTGTTTTTGAGTATCCGCGCTCGCACCGCTCGCCATCGGGTGCACGCAGAGCGCCACGTTTGCCGGAGCGCCGCCTTGTCTACCCCGTCATGCACGAAGTCCGCGACTCTCTCGCGTGCCGCCCGATCCGCCGCGGGCCTCGCCCTCTCACTCGCGGCTCTCCCCGTGATCGCGGGCACCACCGTCGGCTTCCCCGAGTACCCCTCGCTCAGTCCCGACGGCGACCGCCTCGTCTTCTCTTGGGCTGGCGACCTCTGGGCGATGTCGACCGACGGCGGCGTCGCGATGCGCCTCACCTCGCACCCCGCCGACGAACGCCGAAGCGCCTTCAGCCCCGACGGCACGCACCTCGCCTTCGAGTCCGATCGTGTCGGCAGCAGATCGATTTACATGATGCCGCTGATCGAGGTCGGTGACTCGGCGCCGGGCGGCCCGGTCGTCGGCGGCGAGATCAGCCGCGTGACCGTCGCGCCCACCGGCCAAACACTCGGCGGATTCACCGCCGATGGCGACTCTGTCATATTCGCGTCCAACCAAGACCCCTCGATCTACCGCATGGCCCGCATGTTTACCGCCCCGATCGACGGCGGTCCGGTCGAACGCGTCACGCCCGCATTCGGCACGCTCCCCCGACAGGGCGCCGATGGCACGGTCGTCTTTAACCGCGGCTATTGGAACTGGGAACGTCCCGCCTATCGCGGCCCCGGCGATCTCGATCTCTGGACCATGGCGCCCGACGGCACCTTCACCCAACGAACATTCAGCGACGGCAACGACGGCGACGGTCACGTGCTGCCGGACGGCTCGATCGTGTTCGTCTCAAGCCGCGACGGCCAGAACAACGTCTGGCACCTCGGTGCGAACACCGACGACCGCGGCACATCGCTCCGCCAACTCACGCGCTTTGCGCCCACCCAGGCCGAGGGCACCATCGCCCACGGCGTGCGCGATCTGGCGGTGTCGGCCGACGGCACGGCCGCCGCGTTCTGCGTGTGGGACACGCTTTACACGCTCGACCTGACCAACCCCACGGCCGAGCCCGTCGCCCTCGCGCCCATCGCGTCGGTTGATTCCGACGCGCTCGACCACGACCGGATCGATCTGGATCGCCGCGTCGGCGAGGCCGCCCTGAGCCCCGACGGCAACACCATGGCTGTCGCGGCACGCGGCGAGATCTTCGTCCGCTCGACTGAGGACGACCGCCCGACACGCCGCGTGACCGAGAGCGTCGCCCGCGAGCGCGATCTCGCATGGAGCCCCGACAACGCGAGGCTCTACTTCGCGAGCGATGAGTCGGGCCGATACGCGATCTACGAGGCAACGGTCACCCTCGCCCGCGCCGACCTTGAGCCCGATGAGCTCGAGGAGGACGAGGTCGAAGAAAAGGCTGAGGACCAAGCCGATGAGGCCACCGAGGCAGCGGATGACGCGGGCGCCGACGGCCAAGGCGACGCAGCCGAGGGCGAGCCGAGCGATGAACCCGGCGACGAGTCGGCCGACGAACCAGACGCCGACACGGCTGAAGACGCCGACGACAAGGGCAACGACGAGAAGAAGGAAGAGAAGCCCAAGCCCGGCGAGCGTTGGCGCGACGCGCTTCGGTTCGAGACCACGCAACTGATCGCCAGCGCCGAGCACGATCTGCGCTCGCCCACCCCCTCGCCCGATGGCATGTCGCTGCTCTACATCCGCGGCCGGGGCGATCTTGTTCACCGCGATCTCAAGACCGGCGACGAGCGCGTGCTGCTCGAGTCATGGACCGCCCCCAGCGTGATCTGGGCAGCCAACAGCGAGCACATCGTTTACTCCGTCGAGGACCTCAACTTCAACAGCGACATCTTCCTGCTCGACGTGACGGACGCCGACGCCGAGCCGGTGAACCTCACCCGCCACCCCGACTACGACACGTCGCCGCAACTGACCGCCGACGGCACCATGCTGACCTTCATCAGCGATCGCGGCGGCAGTTCATGGGAGTTCGACGTCTACGGCGTCTATCTCGACCGCGAGATCGAGGGCCTCACCGCGTATGAGCTCGACGAGCACTTCGCCGACGCGGGCAAGGCTGCCAAGAAGCGCAAGCCGATCGACCCCGTGTCGTTCGACGAGCCGGACGATGCCAGTGAAGACGACGAAGACACGGAAGACGCCGACACCGAGGTCGCGGCCGAAGACGAAGACACGTTCGCACCCGACGCCCACGACGCCTTCCGCCGCATCCGGCGCATGACGACGCTTGGCAACGTCAGCAACCTCGCGATGACACCCTCCGGCGAACGCATCGCGTTCACCGCGAGCATCGATGGTGACCGTGCGCTCTATTCGGTTGACTACCGCGGTGACGAACGCAAGACCGTCCGCTCCGGCGGCGTCTCGGGCGTCTCGATGAACCTCAGTGGCAGCAAGCTCACCTATGTCTCGAGCGGCCAGGCGCACGCCTCAGCACCGACCGGCGGCAAGGCGACGACCTACGGCATCGAGGCCGCGGTCGTCGTCGACATCGCCGATCAGCAGGGCCAGAAGTTCCTCGAAGCGGCCCGCACGCTCGGCGACAACTTCTACCACCCGACCCTCAAGGACCTCGACTGGTCGCTGCTCACCGAGCGGTACAAGTCACTCGCGATGCAGACCCGCACGACCGACGCCTTCAACCGCATCGGCGAGATGCTCTTCGGCGAGCTCAACGGCTCGCACCTCGGCATGTGGGGGGGCGGCGGCTATTCCGGCGAGAGCGAGTCCATCGGCGCACTCGGTGTTCGCACCGAGCCCGTGCCCGGCGGCTACCGCGTCACGCACGTCATGGACCGAAGCCCCGCGACGCGACCCACCAGCGAGCTGGTCGTCGGCGATGTCATCACCGCGATCGACAGCACGCGAATCGCCGAAGCGGGTGGCATGCCCGAGATCGACATGGTCGCCGCGATGGCGGGCACGGCCGGCCGCGAGACGCTCATCGAGCGCATCCCGGCCGACGAGTCGGCGTCCACCCACGTGCTGATCGTCCCCGCGTCTGCGGGCTCGGTGCGCGGGCTCGCGTATCTTGAGGAGGTCGAGCGCCGCAGGGCGCAGGTCGAAGAACTCTCCGACGGCAAGCTCGGCTACCTGCACATCCAATCAATGGGCATGGCGAGCGTACTCGATTACGAGCGCGACCTCTACGCGGCGGCCAACGGCAAGCTCGGGCTGATCATCGACGTCCGCGACAACGGCGGCGGCTGGACGACCGACATCCTCCTCGCCTCCCTCACCGCACCCGCCCACGCCTACACGATCCCGCGCGGCGCGAACGAGTCCGACGTCGATCGCCTGACCTACCCGCGCGACCGCCGACTGATCTACGCCTATCAGCGTCCGCTCAGCGTGCTCATCAACGAGAACTCCTTCTCGAACGCCGAGATCTTCGCCCACTCGATCAAGACCACGGGCCGGGGCACGCTCGTCGGCACGCAGACCTTCGGCGGCGTGATCTCCACGGGCAGCTTCACGCTCATCGACGGCACGCGCGTCCGCATGCCATTCCGCGGCTGGTTCTTGCCCGATGGCACCGACATGGAGAACAACGGCGCAGCCCCGGACATCGATGTTCCGATCTCGCCCGCCGACGAAGCCGCGGGCCGTGATCCGCAGCTCGAGGCCGCGGTGAAAGAGCTGCTGGGCCGGTCTGTCGCCTTCGAACGCGAGCTCGATCGTGCGCCGAGCGCACGCCGTTGATACACAGTTTTCAGAATCCATCACATCACAAAGGAATCGCGATGCCGGATCGTCGGCACGCAATAAGGAACTCTCTCATGAGCATGGCAGCCATCGCACTCGCCCTCGCGGCGCAGGCGACCGCGGCAGACTTTGCCCCCAACGGGCAGATGATCCGCAACCCCGATATCTCGTCCACACACATCGTCTTCTCGTACGCCGACGATCTCTGGCTCGTGCCGCGTGAGGGCGGCAGCGCCTCGCCGCTGGCGAGCCCGGCGGGCGCAGAGACGAACCCGCGTTTCAGCCCCGACGGGCAGAGCATCGCGTTCCTCGGCAACTACGACGGCGGGCGAGACCTCTACACCGTCGCCGTCGACGGCGGCATCCCGCAGCGCGTGAGCCACCACCCAGGCAGCGAGTTCCTCCAAGACTGGCTCGCCGACGGCACGCTGCTCTACTCGATGCGCGGGCTCGACATGCCCAACTTCGAGCAGCTCTTCACAGTCCCCGCGACCGGCGGCATGTTCACCCGCCTGCCCGTGCCATACGGCGCGAACGCGACGATCTCCGCCGACGGCCGGACGCTTGCCTACACGCTCGTCGACCGCGACTGGCGCACGTGGAAACGCTACATGGGCGGCACCGCGACCGACATCTGGCTCTTCGACCTGCAAGACAAGACCTCGCAGATGATCACCGATTGGGGCGGCACCGACACCGACCCGATGTGGCACAACGGCAAGGTCTATTACGTCTCCGACGATGGGCCCTCCCACCGCCGGAACCTCTGGCTCTACGACCCCGCAACGGGCAATCGCAGCCAGTTAACCCGCCACGCCGAGCAGGACGTGCGCGACCCCGCGATCGGCGACGGCCGAATCGTCTACCAACTCGGCCCCGAGCTGCGCGTCTTCAACACCGCGACCAACGGCGACGCGATGGTCAACGTGACCATCCCCGGCGCGCGGGCGACCATCCGCGAGCAAGAGGTCGACTATGCACGATTTATCGAGTCATTCGACGTCTCGCCCAACGGCAAGCGCGCGCTGTTCGGTGCCCGCGGTGACGTCTGGTCGCTCCCCGCCAGCGCCGGCTCAACACGCAACCTCTCCCGCACCGCGGGCGTCGCCGAGCGCTATCCCGCGTGGAGCCCCGACGGTCGATGGGTTGCGTACTTCGCCGATCCGACCGGCGAGTACGAGCTCTACGTCCGCCAGTCCGACGGCCGGGACGAACCCCGCCAGCTCACCAGCGGCACCGCGACCTACTACACGGACGTGGGCTGGTCGCCCGACTCCGAGAAGATCGCCATCACCGACAAGGCCGGCAATCTGATGCTCGTCGATGTCGAGACGGGCGCGACAACACAGATCGCCCGCGACGTCGCGGCGAACCGGCCGAGCTTTTCCTTCAGCCATGACTCGTCGTGGCTCGCCTACGACCTCTCCAACGGCCACTTCATCTCGACGATCTGGCTCTACAACATCGACTCGGGCGACAACCGCCAAGTGACCGCCGGGCAGTTCTCGAGCTATGCGCCCGCCTTCGATCACGAGGGCGACTTCCTTGCCTTTGCGGTCGACCATGATTACTCCAGCCCCATCTCCGAGGACTTCGGCTACACGATGATCTTCGCGGGCACGACACGCCTCGCGATCGTGCCCCTGCGCGACGACGTCGAGAACCCGTTCCTCCCCGAGGCCGACGTGCAGACGTGGGACGATGATGATGAGGCCGACGACGACGCGAAAGACGAAGACGCCAAGGACGAAGATGGCGACGACTCCGACGCCGACGAGAATGGTGACACCGGCGACGACGCCAAAGACGACGAAGACGAAGAAGAAGCCAAGGAGCCCCTCGAGATCGACCTGGCGGGATTCGAGGCCCGCGCGATCCGCCTGCCGGTCGACGCTGGCAACCTCGGCGGCCCCGCATGGACCGACGACGGCGCGCTGATGTACCCCCGCTCGCCCGGCCCGGGCCAGAGCGGCACCACCAACCTCATGCACTTCAAGCCCACGTGGGACGAGCCCGAGGAGAAGACGATCGTCTCGGGCATCACCGCCGCGGCTCCCACGGCCGACGGCTCGAAGGTGCTCGTTCGCAACAGCAGCGGCCGATACGCCGTCGTCGACGCGAAGCCCTCGCAGAAGATGGAAGACTTTGTCGACACCGGCGCGATGAAGGCGAAGATCGACCCCCGCGCCGAGTGGGAGCAGGTCTTCAACGACATGTGGCGTCGCTACCGCGACTATTTTTACGACCCGAACATGCACGGCGTGGATTGGCAGGGCATCCGCGAGCAATACGCCGCGATGCTCCCCGATTGCGTCTCGCGCAGGGACGTCACCTTCGTGCTCCGCGAGATGATCTCCGAACTGAACGTTGGGCACGCGTACTACTTCGAGACGCCCGACCTCGAGCGCGGCAGCGGCGCGAGCACGGGCCTCATCGGCGTCGACTTCGCGCTCGAGAACGGCGCCTACCGCATCGCGCGCGTTCCGAAGCCCGCCGCGTGGGACTTCGCCGACCGCTCCCCAGTCGACCAGCCCGGCATCGACATCAACGAGGGCGACTACATCCTCGCGGTCAACGGCGTGCCGATGGACACCTCAAAGGACCCCTACGCGGCCTTCCTCAACACCGCCGGCGATCACGTGACGCTCACCGTCTCCGAAAACCCCGAGATGGACGACGAGGCTCGCGAGGTGCTCGTCAAGACAGTCCGCTCGGAACGCACCCTCCGCTACCGCGACTGGGTCGAGCGCACGCGCCAGTACGTCGATGAGCGCACCAGCGGCAAGGTCGGGTACGTGCACGTGCCCAACACCGCGTTCGCCGGGCACATCGAGCTCTTCCGCGGTTCCTACGGCCAGATCGGCAAGGAAGCGATGATCATCGACGAGCGATGGAACGGCGGCGGCTTCATCCCCACCCGCATGATCGGGCTGCTCAACCGCGAGCGCGAGTTCTACATGGCGACCCGCGACGGCCACCCCCAGCCCTGGCCCTACGACGGCCACCACGGGCCCAAGGCGATGCTCATCAACCGCTCGGCCGGTTCCGGCGGCGACTGCTTCCCCTGGCTCTTCAAGCACCACGACCTCGGCCCGGTCATCGGCACCCGCACGTGGGGCGGCCTGGTCGGTTACGGCTCGGTGCCCGGGTTCATCGACGGCTCCGGCTGCGCGGTGCCCAACTGGGCGTTCTACGAGAACGACGGCACGTGGGGCGTCGAGGGCTATGGCGTCGACCCGACCCACCCCGTCATGGACGACCCCGCCCTCATGCTCAACGGCGGCGACCCGCAGGTCGACGTCGCGATCGACCTCATGCTCGAGGCGATCGAGACCAACCCCCGCATCGACGTCCCGATCCCCGCCTACCCGAACCGGGCAGGCATGGGCATCACCGATGAGGACCGCTGATCGCGGGTGCACGGCGCATCCGCGTCCGGTCGCACAATTCTCGCGAAATGCCGCCCGGCCGAGTGCAATAACGCCCTCGGCCGGGCGTTTTCATATGGTGGGGGTTGTTGACCTCCGTGGCCGAGCCCTTCGATCGGTCAGTCTCCACGCTCGCAACTCGCAGGGGAACGCATGCCGCAACGCCGACTTCGCCAGGCCTTCAGCCTCATCGAATTGCTCGTGGTTATCAGCATCATCGCGCTGCTGATCGGCATCCTGTTGCCCACGCTTCCGAAGGTGCGCGACGCCGCCCGCCGGGCGGTCTGCGGCTCAAACCTCCGCCAAATCGGTTTTGCGATCACGCAGTACCGCGACGACAACCGCGAGGTCTTCCCCAGCGCCAAATACATGCCCCGCCCGTGGCTGAGCGGCGACACCGACCCGTCGCTCCCCACCGCCCTCGCCACCTTCCTCGATCCCGACTCGGGCATCTGGGTCTGCCCCGGCGACAAGA